>JGI2065J20421_1001592_pt1 | contig 15263 bp, 10 predicted proteins | sample Biomet5_FD_20421 | JGI IMG/M metagenome (IMG submission 20421)
TTGAGCTTTGAGCGGTTCAAGCGATGGAGGCTTCTGATTCCCGGAACTGTCAAACTCTGGGAGTCCCCCGGCAAAGCCGGGGGTTTACCCGTTATTATTATGTTCCACCGTTTTTTGGAAACTCTACCAGCAGTTTGTCATTCATGATATCCCTGATGGCGGCGTGGACGTGTTTGGCTGCAATCGGCAGGTTCGGGATGCAGTTCTCCATTTTAAGGAGGCAAACAGTTCCTTGGTCGCTCAGCTTTTTTGGGTAGGCTACCGTCGCGTGTTTTTGCCGTACAAACGCCGCAAGCGAGAACAGGGGGTTTCGGGTTGGAATTTCCGGAAGCGTCTGAGCTATATGCTTGATAGCATCGTTTCATTCTCCAGCCTTCCTATTAGCTTGCTTTTTTGGTTTGGCGTTATGGGCATATCCACCAGTGTTTGCTTAGCCGCCATTGTCTTAATTGCCTGGGCTTTGGGTTCGATGGAGGTCAAGGGTTATACCCCGCTGATGCTGGTGATTGTATTTTTTGGATCTCTTCAGCTCTTAACAAACGGTATTGTTGGCTTTTATATTTGGCGTATTTTTGAAAACACAAAGTGTCGGCCATCTTCTTTTGTAAAAATGGATATTGCATTTACTCCAACGAAGAAAGCAGAATACCAATGACCCAAGACTATTTTCTTCATGAAAAATCTATCTGTGAGACGACGCACATAGGAAAGGGAACTAGAATATGGGCGTTTACGCACATTCTTCCCGGGGCGCAGATCGGTGAGGATTGTAATATTTGCGATGGCGTTTTTATAGAGAATGATGTCAACATTGGTGATCGTGTCACCATCAAGTGCGGCGTGCAACTCTGGGACGGTGCCCGCCTCCAGGATGATGTGTTCGTCGGACCGAATGCTACCTTTACCAACGATCACTTTCCGCGTTCCCGCGTTTACCAGAAAAAACCCCTGGAAACCGTTGTGGAACACGGTGCCAGCATCGGAGCTAATGCGACTGTCCTTCCTGGTAAACGCATTGGCAGGGGCGCCATGATTGGCGCGGGGGCCGTCGTCACCAGCGATGTCCCCGCCCATTCCATCGTTGTGGGCAATCCTGCCAGGATCATCGGCTACACCCTGACTTCCGGCGGTGGCGCCCGGACGATCCTTGATCCCACGCTCGATGAATCTCCGGCCCTGGACCACCCCCGGGCTCTCGGGGTGGACGGCTGCCAACTCTGGCCCCTTCCGCATTTTAAGGATCTGCGGGGAGCCATCGTCCCCATCGAATTCACTAAGGATCTGCCGTTCGTTCCACAACGACAGTTTTTTGTTTTTGGCGTCCCGGACAACAAGGTGCGTGGGGAGCACTCCCACAGGAAATGTCACCAATTTCTGGTGGCGCTGCACGGCAGCCTCAACGTCGTGTTGATGGATGGTAGCCATTCGGTGGAAGTGCGGCTGTGCCGGCCGGATTATGGCATTTATATGCCACCCATGATTTGGGCTATTCAGTATCAGTTTTCCAGTGATACCGTGCTTGGCGTCTATGCTTCGCATCCCTACGACAGCTCCGAATACATTAGGGAGTATGATGTGTTCGAGCAGGTCCGCAAGGAGTGGAATGGCCGTCAGGCTTCGGGGAGATGAGAGGGTTTTGGGCCCCCCTATACCAAAGAGAGGGGCGAGCACTCGTTGAAATATTGACCCTACCATGCCAAGCCGATAAAGAGGGCTAAGTTGGGGTATGGCAGCCGAAGCGCACAGCCTCTGTACATTGCATAACACCATACAATCTGCTGGAATTCCTGTAACTGAGATATCACATGCCCTCGCCCCTTCAGAACACTTTTGCTTGGCCAATGGGCTTTTTCGTGACCCACGCTACGTCTACCACCTTGCTGCCTCCGGTCGTCCCTGCGGTGCAGGAACCTCTCTCGAAGACAATGACATCTGGGGAATCGGTTTGCACTCCTGCGCCGCCCTTGCCGAATATTGTCCCTCCATCCCGGATGCCATTCCACCCCTTGACGACGGCGCACAACTGTATCTGTCAGGCGGGGGAAGGCTCCAAGCGCGTCCTACTTTTTCTGACCCACGTCCTGCCCTATCCGCCCCGAGCCGGGAATGAGTACCGCATGGATCGTCTGTTTTCCTGGCTGCAGGCCGTCGGTTACACGCCAGTACTGCTCGTTTCCTCGTTCGCAGGCTGTTCGTGCGATACCCCAAAGTTACAGGCCACTCTCGATCGTTATCCCAACGTGATCGTCCAGATGGCCAACGGTGATCTTGCCTACAAGACGGAGTTTCCCGCTCTTCAGGCAGCGCTTCTTGCCCTGGCCGGCCGCCAGCCCAGGGATTTCACCGAAACCATCGGCGAGGCAGCTGCGCCGGACGAACGTGGACGCCGGTTGCTCTGCATAGAACGCGCTTTTTGTTCGGATGGCTTTATCGAACTGCTTCTGGCGATTGTTGCCTGCTGCGATCCGGTCGCCATTCTGGCCAGTTATGTCTTCATGAGCCGCTGCCTGCCGGTCCTCGGGGGGAGGATATTCAAGATCGTCGACACACATGACGTCTTTTCCAGCAAAGTGGAGAAGGTGATGCGGTATGGCATAGAGAACGACATCCCGCTGACCACCGAGGAAGAAGCGGCCATGCTGACCCGCGCCGACTTGGCTGTGGCTATTCAACCAGAAGAGGAACGGGAGTTGCGGGCCATGTGCCCAAGGCTCGCTACTGTGACGGCCGGAGTAGATTTCGATTTCCCAGAGCATGTTCCGCCGCCGCCAGACCTGTTGCGTATTGTCTATATCGGTTCAGGCAATTCGTTGAATTGCAAGGGGCTCCGTGATTTTCAACGATTTGCCTGGCCCATTGTCAAACGACGACATCCCCGGGCCGAGCTGTATGTGGTGGGCGATGTCGGTACCGCCGTTTATCTTGACAATCCATCCATCAGGGTATGCGGTCCCGTAGCCGATCTCGATCCCGTCTATGCCTCCGCCCGAGTGGTGATCAATCCGAGCATTGCCGGCACAGGCCTTAAAATCAAGACTCTGGAGGCACTCATTCACGGGCGGCCCATAGTCCTGTGGCCTTCCGGCGTCGACGGCATGGACGCTTGCACCCGTCAGCTCTGCCAGGTGGCCGGGGACTGGTTTGATTTCGCCGAAAAGGTGGTGGCGCTGCTTGAGGATGCTGCGGCGGACGATCATGAAAAAAATTTTCAGACGCTCCGCGGCAGGCTGTGCAGGGAAACGGTCTATGCTGCCCTTGGGGAAGCACTCCGGCAGGGCATCTGCCGCAAACGCGGTCAGGAGCCGAAAGCATGACCGAAGTTCTGTTTGATCTGCTCGTGGACCCATTCGGCCACCGGGAGGGCGCTCTTGCATCATACCTAGGTCGTCTGCGGGACGCTCTGGGGCCCGACGCTCGCCTCAACGTCCTGGTCCAGGGGGGGGAATCCCTCCCCGAGGGCGTTACGCGGTGTGACGCGGCGACGCCACTTCGGGCTCTGGCCAATGCCACACGCTTGACTGCGACCGATCATCGCCATCTGGTCGTATTGCTGGCCGGTGTCTTTCCGGAGAGCGCTCTTTTGGCCGGTCTGTGTTCCTTTTTCGCCCTCGATCCATTGTTCGGGGTCGTTCAACCCCGATTCGCCCGGGAGGACACCGATGAGATATGGCCATTGCCGCCCCGAGAAGCCGATCGACCGACCTCCTCAATGCCTCGGGCAGCGCTGGCCAAGCTGCCCGAGTGGATCGTTGCACCCGAGATGCTGGCGGCTTGCCTGATCCTGCGCAGGGAGATCGTGGCCAACATCACCCTTGATGAAACGCCGTTCTCCTCGCTGGCCGGGGCAATGCGGCACTTTTTGTGCCAAGCAAGGCGGCGAGGGTTCCGCACGCTGATTGCCAATCGTCTGGTGCTGCCGTCGCCCCTGCCGCCGGAACTGGTCTATCCGACCCTGTCCGAGTCGGACGCCGGATTGGCCAGGGAGCGGCATCCGGACATCGAGATAGCCGACGCCTGGGTAGGCGCCCTGCCCGTCCGGGGCCTCGAACCGCTGGCGGCTGCGGCTGCGGTTCCTGTCCGGCCGAAGCTGCTTCTCGATTGTCGGGGGATGATGGACATTCACAATGGCACCAGCCACTCCATGCTTCATTTTCTGGATGGCTTTCAGACGGTGGGCATCGACTGGGACATCACCCTGCTGGCGGCGCCGCCGGCCATCGCCTTTCACGACCTGGAAAGGCGCTATCCGTCCATGCGTCTGGAAAATGTCCCATCCGGAGCCTACGCCGCCGCCGTGAGCCTGAATCAACCTTGGGGGTTGGGCACCATCCGCGATCTGCATCGCCACGCACTGCTCATTTTCTGCAATATCCTTGATACGATAGCTTGGGACATTATTTTCCCCTGCCCGGAAGGCGCGGAAACCACCTGGCACTTCGTGGCGGAACATGCCGACGGCTTGCTGTTCAACTCGCATTTCACGAAGGAGCGCTTCAATACGCGCTTCCCTATACGGGAAGGCGTGGCCCGGCTGGTAACGCACCACAGCTTCAGTGCTGCGGAAAACACGTTACCCCAGGTACGCGGTATGCCGCCCGGAGAGAACATTCTCGTCTTCGGCAACGATTACGACCACAAGGATGTCGAACCATCCCTGCTGTTGTTGCGGGATTTTTTTCCCTTCCGCCGCATTGTGACCTTTGGCGTCAAAAAAACAGCCGCGCACAACGTCGAGACACTGCCGAGCGGCTACCTCCCCCAAGAGGAGCTGGACCGCTTGGTGGCGAGCGCCGGGGTGGTGGTCTTCCCCTCGTTTTACGAAGGATTCGGTATGCCAATCATCAAGGCACTAGCCTACGGCCGGCCGGTGGTCGCGCGGGAAAGCGCCCTTTTGACGGAAATCGCCGCCGCTTCCCGGCTGCCAGGGATACTTGTGACCTTCTGCGATCCGGCCGAACTCGGGGAACAGGTCGCCCGCGCTCTGGCCGGCGAACCGACAAACGTGGTGCCCCAGTCCGGGGCGCTCGGCCCCGGCGAGATGCCGGCGGATTGGGCAGCCTGCGCCGGTCGCATCTTGGGGCTCATTCGGGACCTCCTTCCCCGCACCGGATCCGAGCGCTGGCTGCGGCGAGAATACGCCCTGCGGGCTGCGGGGATGTAATGGCCATGCGCATTCTGACCCTGTTTGCCCGGCATGGTACCGAGCGTTACGCCGATGCGGAGTCCAAGGCGGACGCCCTGCTCGCCCGGCTCCTGCCGGAGGTGCACCGTGAGACAGTGGTAATCGACAGCGCCCTGCCGCCGGAGTACCAGGAACGGACGGCGTCGCATCGGTGGCTTGTCGGTTCGAACAACAGCTCCTGGGAGTTTTCCTCCTGGGAGAGCGGCCGGATCTTTGTCGGCGAGCATCTAAAAAATTTCGATTTCGTGCATTTGGCCACGTCGGCTTTCGACACCCTCTATACCGCCTATCTCGACCGTCTCGATACCCACACGCTCGCTCTGGCGGTCGGTCGGGCCGTGGCGATCGGCCATGTGGATTGCTATCCGACGCCCGTCAGCCTGCTCGGTCGGCGTTCCCAGGGCTGGTTGCGCACCTCCTGGCTATTCGTGCCACCTGTGGAACTGGCGCTTCTGGGTTCCCTCGTCAGCATTCCGGACGGGACGCCCTTCTTCGGGGAAGATCCCACCGTTCCGTTCCGACCCGAGGCACCGCTCTGCCAAGCCTACCGCAACTACATTCTGGGCTGGCTGACCGGCGTGGGCACGGGACAAAACGTAGAATGGCACTCGCGTTTTGTCCTCGACGCGGTGACCTGGGCCTATTTCAAGGCCAAGGCTCGGGCCATTCTCAACGAGCACATGTTGGCCATCCGTCTGCGCGCCCAGGGCTGCGCCATGGCGGACGCAACTTGGCTTGCTACACGAGCCAGGACCCTGCTGCCGGGCCAGGGGTTGGGAGCGATCCCGGACTGGCGGCGGCAGCTTCCCGCCCGAGACACCTGTCCACTTGCGCCTTTTGCCGCCTGCTGGACAGAGGAGAGGGATTGACCTCCAGGCATAATCATGGCAGCCGATGCAGCACGAATGCTGTTTCGTTGCGGCCCGGCGGCAGCAAGAGACATCGGCCGGTAGACGGAGATGCAGTGCAAGAGCTGCTGGCCTCGACGCGATGCCGTTTTCGGTCTATATTCGGTTTCCTCCCGATAGGGACTTGGCCGATGGGGACTTGTTCCCGCGTCTGCGCGTCGCCCTTTTCGCACGAGCGTCGTGAAAAGAGTCGGCGTTACGACTGTTGTCGCGGAAACGATACAAGCCTTCACGCGCACTACCGTAGGCATTAAACGCGGAAAAGACTGTGGCAGGCCAACCGCTCACCATCCTTTTCAACACTTATCCGGTCGCCTTTGCCTGTCCGGGCGGCGGCGAAGTCCAGTTGTCCCAATATCGTCGGGCCCTGGAGCGTCTTGGTCATCGGGTCGTGCTGTACGATCAGTGGCACCCGCAGTTCAAGGAGTGCGACATCGTTCATTATTTTTCCGTTCAGGGTTGGGCCGCGCCATTTTGTCACTATGCCCGCCGGCAGGGAAAGCCGGTGGTCGTGTCCACCATCCTCTGGCTCGGCGAGAACAAATACGATTACGATCTGACGGCCATCGGCCAGGTTCTGGCCGCCTGCGACTTGGCCCTGCCGAATTCCCGAGGCGAGGGGGAACGACTGGCCGCCTGGTATGGCCTTTCCCCCGACAAGTTCGTCCCGGTGGTCAACGGCGTGGATGAGGTTTTTTTTACACCAGGCGATCCGGCCCTGTTTCGATCTCGGTTCGGGATCAATGGGCCGTTTATCCTGTCCATCGCCAATATCGAGCCGCGCAAGAATCAGCTTCGCTTGATTCGGGCCAGCCGAGATTTGGCCGTGCAGCTGGTCCTGATGGGGCGGATCCGGGACACCGCCTACTGGGAGGCCTGCCAGGCGGCCATGCACAAGGCTGTGCGCTACCTGGGACCGGTGGACTACGCTTCCGCGCTGCATCGGGCCGCCTATGCGGCCTGTCGAGCATTCATTCTGCCGACGCTGTTGGAAACCCCGGGGTTGGCCGCCTTGGAGGCTGCCGCCCAGGGTGCGCCCCTGTGCCTCACCCGCGAGGGATGTACCGAGGAATATTTTGCGGAGCAGGCTCTTTATGTAGATTCGGAAAGCGAGGAGTCCATCAGGGACGGCCTGATTGCCGTACAACGGGAAACGCGTTCCGAGGCACGCAGCCGCTTCGTACGCGAGCGCTACACCTGGGATATCGCCGCCAGCCAACTGGAAACCATCTACAGGAGATTGCTGCCATGAGTTTTCTGTGGGACGTACTGGGCGTCCTCACTGCCTATATCGTCTATCCCCAGGCGGAACGCCGGGAAAAACGCCAGATCTTGGGCAAGTTGCGGGCTCTTCGGGCCGAAGCGGCCGAACCCTTTCCCCTTCGCAAGGCTCGGGCACAGGAACGTCTGGCGGCCATGCTGGAGCACGCCGGCCGCACGGTCCCCTATTATCGCGACCTCTTCGCAGCCCGGCACTTCGATCCGACCTCCGTGCTCCGGGATATCCGCTACCTGAACGATCTGCCATATCTGACCAAGGCTGACATCCAGGAACAGGGTCGGCGTCTGGTGAGCGAAACGGCCCAGGGCTCCCTCCACGAGCGCAAGACCGGCAGCTCGACCGGTCCCTCCTCTATCATCTACTACGACCAGGAGGCACTGGACTGGACGGCGGCACAGAACATCCAGGTACTCGAGTGGGCCGGCAAGCGCCGCCATTACCGTGAGGCCCATCTGTCCACGCGTTTCCTGACGCCCCTGGCCCCGCACGACATCCGCCGCGAGGCCTGGAAATGCTTCGCCCTCAACCGGGCGAACATCTATACGGACAACCTGGAAGACGGCGGCCTGGACAGGCTGTGGCAGGACATCCTCCAGGCCAAGGCCCGGGTCATTCAGGGCCACCCCTCCTCCCTCTACGCCCTGGCCTGCCATCTCGAGGCCAGGGGTGGCATTCATGAGAGAGCCTTTGACCTTTTCGTTTCTACCGGCGAGATGATGACGGTCAAGCAGCGCCGAACCATCGAGGAAGTATTGCACTGCCGAATTTCCAATCGATACGGCGCCGCCGAACTCGGGGTCATGGCCCAGGAGCTGGCAACCGACCACGATGGCTCCCTGCTGGTGTCGGACGCTATGGTCTGGCCGGAAGTGGCCGACATTGATACGGACGGGGTGGGGGAACTCGTGTTCACGTCTCTGCGCAACGCCGCCATGCCACTTGTCCGCTACCGCATGGGCGACCTTGGGCGGTTGACGGAACAAGCCGACGGGTGGCGGCTTTCCCGGCTCGTGGGGCGGGTGCATGATGCCGTTGTCGTCGATGGAACAACATACCCGACGCATTTCATTCAGGACATTCTGGACCGTTGCGGCGACATCCGGGACTTCCAGATTGCGGCCCGGAAAGGACAGGCCGTAGAGCTACGGCTCGTTACCGCACCTGACCAATGGGAAAGCATTGCCAGCGCGGTGCGCGGCAATTTTCCGACCCTGCCCCTCCGCCGGATCGAACCGGAAGGACTCGTTTTCGTGGGGAGGCGGGGAAAATTCCGGTATCTCGTGGAGATGGCGAATAATGCGTTCTAGGCAGGCTCCTAGAGGGTGGTCATGGCATTGGGATTTACTGCAAGTTCTTTTGCATAAGGAACTTACAGTCCGCTATAAGGGCAGCCTGTTGGGCTTCCTGTGGTCGGTCATGAATCCGCTGGCCTTGGCCGGCGTCTATTATGTCGTCTTCGGTATCTATATGCGGTTCAATACGCCCCATTATATCATCGCCCTGCTGGCGGCCCTTTTCCCGTGGCAATGGTTCTCCAACTCGGTCATGCAGGGGCCCTTCCTGTTTTTGAGCAATCCCACTCTGGTCAAAAAGGTTGCTTTTCCCCGCCAGGCCATTCCGCTTGTCATCAACCTGCAGGACATGGTGCATTTTTTCATGTCGCTTCCGGTTTTTTTGATCTTCAAGTTGGCGGACGGCATGTATCCCGCCTGGAATTGGCTGTGGGGCATCCCGCTGCTCTCCCTCATCACCCTGCTCACCGTCTACGGAATTTGCCTGTTTACCGGGACCATCAATCTTTTTTTCCGGGATCTGGGGAATCTTGTGGCCATCGCCGTTAACGTCGTTTTTTTTGCAACGCCGATTTTTTACGTCCTGGATACGGTCCCGTCCCAGTATTTGATCTATTTCAAATGGAATCCCATAGCCCCGCTTTTCATAGCCTGGCGAGCTTTGTTGATGAACAATACTTTCGACGAAGAGTTCCTTCTGCTATCCATCTGCTACTCCATAGTTTTCTTTTCCATTGGGATGGTTACCTATCACCGTTTCCAGAAAAAATTCGCTGAGGTAATGTAATGCCTGAAACGGTCGTCAGTTTTCAAAATGTAACGAAAAGCTATCCAAGCTATTATAATATAACTGGAGGCATAAAGACATTCCTTTTTCATCTGCGTCAGAGCATTCGAGAACTCTATCAACGCCGTGTCGTGCTCGATGATATTACCTTGAACATTCACAAAGGGGAAAGTTTTGGCTTCGTCGGTCGCAACGGTGCAGGCAAATCGACCCTGCTCGGGTTGATCGCCGGGGTATTGCAGCCAGACAAAGGAAAGATTACCGTTCACGGCCGCGTTTCCCCCCTGCTGGAACTGGGCGCCGGCTTTCATCCCGAGTTGACCGGCCGGGAAAACATCCTGCTCAACGGTGTGCTCTTGGGCCTGACCCGCGCCGAGGTGCAGGAACATTTTCAGGAGATCGTCGATTTTTCGGAACTCAAGGATTTCATCGACCAGCCCGTACGGACCTATTCCTCCGGCATGTACGCCAAGTTGGGCTTTTCCGTGGTGGCCACCCTCAAGCCGGAAATCCTACTGGTGGACGAAATTCTTTCGGTCGGCGACTTGGCCTTTGTCCGCAAATGCGACGAGCGTTTCCAGAAGTTCCGGGGCGACCCTAAGGTGACCATCGTGCTGGTCTCCCACGCCCTGGACACCATTGCCAAGGTCTGTGATCGGGCGGCCTGGATCGAAGGCAAACAGGTCCGGAGCATCGGCCCGGCTGGAGATGTGGTGAAGGAGTACATCCGGGCTAACCAGCCCAAGATCGCCGTCCCTGAGACGATCACTCCGGTTCCCTCTCATGTCTGGGTCGGCACGGCATTGCTCGACTGCACGCTGGGAGCGACGAAACTCCCCGTGCGGCTGACGAGCGACCGGATGGACTTGACCGTTCGGGTGACCCTCATGCGCGGGGCCTCCCGCGATCCGATCTGCGAATGGTCGCTTGCGCCGCAAACCGTGCTTTTGGCTCACGGCCCGGAAGGCTGGACCCTGGCCACGCAACCGGAATCCGATGATGTACCCCTGGCCACACTGCCCCGGGAGGATCTAGCCCCATCGCGGGAAGATGCCCCTAACATCCCGTTAGTTCTGCGCCTGCGCGGGGAATTGCAGGGCGTCCCCTACACGCCGGAAGTCTGGGTGGCGGTGGCGGGAACGGTAGCGGCGCGCCAGGCCTGGGAACGACAGCGTGGCGATATCCTGTTCGGGCTCGGTCGGCCGCTCCATCTCCAGGCGCCGCTTTGGCCGGCCGACGTCACCGTGCGCGTCGTGGCCCGCAACATCGTCTCCCGCGACGCGGTAGGAAATTTCGCCGTGGGCGTGGCCGGGATGCTGACAGCCTGCGGCCTTCCGGCTAGGCTTTACGCCTATCAGTCCTGCCCGGACTTGGCCGGAGTGGTCGCCTCCATTGGTGACCTGGAGGAGGCGATGCAGCCCCAGGACATCCTGTTCTACCACTATTCCATTGAAGATGAATTTCTGCCGCAACTCGCAGAGCTTCCCGGAAAGAAGTTGCTCTACTACCATAACGTCACGCCTGGACTCTGGTTTCGAGACTATAATCCGGATTTTGCCACCGTGCTTGACCGCTCACGCAGTCAGTTTCCCTTCTTTTCAGCCTTCGATGGCGTACTGTCCAATTCCCATTACAGTCTTACCGATGTCGAGAAGTATTTTCCGGACGCATCGCTCCGAAGCGTCTGCCCACCCTGCATCGATCCCGACCGGCTGGCCCGGTTGACACCCGCCCCGGTGGACCTTCCCGATGGGGAGTTCCTGCTCTGGGTGGGCCGCATGGCACCCCACAAACGCCCGGAGTTGGCCCTGAAAATATTCCACCTCCTCAGCGATCGGATGGAGGACATCCATTTCGTGTTGGTCAGCGGCGGGCGGCAGGACTTCCCGGATTACGCCAGGAAGATCGCGGAGGCCATCACCGCCATGCCCGAAGCCGTCCGGAAGCGGCTGCACTTTTATGAGGCCCTTCCCGACGCTCAACTGGCCTTTGTGTACAGCAAGGCCAGCCTGCTCCTCTGTACCAGCGCCCATGAAGGTTTTTGCTTGCCGGTGCTCGAGGCCAGGACGTTCGGGCTGCCGGTGGCGACTTGTGCCATCCCAGCGATCATGGAACATTTGGACCCGACGTCCGGATACGTCATCCCTGACTCGCCCGGCGAGGCTGCCGCCGCCATCGCCGCCCACTTGGCCGATGGAGGAAAGCGGCCGACCGCGCCGACGGAAGCGGATGGCACGGTGGCTTGCCTGCTGGACGGACTGCTCGCCATCCTTGCCACCAAGCCCCGGCAAAAAAAAACCTAGATTGAGACGATACTGCTTTCCCCTGTTCCGATCGGCGGTTGCATAGAAAACAGACCGGCAATAGCATAACAGGACTGTAAGGTGGGACATGGGCTTCCATCGTATGCTCTGTTGCGTGGAAGAGCCCATCGAACCAGGGTCGGCAACCAACACGACAAAACGAATAGGAATGAATTGACTTCACCAACACAAGGCTACAGTGGAATGTTCTTCTTCAAAAGATCGAGCGTAGCACTGTAGCTATATATTTATAGAGTCGTACGTTTATGGAAAAAACTAATACCGACGATGCTTTTTTTTGCCGGCAAGCCAATAGAACAATCCCTCTCCCTTTTCAATTCACACTTGGCATGCAATACCTTTGGGAAATCGACTTTTCCCTGCACAGCCGTTTTGATATCGCGAAGTCTGAGGGGGCCTTCTTCTACTATGTCTATCTCTGGCTTAATCAGGACAAATACCAGGGCCTGCGGCTTCCCTCCGGCCCTGAACTGGAAGATTATTGCAGCCAGCCCATAGAGCCTGACGGTACGGGTATTCCCCTGACACGCCTGATGCAGGCCATTCTTACGTTGAAGCAGGATATTGGAGAAGCGTTTCGTAGCATGCAGGTGCAGGACAAGCTGCGCTATTGGGCATGGTTTTTGGTGGCATTTCCTCAAGTTGGAGACTCCCCNCGGTATCGCGACTTTCTTTTCGAACCGATTATGTCCTCTGGCGCGGCCGTAGCNCNGCCTCTAGCCCTGGTTGTTGAGCAGCAACACAACGAAGGTCTCGCCTCTGTCGATGCCACGACCTCCGNNGGTGCCCTAACGCTCATGCAGTGGTGGCTTTCCGGCGGGGGATTGGAGGTCCCTCTGCTACTGGACGCAGCTGACGAATGGGCCCGCCGCTGGCGCGAGGACTTGGCCACGAAGGAAACTCGCGAGCTGGCTCTGGCTTGTGAAATGGCCCTCTGGGTCACCGGCAAGGAGCCCTTTACCCAGTTGGCTCCGACCCTGGGAAAGCAGGAGTTCCTCCACGCTACGGTGGCCGAAACAGCCGGTATTCCCCTCACCCGGTTCATGCAGCTTTTGTTGTTGGTGCGGGAAGATATCCGGGAGACGTTCGCGGACACGACCAACCCGGAAGTTCTGCTGCGGTTTTGGGGATGTTTTTTGGTGGCATTTCCTCAAGTTGGAGACTCCCCCCGGTATCGCGACTTTCTTTTCGAACCGATTATGTCCTCTGGCGCGGCCGTAGCTCCGCCTCTAGCCCTGGTTGTTGAGCAGCAACACAACGAAGGTCTCGCCTCTGTCGATGCCACGACCTCCGAAGGTGCCCTAACGCTCATGCAGTGGTGGCTTTCCGGCGGGGGATTGGAGGTCCCTCTGCTACTGGACGCAGCTGACGAATGGGCCCGCCGCTGGCGCGAGGATCTGGCCACGAAGGAAACTCGCGAGCTGGCTCTGGCTTGTGAAATGGCCCTCTGGGCCACCGGCAAGGAGCCCTTTACCCAGTTGGCTCCGACCCTGGGAAAGCAGGAGTTCCTCCACGCTACGGTGGCCGAAACAGCCGGTATTCCCCTCACCCGGTTCATGCGGCTTTTGTTGCTGGTGCGGGGAGATATCCGGGAGACGTTCGCGGACACGACCAACCCGGGGGTTCTGCTGCGGTTTTGGGGATGGATTGTTCTGGAACTTCCACAGGCCGCTGCGCACGATGCCTTTTGGGAGCAGGCCACCCGACCCGTCCTCCCACCGACATTGGCCGGCGTGCCGACTCTGCCTCTGGGACTTTGCGCATTTTGGTGGGCGCGGGAGGATTTGCAGGGCTTCGACAGGACCACCCCTGCTGGTGCCAAAGCGCTCTGGCACTGGTGGCGTGTGGAGGGCGTCCGCGACTGGTCGTTCCTAGATCGACTGGCCAAAAGGTTGGACCGAACCCAAGTCCTCTCAAGTGCGAGGCACCATAATCAGACGCCGGTCATCACCTTTGCCGGAGACCGTCAATCAGGCGGTGCCAACATCATCGGCTTCGCCAAAGGTGAATTCGGAATCGGGGAGGATGCCCGAATGGCCACCCGGGCTTGCCAGGAAGCCGGTATTTCAGTCTGCGTGCTGGACGTCCCCTATGAAATATCCACCCGAAGGGAGGACCACCGCCTGGACGCACTTCTGTGCGAAGCACCACGATTCGCCGTCAATATTTTCTGCATGCCGGTCTTTGAAGTATTGCGCATGTATTTCCTCTATGGTGAGGAGCTCTTCCGTGGGCGCTACAATATCGGCATCTGCCCCTGGGAACTGCCGACCTGGCCGGTCGAGATGGCCGATGCCCTCAGCCGACTGGATGCCTTGTGGGCGCCATCGGCCTATGTGCAGTCGGCCTATGCGGCGCGGACGACACGTCCGGTCCAGCATATCCCCTTGGCCGTGGAAGCCGCAAAAGTCACCACACTCCCACGCGCCGCATACGGAATCCCCGATGATGCTTTTGTATTCCTGTTCATCTGCGACGCTGCCTCATGGACCCAGCGCAAGAACCCCCTGGGCCTTGTCGAGGCCTTTTGCCGGGCGTTTCCCGATCCGCAGGCCGCAGGNGTCCGCCTGGTCATCAAGACCATGAACAACCAGNCGGACGCACCCGCCTTTCAGGCGTTACGGGCGTGGGAATCCCGGNATATCGGCCTGATCCTGNTTGACAGGACCCTTGACTACGACGTGCTGCTTGGCCTGCATGCCTGCAGCGACGCCTATGTTTCCCTACACCGGGCAGAAGGTTTCGGCCGGACCTTGGCAGAAGCCATGTTGCTGGGAAAACCCGTCATCACCTCGGCCTTTTCCGGTAACTTGGAGTTTTGTAACGAGGAGACGGCGTTCCTGGTGGATGGCCATACTGTCGCCGTAACGCGAGGGGACTATATTTTTTCAGAGAATCAATACTGGTTCGAACCCGATCTCGATGTGGCAGCGGCTCTGATGCGCGAAGTCCGCACCCAGCCCGGCTTGGCAGCCCAGCGGGCACGAAACGGGAGGCTTTTCATCGAGCAGCATCACAGCCCAGCCCGCGTCGGGCAGATTTACCGAGAATTTTTGACGAAAAACAGCCTGTTGTCCTAGACTGCGGATTTCGGTGAAATCAGCCGGTACTCACGGAGTAATCGGCCACCTGTCGGAGCGAAGCGACGCTGGGGTTATTCCTTCCTGGTCCAGTGGCCGATTTAGGTCAAGGGCGACGTGTCCTTTCTCATGGAATCTCCTTTGAGTTCAAGGCGGTAAGCGTCATGGACGATACGGTCCAGAATCGCGTCCGCCAGGGTGGGATCCTTGAAGCGCTCGTGCCAGGACGGGACAGGGGCCTGGCTGGTCAGGTGCGTGGAGCGGTTGCGGAAGCGGTCATCCAGGATGTCGCTGATGTGGCGAGCCTGCTCTGAGACCGCTGCGTAATTCTCGCAAGTCGTGGCTTGTCCCGTTTCTCCGTGTCGCGAGGCGGCAGTCGTGGCTGATTTTTCTCCAGGCCAAGGATGT
>JGI2065J20421_1001603_pt1 | contig 15157 bp, 12 predicted proteins | sample Biomet5_FD_20421 | JGI IMG/M metagenome (IMG submission 20421)
AAACGAANTATCCGGGCTAACAATAGCTGGCAGCAGCAGGTTTGGTATTTATAAACCTCAGGACGAAGGTTTGCAAGTATGAAATGCTATTCTTCTAGAGGAGTTTGGTGGGCGTATTCGCTACTACCGGTATCTCGGTTGGTAAAGGTAGCAAAAAATTTGAAGACATGCAGTTTGATCGAATTTTGGGAAAATCAAACCGTTATTATAGGTGGAATACCGCTAAGGATATTTTTTGCGGAACTAATCTGATTCTATTATTCTAAATCATAGAGAAGTTGTTGTTTGAAGAGAAAGTATATGGAGGTGCATGCAATAAAAATGCCGTTTGCATTTACCATTACTCTTGGTTTTGTGCAAACGGCATAGAGATAAGTCTTTTAATTATGGTATTTCTTCTTAACTAATTCGTTAGTAATGTCTCTAACTATTAAATATTTGATTCCTAAGGCCACTACCGTTCCTCTCATGGTTACCAGTCCTTTTTCACGAACATCTTTTAAAAAGTCAAATGAATCGCCCACCTTAAGGCCATTAAAGGGTTTTGAGGTTGTAAAGATATCATCGATTGATACTACTTTTGATAGCATCTTCCCTTTATTCGATCTATATATTACCCTTACTTTATCGATTCCTTTTATAGAAACGATCGATCCTTCAGTATTCTTATCAAACAGTATGCTGTCGCCAACTTGGAAAAGATTGGTTGTTAAGGCATTTCCTGCAAGAATTTTTTTATACTTTTCTGAGTAAGGATTTTCTAGTGGTTCCATTGTCTTCTTAACTACATCTGCGGATACCGTAGCTTTAGTTTGAATGTAGAATGGCCAAAAAGAATTTTTAAAATCTACCGTAAAGTTGGCATATTCCTCGCTTGCGGTGAGAGGTCTGTTTCTCATCATGTCTCGTTTTGCCTCTAAGACTAAGGCATCTTGAGATATTCCTCCAATTCCAAAGTATTGGTTGGTTTGTGCAACACCATAAGCCACGTCTTGATATATAACATTGCCGTTGACGGGTGCAGAACTAATCATGCCAAAATGTGAAGCACAGGAGGTCAACATGCCAATAGACCCCAGAATAATCAGTAACTTTTTCATGTTTTTTTGTTTTGTGAATACTAGTTTTAGTTTGTGAATGACATTAAATGATTTTATCAAACGCGTTTATTTGTTATAATTGAATACTAAATTAGAAATAATATTTTGAAATACCTTATGATTTTTATTTTTATTGACTTTGGTGTCAAGTATTTTTGTAACCCCAATGGTAACGTGTGGATTTCTGCCTAGCTTAGTTGTAGCTATATGGGACGGGCAAAAGGGCAATGTGTGCCTTGAATGTTTAGGTTGATACCGTTGATTTGTTACTGCACAACACCATGCATTATAGTGTTGTAGTTGGCATCATCTTGTTTTTTACGCTTAATCTTGTAGGTGAGCAATTTGCAGGAACATTCAGAAAATGTGTAGTCGTAGGTAACGTTGCAAATGCAGTAAATAAAATAATGGCTATGATTTTTGTTTTTTTTCATAATATTAAAGCCTAACAATCCACAGTATGTTTGTGGATTGTTAGGCTTCTGAAAGAAATACGATCTATTGGTATGATGAGTTTAGCATTACACTAAACGCTTTTGATCCTGCTAGCTGAGTTCCATCAATTCCAAAGCTGGGGCTATATTTTCCTGCAGGGAGGTCTTTGAATGTGTAGGAATTACAAGCACGTGCAACGTCTACATATTTTGTGGCAGCCGTATTTATTGCCGAGGCAGTTATCGCTACAAGGGCGCCAAAAGCCCCGCCACCGCTGGTCGAAATAGCGGTATTGTAAACCACTGTCCCTTTTCGTGTATATACCACCTCATTTGTCTTAATGGATTTGAAGATGTATTCAACTTCAACCGTTACCTTTGATGCAATTGCTGATTTATCCCATCTATTAATTATGGTAAAGAGAGCCAAGTCGGCACCAAATACCTCGCCAAATTTTGATAGTGAATTATTTAGGAAGAGTTCAGAATCGTATGCGCTCTCCTTTTTTAGTATTTCCATGGAGAGGAACGGTGGAATAACATAGTAACCCGCGTTTGCAAGAGGTACATTCAATGTTGAGTGAAAATACTCTTTTGCATCTACATTGGTGCTTCTGTTGATGGGAGGCATTATTAAGATTGTAACGGGTTTTTCGCTGTAGATGCCTTTGTATGCAACTGATTTTGTTAAAGGAGCCGTTGATGTACAACTACTCAAAAAGGCAACTGCAATAATTAGAAGGGCTATGTTGTTTTTCATTTCTCAAGCAATTTTATTATTCTGTCGATAAATATTTTTGATTCAGGATAGAGGGCAATCTCTTTTGCAAGCATTGCTTTGCCTTCCTTTGTTTTATTTGCCTGAAGCAACAGGAATCCATAGTCGGCATAAACTCCGGGAGGAACAACGCCCCTCGATCCTTTTTGCTTGTCGATAATGGTTTGATAGGAAGCCATCAATTCTTTTGTAGACTTCTCGTCGCTGTTTTTTAGATAGTTGTAGCTAGCGGTGTCATAATTTCCCCAGGAATACAACGGCTTTTGAGTTGTACAGGAGGATGCTAGTGCAATGACAAAGCAAAATAGAATTAGTTTTTTCATGGAAGAATTACTTTTTTGGTTTCTTGGGCTGATACAAAAATTTGTTTTTTGAAAATCACACTATTGTTATAGGAAACGGTTACCACATGGGTTCCGGTTGAAATTGCATAAACCTTTGCCTTTGGGTCTGTCTGCATGATCTTTGTTAACCTCAGCAGTAAAGGTTGTTTTGTTGTCGATGTTGACTTTTACACCACCATCGTAGTTGCTGGGAGTTCCAATGAATTCTAAAAATGATTCATTTTCAAGACCAGTTGCCGTTGACTTGACTCCGGTACAGCTTACGAGCAATGCTGCACTCGCTGCTAGAACATATAGTAGTTTTTTCATTTTCCAATCTCTTTAATGTAGTAGTTACTTAAATTTTGTTTGTCTACACTGCCTTCGGTGAACGATACCATGGAAAATTCGTTTTGGGCATTATCGCCACCCGTAAAGTCAATCTTAATCTTGCCTACTATTTTCCCTGGTAGCTCTATCATCATTCCCGTTTGTGGATTTTTTACACTTTTACCCTTCTCCACAACTTCATACACATCGCCAATCTTTAGTCCTTGGCTTTTCCCACCGGAAATTATGATGCCGTTGTCGTCGTAGGTTAGAAAGTATGATTTCCATGGACGATCCATGCAGTTGTTGATGATATTTTCGACTAACTTTGAAATTGCAGCCGATATGGCCTTGTCGCTCAGGGTTGCGTCATAGTCGGTGCGTTCGCCCAATCCCATCACCGTTTTGTTGGTGGTCTCTGCTTCACCCTTGGCCTCCTCAGAGTATATAATTTGGCCTGTAGATACATCAACCAAGCGAATGCTTACGCCTGCTTCCACGGTTTGTGTTTTGCTTCGCGAAAAGGCGTTAACATCGCCCACATTCTTTCGTCCAAATTCGGTAACTGAACCAATGATGAGGTAGTCTGCGCCAATTTTTTGGTAGCCTTCGTTGCCAGCCAGCTTAAGCTCATCCAGTATTTTGTCCATGTCCTGTCTTTCTAACAGTATGAACTTGTTGGTTGAGGCGAGCTTTGTCGATAAAATATCTAAGGCCTGTTTCCCTACTGGATCATTATCCTTGTCGTAAAATACGCCTTTGGCGTACTGTGTTTCGTTCGAAAAACGAGCAATGGCAACTTTTCTCTTTAGCACTTGGTCGTTTTTCTGAATTACTTGTATCTGTGGCTCAACTTTCACCACCTTTTGCTGCGTAGTGCAGCCATAGCCAATGACAATTGCAATAAGTGCAATTACTAATAAGGGTTTTTTCATTGCGTTTGGTTTAGATCGATGCTTGGTTATACCTAATTCTGAATTTCAAAGCGTTAACGAATAATATTTTGATTGAATATCTTTTTGTTAAGGCAATACGAAATTATACAATTTTTTAATTTCTGCAATAGAAGGTTGAAAAATAGTGTATGCAATTTTATTATATGCATTCCTGCTCGAGCAAGGGTTTTTTTCCTTATTCAAGGGAGAATAATCTAGCCAATAAAAGGCTTATAACCAAAAATATGTGTTCGTTAACTGTTCTGCATTAAAGTTCTATTCAACTTTGGGGTTCAGCAAAACGTAGTGAAGGTGGTCCTCCCACTTTCCGTTAATTTTGAGGTATCTCTTGCTTACGCCTTCTTGCTCAAATCCCAACTTCTCCAAAACCTTAATGGAGCGAATATTTCTAGGCATAACGTTTGCTTCTATCCGGTGTAGCTTATAATCGTCGAATGCTACCTGTATTACCCTTTGCAGGCCTTCCGAAATATACCCTTTGTTTGTCTCCTCGAAATCTAATTTGTACCCCAAAAAGCAAGAGAGGAATGGACCATAAACGATGTTCGACAACCCAATGTGGCCTATAATCTTTTCCTCTCCCATCCTAAAGAGGTAAAGGCTAAGGCCTGTTTTGTTGTTGTTCGTTACGGCGCTGCTATCAATGAGCGATCGCGCCGAATCGATGGAGTAGTACGCATCATCTCTCTTCGGCTCCCACTCCTGGAGAAATTGCCTGTTCCTAACCAAAAAGTCTTGGAGCAGGAGTGAGTCGGCTGGGGTAAGCGGTCGCAGCGTTAGTCTTGCAGTAGCGTGGGTATGCATTGCTAAATGTTCTCTTGTTTTCTGAGGCTAAAGTTAGAAATATCCTTTAGCAGATTAGGCATTATGCAACACGCCTTCGACAACGTGCTCTGCGCTATTCCGCACTTGCACCAATAAAAATGGATTTTACCTTTCTGTCGTCTATGTTGAAAATGCCACGCTGTGTGCCATTAAGCTAGGCTCTCTGAGTCATCTATTTAATATAAAGTGAATGACATTGGCTCGCATTCAAAGGCTGGCTTTTACCAGCTGGCATAAACTACAGCTTGAGATACTCTTTCAGCGTATTGTCGTTTTTTGCTTTAATCAGCTTCTTTAGCTCCCTATTTGGTTTTACCATTTTGCTTGCATCTTCGCAGTAGCCAATGAATGTTAGAATGGAGTTATACTTTACCTCTTTTGGATCTTTTGCCTTGTCCTTGTTCTCTAGCACAAACTTTGCCATGCAGGCCATGTATACGCCAAGAAGGGCGGGATTTGATTTGGAAGGTTCTGCAATGGTGGCGTCAATGTCGAATTGAAAATCGGGAGTTCCGCTCATCCACCTTATCAGAAATTTCAATGCGTTTAGGTTGTTAATGTTGTTGTGGTTCTCGGTTGCGGTGCTGCTTAGAATGTAGTTGGAACACTCTAGAACTTGGGCTTCGTTTTTTTGATAATCTGCCTTCTCTTTCAGCGGTATCCTATCGAGATTAGAATAATCTTGTGCATAGGTGGCGCTGAACAATCCGAGAAGTAGGATGGACATGGTGACAATTTTTTTCATGGTTGTTTTGGTTGAATACTCATTAATGAGTAGTAAAAATAGTTATTAATAGGTATGGTATAAGAAATAGATATTAAATAATTTAGGTGAGAATAATTAAGCGTTAATGAACTCCTTTCAAATTATGGAGAGGCGCAGTTTTATTGTGCAGTTGAAAATAATGATGCTCAAGGTTGTTAAAAATAAAATTAAGCCGCTGGTTGACGATTTGTGAGTTTATGATGGCTTTACTATATGGTTAAAACATTATAATACATTATAATACATATCTGTATGGATGTGTATATACAGTTTTACCATATATATAAACTAGTTACCCAACATAATGAAAAAGACTAGCTACTAATCAAAAATGTTAAAAAATTAAGCTTGAAAAAATAAAAATCAACGATTTCTGAAAAAAAACCGAAACGTAAAAATTAACCTTAAAACTATAATCATGAAAAAACGAATTCTACTCTTGTTATTTGTTGTAATTTCAAGTTTTGTTCATGCAGCCACAATTTATGTTAATGTAGATAACGTTAATGGGAGTTCTGTATCTGGAGCTTATGTAAAACTTTACAATAGCAGTTGGGGGTTAATAAAAACCGGTTATACTAATAGTTCGGGGATGGCAACTTTTGCTCTATTAGATTACGGAACTTACAATTACGAAGTTTACTATACAGGAGAAGAGCAAGAATTTTGGGGAAGTGAAGAAAATATTAGTTTACAAAGCCCAACTCTGACAAGCAATTTTACACGTTATTGGCCTTATCGATATAGTTACAATACACCTTCATCAAGTGTTTATACTGGCAATCAAGTTTCTTTTTCAATTACAGTAAAAAATCAAGTTTCCTTTTCAAGAAATGTGAAAGTTGAGATATGGGTTGATAGAAGCAAATCAAGCTCTTGGGATTTTAACCAAATTAGTTCAGCTCAATCAATCAGTAGTAACGGGACAAAAACTTTCACTTTCAATTTTACACCTTCATCAACTGGAACTTATTATTGGAAAATGAAAGTACTGTCATATAATGATGGTTCAGGGGCATATATTGTTACAGATTCATACTCCTGGGCTAGTGCCTTTACTGCTAGTATCCAAGAAAGTGATTTAGATATTTTTGTGAAAAATGTTGATGGCAATTATATAGAAAATGCTTATGTGAAATTGTATGACGAAAATTGGAATTTTGAAGATGATGATTATACAAACAGTTCTGGAAGAGCAGATTTTAATAGTTTAAAATATGGGACTTACAATTATGAAGTATTTTATACCGGAGATGCACAAGAATTCTGGGGAGGTGATGAAAATATTAATATAAACAGTTCTTCTGAATCTGAGACTTTCACAAGAAATTGGCCATACAGATATGGTTATAATACTCCCAATTCAAACATTGATGTAAATAATCAAGCAACTTATGAAATAACGGTAAAAAACAAATTGTCTTTTTCAAGAAACGTCAAAGTTGAACTTTGGATAGATAGAGACAAAGCAAGTTCATGGGATTATCATCAAATAAGCAACTCACAATCCATTATTAGCAATGGAACAAAAACATTTACTTTTAATTTCACTCCTACTTCGTCCGGCACATATTACTGGAAAATGCACGTACTATCATACAATGATGGTGCAGGTGATTATATCGTTACTGATTCGTACTTATGGTCTACTGCATTTGAAGCCAAAGAAGATTTACCCTTTCCATTAAACGAGGGAATATTAATTTACCATAACTACAGCAACTATGATGCATGGGATGCTAAACTATTCATGTATAACTTTGCTTCAAATACAAAGACAGAAATTAGTTCCGGGTGGAATATTGACCATGAAATGAATGCTCATTTTTCCCCCGATGGTTCTAAGATTGTTTTCATGGGAGATGAAAAAGGATTACCACGAGACTGGGATATTTTTATATGGGATGTTGGTTCTAATATTCCACCCAAAAACCTCACTCAGTCAAATAACATGAGAGATGAAGACCCAAAATTTTCCCCAGATGGAAGTCATATCATTTTCAAACAAAACGGTGATATTAAAATAATGAACCTGTCAGGTACAATAACTAATACTCTGACAAACGATGGTAATTCAGTAGAAGAATCAATGCCTTTTTATACATCTGATGGTCAAAAGGTCGTTTATGCAAGAGGAGCTGGGGCAGGTTCAGACATTTATATAATCAATTCAAACGGAAGTAATAATTCTGCTTTATATAATGTTGCAAATGTCTCAGAATATTATCCAATTGTCAGAGACAATTCTTCATTCTTTTATACACGCTGGGGTTCTTCAACAAATCAAAGCGACCAAATATATATGGCTGATTTTTATGGAAACAGTACAAGTCTTAGCACCAATGATTTAAATTCTGATAATTCAGATGCATATCCTGTTGGCTCCGATTACTTGTTTTTCTCTAGTACAAGGTCAGGGAGTACAGGGGGATATGACATATATTTAGGTCAAATTTCTACAGGTACAGTATGGAGTTTAAGTGATTATAATATAAATTCATCATTAGAAGATTTGGGAGCTTGCTATATTGCACACCAAACTTTTAATATCTCTGCAATTGTTAATCCAAATAATAGCGGAACAGTAACGGGAACAGGAGGTTATGATGCAGGTAATATAGTACATTTAACCGCAACTGCTGCAAGTGGATACGACTTTGTTAATTGGACAGAAAACGGAACACAAGTCTCGACAAATGCAAATTATAGTTTCACGGTAACTTCCAACAGAACTCTTGTTGCAAACTTTGAAGCTAAAACTTACAATATTTCTGCAAGTGCTAACCCAAGCAACGGAGGAAACGTAAGTGGAGCAGGAAGTTACAACAGCAATGCAACCGCAAGCCTGACAGCAACAGCTGCAAGCGGTTACGACTTTGTTAACTGGACTGAGAATGGCACACAGGTTTCAACAAATGCAAATTACAGTTTCACTGTTAATTCAAACAGGACACTTGTCGCAAACTTCGAAGCTAAAACTTACAATATTTCAGCAAGTGCAAGCCCAAGTAACGGAGGCAGCGTAAGCGGGACTGGCAGTTACAACAGCGGGGCAACTGCTAACCTGACTGCAACCGCAGCAAGTGGATACGACTTTGTTAATTGGACAGAAAACGGAACACAAGTCTCGACAAATGCGAATTATAGTTTCACGGTAACTTCCAACAGAACTCTTGTTGCAAACTTTACCAATCTATCCTATATCATCACTGCAAGTGCTGACCCGATTGAAGGAGGAACAGTAAATGGTTCTGGTGGTTATAATACTAATCAAACTTGCAACTTAATTGCAACAGCGTCGACTGGATATAACTTTGTAAACTGGACTGAGAATGGAACGGAAATATCAACAAATTCAGAATATAGTTTTACAGTAACTACCAGTAGAACACTTATCGCAAATTTTGACAATACGGTTGGAGTATTTGATGTTAGTGAAGATAACAATATTAATATATACCCAAATCCAACAAATGGAGAAGTTGTTGTTGCGGGGAAAAATATTAAAACTATTGAGGTCTTTAATGTTTATGGAAAAATTATCAAAGAAATAAAAGTTGGTTCAGACAAAACAAGTATTTATTTAAACACCCTGGCAAAAGGAACTTACATAATTAGATTGACTAAAGATGATAAGATTTTAACAACAAAGATTCTATTATATTAATTCACCAACAATACCTAACTGGCTAAAAAAATTTCATAGGGTAGTTTTTGTTTAAGTAATGGTAGGCAATATGGCAAATATCAAGGTTAGTAGCCCGCTCAAACTGCGCAGTGGTTTGACAGGAAATTACCACGCAGTCTGCCACTACTTATACAATTTAGCTTTAGTGTTAATGCCCAAAAACAGTCAATTTATAATAAATGGTTAATATTTTTGATATGAAGCAATATGTGATTATGCTTGCGCTGCTGGCTGAATGTTTTAATGCTGCAGCACAGGAGCGTGAAGTAACCAAAACAGACAGCTCAACCATTTACAGTATCCATAACACCCTCACCAATACCTATTTTATTTCCAACGTAGTTGAAACAAAGGGGCACCGGGTAAGCTACTGCCGGGAGCTATATGGCGATAAGCAGACTGTGAAAAAAACAGGAATTGCTGTTAATGGAAGAGTGGTTGGAGTTTGGAACTACTTCACGCCCCAAGGAAAAAAGTATATGTCCGTCGATTTTGACCATGACCAGAGAATTTTTTTCGGTGACACCACCTTTGTTTTTGAGGATTACTGGAAAAAAATGCGACATAAAGCAGACTCCATAGTTGCCTCATACTATTCCAATGATTTCTTTGCTGCAAACATACACCTAAACTCAATGAATAGCGGTTGGCGTGCAAAGGTTCACTATAAAATGGTGCAGGGTGGGTGGTACGACCTTTTTGAAGCAAAGCCATTTGAATTTGATATGGCCTACGATGTAGTTCTACCACCAAACCAGCATTTTGATATAATTGAATTTGAAATGGACAGCATCGGGGCGCTTAACCAGACCTACCGTAATAAAGGGCTTCACAAATTCACAAAATGCTGTTTTACCCTGACCGAGGATGACCTATGGGAAATTGTGAAGAATTCAGGAGTGAACACCGAAGCTTCGCTTGAAATTAAGCTGGAATGGAGCGATTCGTTGAGTGATTTTCGAATCCGTATTACTAGTTTTACACTTGCACCTCCAAAAACCGGCATTAAATTCAGGTCGCGAACCATTTATGTGAATCCCTACACCAAAGCATGCTCCGATATTGAGGAATACAAGGAAAAACTTCTAGATTAATGAAATATGGGGTGTAACAATTCTAATCAGGGTATGGGGGCTTGTTCAAATAATGCCATACTGTAGAAAGTATTTCTAACCAAACTTAAATAATCATGAAGCGTCTAATTCTAGGTTTCTTGTTGTGTAATGTTATTGCTATTGCACAAGCTCAGAATAATGGATTGTCAGCGGTGTTAGATTTTTTGACAACTAACCCTGAAACCTCAAAGCATATGACAAATGGACAGATAGTTGGAGCAAGAATTATAAGCAACTTCTTAAATAGTAATGCTCAAATGCAACATGATTTAGAGGTTGCACAAGCAGGGCAACCTCAGGTTAACGTAAATGCTAAATCAAATGTACAGGAGATCCCAAATTCTCCCGAGGCTCATTTAAAGCGTGAAGCAGACGGTAGAGTGTACCTCTACTATGGGAACCATGAACCTATTCTCATCCCAGAGAAGTATTTGCTTAGCGCAATGGGAATTGATTATGATACGGACTATAATTCAGACGAGATTCTCTCGCTGAAGAGAATGTTAAGCCATGATGATTTCGTTTATCCAACTCGATTAGAAAAAAGAAATTTACCAGCAGTGAATGATGCGAGAAGATGGAGAGATCGTAAAGGTATTTACTATGATTTTACTGATCCTAAATGGGGTGAAAAATTAGCGCTTGTGCAAGGAGAACAAACGGGCTTAATTTATTACAAAGCATATTCGGATAAATATCCTGGTAAGCATGTACAATTAGCTGTAAATGATCATATAATTAATTTTACTTACTACGAAATTCTACAACAATTAGATTTTTCCTTTACCTGTAATTGGTTTGAGAATACTTCATTTATGGAAGGTATTCCAAAGTTAGAAAATTTTCACGGCATTAAGCGGAATTTTAAACAAGGTGAAAAGTTGGAAATCATAGTTGCTGCAGCTCTTGAAAGACGAACCGTGATTAAAATGTCCTATTTCAATGAAGAAACAGGTGATTCAGTTGGAAGCATTAGAAATTCTTTTGAAAATATGTACTATTTTCATGCACCGATAAATACTACTGCATTTCCAGTTGGTAAATATTTGTATTTTGTGCAGATTGAGAATCCAGATAAAACTACTGGGAAATCTCTATTAAGAGGTTACTTTAACATTCTTCCAAGTACAAATAGCTCACCAACAACAACCGTTTCTTCGAATGAACAGTTTGTGAATATTCAAGATATTCCACGAGGAATATTCTTTTATTCGGGATCAAAAATGGAAGGGGAAGTTCCCATTTATTCGGGGGTTAATAAGTCTGAATATGATATCTCTCACGGTATTGTTCGCGTCGAGTTAAATGCGTTGATAAAGGGTAGTAATCTAGATGTCGTTTGGCAATCTTTTACGCTTTCAGGTGAGTTGTTGGGAACTACTACTCGGGATCATTTTGGAGCAGTCATTGGTGATGACCTTGATCCTTATAAGGATAAGGACTTTTTGGATAAAGTCGCTTTGCATGGCCCAGGAAAGTACATAATAAAGGCAATGGTGGAAGCTACAGGAGAAGAATTTGAAAGAATACTGACCATTAAATAATCTGAAGCAAGGAGGCAGCACTTTTTCAAAAGTGCATTTTTTAGCACAAACTCTTGTGTTTGTAGAGCGGGTTATTGCAGCGAAAAAAGTTCAATCGTTGATTTGAGCCCTGTCTTTTCTAAGATATTTCGACGGTGAGTATCCACCGTTGCCTTGCTAATAAAGAGTTTATCGGCAATTTCTTTGCTGGTGTGCCCTTTTAAGAGGAACTCAACCACATCTTTTTCCCTTTCGCTTAAGCAGGCTAGTGCAGGCAACTTTGCAATAGATTTGATGGGGTTTTGCTGCTTAACAGTTAAGCGTTCAATTGTTGCTGCGAGCTCTTCAATATCTACCGGTTTTAAAAGAAAATCGAACGCTTCGCTTTTAATTGCTTTTATAGCGTACTGGTTATAGGCGGTAACAAATATAAAGGTGGGAAAGAACTCCTGCTTTCTGATTTGCTTCACAACCTCAAACCCGTTCATTCGTGGCATCTCTACGTCAATAAATACTAGGTCTGGTTTTAGTTCCAAGACCGTTTCAATAGCTTGTTCGGGAGCACCTGCCGTGGCAATAACTTCTACTCCATTCATTTTTTGCAGGAGGCATTCTAGCCTATTTCTTACCTCCACCTCATCATCGATAATGATACATCTCATAGCTGCTATGCCCATAGCTTGTTTTTTATAGGAATGTTTATTTCTACCTGCGTGCCAGCTGGTTGTGAGTCGTTATCTTCCAAATCAGTGATCCGATAGCTGATTTTTGTTTTGTGCAGGTCGTAATACAGTGCTAGTATCTGGTTGATGCTTTCCAGCCCTTTCCCTGTTGAAAAGCTATTATACTCTCTTGCCTTTTTTCGCCCAATACCATTGTCGGTAATCTGAATAGTGAAGGTTGCTCCATTTTTATGGCTGCTGATTTCCAGTAGGCCATTACTGTGGAGATGCTTTAATCCATGCTTGATGGAGTTCTCTACAAATATTTGAACCATCATCTTTGGAATGATAATTTGACCACAGCCGTTCTCACACAAACGGATTTGGTAGGAAAATTTGTTGCTATATCTGAATGCCTCTAGGTCAAGGTAGCACTTTACAAAATCGAGCTCTTCCTTTAGCGTAATGAAGACTCTATCTGAATTTATAATGGTAGATTTTAATAGCCTAGCATAGTTGTTAAAGATATAGGCAGCCTTATCGGTGTCTTGCTCATGAATCAAGCTCCCGAATGACTCCAGTAGATTAAAGGTAAAGTGCGGGTCGATCTGGTTTTGAAACGATTGTATCTGAAGCTTTGCAATCTTGTTCTTTGTATTCTCCTTTCTAATTATTCTAGTTTCGATGATGTATTTATAAAGGTATAGAGTGAGCAATAATGCTGCGTAGATTGCAATGATTACCGCATACCAGTATCGATAAATGATCGATTTTTCAAAGCTGAAAATGTAGGTGTAATTCTCTGTGTTAAAGGCTATTTTTGTGGGTTGGTTTTTCCTCCGAATTGTTGTTGCAGTGTATAGAAGAAATGCTTCAGGAATTTTAAAAAGCGATAGGTATTTGAAATTCTGATCCGTCAAGTAGATGGTGTGGGAACTCCTGTCAAACATTAAGAGTTCTTTTTCTTCATTGTCAATAAGAGCAATTTTTTGAATTGTGCTATAGAAGTAGCTTCCGGGATAAGTTGCAATAGTTTTAAAATTTAGATTTGAGTCAATGGAGGCAACCTCGCCATTGCGTTTTACCAGAAAGCAGCTGAAACTGTCATTTGAAAAAATGTCTGCATTAGAAACTTGCTCATTGCACTCCATATTTCTCCTTTTAACAATTTCTCCTTTTGCGTTTACTAAGGCCATAAAGCAAGGAGTACTTTCTGTTCCGAAATAGGCGTGTTTGCATAGCAGGTATTTCTTTTTGTTAAAAACAACAGGCTTAATGGTTGTGTAAGCCGAGTATTTATCAATTCGCTGTGGCGGAAACTTAAATTTCATGTGGCGATCAAAACCCATAATCCAGCAAAATTGATCTGAGTAGGCTATGCTGCTTTTGCAATTTCCGTTGGCACCACAGCTTACGAAAAAGTCCATGTGGTTGTCATTATCGATATCAAATGCAAATGGAAAGTAGATTGCTGCACAGCTTTTTGGTGACGCATAGAGGCTGTCGCAAGCTGGATAGTATGCAAACATTTGTCTCGGTTGCATAGGGAATCCACTTGTTATGCAAAACACTATTTCGATATTTTCGTCCTTACCTTGCTTAAACTCTTTATATATAGGTTGTATGGCGTAGTCGTATTGCCCATTGACCTTAAATACCTTGCATATTTTTCGATATGCGAATTTTACCTTGTCATTTATGGCATCAACACAATGCATGTATAGGGTATCGTGGAGCACGCTGAAGAGTATAACCTCTTTTGTTCCATCGTTGTCGATATCAATTATCATTGGTTGTCCTATGTTTCCACAAATACCATTAAAATTCCATTGGTTAATTACCTTGCTCTTATTGTATACCAGCAAATTTACTTGATTGAGTGCGCTTTTGTGTACTTCAATTCTTTCTGTGTTTCCATCACTGTCTAGATCGCTATAATAGTATTCATCGCCATGATTTGGATTTTTGGAGAGTAAGTTTGGGGAATACTTTTCCGATAACTTGAAAACTGCAAGCGAGATGATAACAGTTAGCAGAGCGCTAAGAATGAAAATATTCTTATGTTTTTTGGAGACACTAAACATCAAGGGTTATTCATACAATAATAGTGGATTAAAGTTAGGACTATTTAAATAATTACCAAATGCGTTTTATAATTTGTTCATACTTATTAGGATTTAGTCTTGAATTAATCTGTAATTTACTTCTGAATAATTAAAATAACGGGGTTCGTTAACAAGGCTAATCTGCTTTGCAATAAGTTCCTTTTTCGCGGGCCAAATATCCACTACTCCTTTTCCATGGCAATGGTCAGCTCGCACAGTTCTCTGCTATTTACTATGGCGCGCAGCACTTGCGCTTTGTAGCTTGGCTTGGAGGCCGGAAACGTCAAGAAGTTGTATGATTTTCAGTTCGTTAATATTACCTCTGGTGATTAGCTATTTGAAGGCTTAGGGCTGAGAATAGCTAATAGTAAAGTTGCTAACAATTGCACGCAAGTGCTACTTCTGTTGAGACGAAATTAGTAGTGTTTTTTGATGGACTTTAATTAATTCCTCTATCTATTGTTGTTCTTACCTTATAGTTGTTGGTTTCGAAGCTATACCTCCCTAGAACTATGGCTGGATTCAGGTTGTGCTCCTGTGCAAATTGCTGAA
>JGI2065J20421_1001613_pt1 | contig 15058 bp, 14 predicted proteins | sample Biomet5_FD_20421 | JGI IMG/M metagenome (IMG submission 20421)
ATGTATTCCACAGTGTTACTCTGTTTACCTCTGTGATACTCGGTGTTACTTTCTTTTTAGTTGCACAGTGTTTCACAATGTATTCCACAGTGTTACTCTGTGTTGCCTCTGTGATACTCGGTGTTATTTACTTTGTTAATTTCACAGTATTACACAATATATTCCACAATGTTACTCGGTACAGCTTCATTTTATAATATAACTCTCCTGATCCCATCTTTCAAGCTTTTCACATTAAAGTTTAAAAGTAAACCTACATGTTTTTGAGAAAACCGGAGATACGTAAGTACTTGCGCTATATGTACATCGTTAAAACAATCCACCGTTTTCAATTCAACAACGACTTTATTTTCGACCAACATATCCAATCGATATCCACAATCCAAACGAATGTCTTCATAAATCAAAGGAAGAGCTTTTTCTTCTTCCACTAACCATCCTTTTCTTCTTAACTCATAGCTTAAACAAGCCCTGTATGCCGACTCTAATAATCCCGGACCTAAAGCCGAATGCACTTTGTAGGCTGAGTCAAGAATTTCATGTGTTATTTGATCTGTTTCCATAGTTATGTAAATAAATTTATAGGTATTAATATCTCGTTTCGCTGTGTTGCACGGTAATATGTTTTTAATTCTTTCACGGTGTTAATCTGTGATACATCATTTATTTTTCATAGTGTTACCCGGTATATTGCAACACACTCTAAAAAATTCTCTACTCCACAAAATTAACTGATTTTATAGAAAATACAAACAATAACTATTATTTCTATCATTCATTGCCGCCCATTTTTATTCCCCAAAAAAAATAATACTCTGATTAATAGCCAATTACATAAAACACCAATTACTAATTCACCTAAAAAACTTTTTATTTTCACTTGCACAGAATATTTTTCATGCAATAATTTCAAAATAACAGCTTGATAAAAACTTTTCACAAGTAAAATACCCGAATTTTGACACGAAAATATTTTTTACCAACTGAATGTTCAGAAATAACGGTTTGTTACGAATGCTGAAGAGTTAAAAAATCGAAGAATTGATCTGATTCAGCATCCAATGCCTTCGAAAAAACAATGAAAATTCACAAAAAAAGACTTCTCACCTACCTTTGCGCTTTTAGTAAAACGATATAAATTCCAATTATTCGTTTATAAATTCTGAAAATTTCTCATATTGTGAACTTATGTAAATTCAAATATGTGAAACGAGCACGACAAATGAACATTGACATTATTTATCTCAATTTATAGGGACAAGGATATTTTCCAATAGCTATCGGAAAATTATCTTAGTTGTAAAGTATTTACATGCTTGTTTAGTAATGGAAAATAAAACATCTGGAAATAAAATCAGGAACAATTTTTTGGAAAACTTTCTAACAAATACAAATACGCAATTTTGTATAAATCAACAATTTAAATGCAACTATTGAAAAACACTTACATTTAACAGTTGATTTTTTTCTTCAGTCATAAATATTTTTCTATTTTTGTTGTGGTGAAATGTGTTCCGTAAAGAATGAACGGAAACTTTCCGCCACGTGGTCTTTGACATTTTTGGACAATTCGCGAGGGATAAAATATGAACAGGTGATTTTATCCGGACAGTGATTTTCCGGTAAATGACCGACCGCGGAACATTAATATTTTACAAATTTAAATAAGATCAAATGAAATATTTTTATTTTTCTATTTTTAATTATAACAAATTAGGAATTAATGAATTCCGCGACTTCTACGCGAAAATAAAGGAACTTGTCCTCAACTATCAACCTGATGCTTTAGGTATCAGGTTCGAGTTCGACAAGTTTTTAGTATCGCTGCATCAATTAGATGCATATCATCCACCTTTAAAGGGTCATCCACTCACCGCTGGTATTTCGGAACTGAGGCAACAACGTTCACAGATTATCAGGGGCATTTGTAGTCAGATCATTGCTCTGAACAAAACCAATCGGGTGTATAACATTGAAGGATTGAATGATATCATCAGGATTTATCATCAGTATTTGAAGCCGTTGGAAGCATCCAATTCATCAAGGAAAAGCGATTTTATATCGGATCTTTTCCGCGAGCTGGAAAACAAACAAAATCTAAACAATTCGTTGGTTTCCTGTCATTTGGATGGTTCGTTCAACGAACTGAAAAAGTTGAATGACAATTATATCGCTTTGCTCCACGAAAGAACATTAGAACGTTCGGAAATGAGCCGGGTAAAAACAATTCAACTGAGGAACGAATCGTACGACACATTGAACATATTGCTGAACAGCATCGAACTGGCCAAGCTGAAAAACAGCGAAATCAACTACGATCCTCTGATCAACAGTATCAATGAAACAATCGGTTACTATTCCATGCTGATCAAAGGCAGAGAAACCCAACGAAAACAGTCCAGAAAACAAACCATGAACAGTAAAAAAGAAACAACCGCAGCGAACGGGAATTCAGATGCGGTTGCTTAATTGGTATTGTTCGGTTTAAATCCGAAGAGTTCCGTGTACCTGTTCCACGGAACTTTTTTTATCCTGCTATACGACCATAAGGTATGTATAACATTATTTTGTGCTTCAAAATTAGACGGAAAAATTGTTAAAACAATGTTCTTATGCGTTCAATTAAGTATATTTAACAATATAAGGAGTAAAAAATATGCTTTATAAAGTTATATAACAACATATAAAACATTGTCGAACCTACCGATAGAAATATCCGGCATGATAATAGCAAGCATTCCCTCCCCACATCTTCCACTCTTCTTCTTCATTTTATTCAACCATAAATAATTATACCCTCTAAAGATTATTTATTAAACATGGAATTTGAACTCCTGACAATGGCGAAACGGTTTTTAAGCCGAAGGAATGGTTTTTCGAAATAGGTGTATGACAACCATGCTATTAAGATAACGCAAATAAGAGAGGTTACAAATACCAATGGATATTTTATCAAAGGAGTTAATTGAACAGAGTAAAAAATTCTGGATAATAATAAAAGGATTACCGGATGAATGACGTAAATACCATAGGATATCTTTCCTAAAAAATCAAAACCCTTCTTTTCGAGATTGACTATGCGGTTTTTGCCATTTACCTGCCCCATAATTATGCTTAAAGCAGCAACAGCAACTATTTCGTGGGAAATGGGAAGAGGAATGTGTATCCAGTTGAGGCTTACAGAGATGTACAGAAGCCATGCAAACAACTGAGACAACCGATGAGTGAAGAAGGCTATGAATCTTTTATTTTTATTAAAATATAAAATGGCACCAATGGCACCTACCATCATGCAATCGAAACGATTCACAAAAAATATTCGATAGCCCCAGAATTCAGAACCATGTAAATGCCACAGGAAAACCTTCAGCACAAACAATACGGCAAAAATAATGATAGAAACCGGCAGCAAACGCCTCCTCACAAAATGAACCACCCACGGCCAAAACAGGTAAAACTGTTCTTCGACCCCTATACTCCAGTAATGTACTAAAATGGCTATACCGCCATGTTTGAGAATAAAAGGGACGTTGGCGCTGAAAAATACAAAGTAAAACATATCCGGTGTGATGATATTTTTGGGATGCTGTAATATCCAAAACAAAGGGAGCGCCAAAATAAGGAAAAGGTAATAAATGGGCCATATACGAAGTATTCGCCTCATGTAAAACTTTTTGATGCTGACGTCTTTCTTCAGATTTACTTCGTTTACCAGCAAATAGGTAATTAAAAATCCGCTGATCACAAAGAACAATGTAACCGCGAAAGCCCCCATAGGTATCGAGAAGTTGAATAACGGGTCGAGTCCGAAATCAGTTACCCCCGGTAACAGGTCGGTATGCGACACGACTACCGATAAAGCGGCTATGGCTCTTAACCCGTTCAGTCCGGGCAAATAAATTCGTGGTTGTTCCATTAAAGCAAAAGAAGGACTTGATTGGCTTCTATAATTTTTACAAATATCACATTGTATGTAAGACCAAACATAGTGAGTAATTTAGATTACATTGATTACATAATATTTGTTACAAATATACAAAATAATAGCATACATGTAATAATGGCAGAATGAAAACAGGAAATTAATTTTGAAATTGACAGAAAAAAGGAGAAAGATAACATTGTCTATCAGCAAACGTTATTATTATTAAGATGATATGTAAGACAAAAAAAATGATCGATATGCGGAACTCAATAAGCAGCAATAATCATATTATCTGTAAGTTAATCAAAAGGCAGTTTTATCTCCTGTAGATGGTATTTTAGCGCAAACTTTAGGAGGAGAGTTGTGCAATTAAAACTGGCGAGGAAAGTCATCTCTGAGGGGGGGAAAGAGTTTAATGATAGAATGGTTGAACAAAAGTTGCTTGTCAAAAAACCGTACTTAATTGACAACAGCCTCCTTTACAATGATAAAACAATCATTATTGAGTCAATATATATAAATGCTTATTATTGCTCCATTTTTTATAAAATGTCTCAATTACCATGTACCATCTAAACATGATTGGGTTAATCTTCAATAGTATGAATATTCTTTTATGCCTTGAATAGATACTTACTTTCTTAAAGAAGTTCCAATTTATCCTTTCAGTAAGTTCCTTATCAAGATTTCCATACTTTTGTATTTCATCCGGCATGAATCCTTTAAAATACTCACCTGCTATTTCCCGGTAAACGGTTCGCTTATCCATACCTTGTAAGGGAACGAAAAACGCAGCAAGTTCATTGGCCACCGTGATAATATCAAAAAGCCTTTTTATATTAGGCGTCTGACTAATGCTCCCCTCTCTTATCCGATAATGATAAAGGTTATCCGGTATTACTTTTACCTTCCGTGCAAAATAACAGGCAACAGGAGTAAATAAATTATCCTCGTGATAAATACCTTCTTTGAACTGTAAATGATTTTGTAACAAAAACTCCCTGCGATACACCCTGAGAACCGTACAAACAAAATGGAACCGGCGTTGAACCAATGCATATTTGTTGTAGTAATCCCAACCGTTCATCAAAAATTCACTGAAACCGGTATCCATCTCAGCATTCTTTCCATCTTCATAGAAGAGTTCTCCATTGTAACAAAGCATATCTTCATCAGATAAGTTATCGGCAAAAACCCGTAAGGCATTCGGTTGAAGCCAATCATCACTATCCAGCAGAACAATGTAATCTCCACTTGCCGCCTGAATTCCGGTATTTCTCGCCCCACTTAAACCCTTGTTAGGTTGTCGAATAATACGAATAAACGGGTAGCGTAAAGCATACTCGTTCAATATTTCGGCACTTTTGTCGGTAGATCCATCATCAACACAAATGACTTCATAATTAGGAAACATTTGATTAACGACAGAATCAAGGCACTTCTGCAGAAACTGCTCCACATTGTACACCGGAACAACTATAGAAAAAAACACATTGCTTACTTCCATGAAATTCCGGTTTTAATAATTTTTGCGGGAACACCGCCAGCCAATGTCCCGGCTGGTACATTTTTATTTACAAGAGACCCTGCTGCAATTACAGCGCCATCTCCAATATGTACCCCTTTCAATATTGTAACATTCATTCCTATCCAAACATGATTACCAATAGAAATTGGCTGTGTTTTTTCTGAAGTCGATGTACTTATTTCGTGGTCATCACTGTCTCGGATCGTTACATTTTCACTAATCGCAACGCCATGTCCAATTTCTATACGACTAAAACAACTTAAATTCAGGTTATTATTAATATATCCGCTTCCAAATATCAATTTAGCATTATTATTAATATAAATTCTTGAACCTGAATATACAGAAAAACCTCCATTTACCATAAGCGATGCATTTTCTCCCATATACAACAAGCTTTGAAACGGATCCTTTTTTGTCCACTTATCATTCAGTGTCAGTTTTCCGTTGCGCAAAAAAATCAGGGCTGATTTGTCAATATCGAATGTAATCCCTTTTCTGGCAAGGACAAAAAGACGTGTATCAGACTGTGTATGAAAAAATAATTTTATTGTTTTGAGAACGGAAATATCTTTGAACTTCATTTTTGTGCTATTTAATAAGTTTCACAAATTGGCGAAAATTTAAATCAAAATATAATCTCCAATTTCCTAAGGAAAATGAATTGGAATTTAAAAACTCAAAAACGATACTCCGATAGTATTTATTGAGATTTTTTTTCAACAAATCCCTTCTGAAAAACAAATCAGTATCATTGGCATTCAATAAATTATGATATATAACTTTCAGTTGACTAACTTGTAATTTTGTTTTGCAACATCCATTCAAAAATTCTGAAACAAAATTCCGAATACTATCTTCTTTCAAAGAAGGCAAAGATTTCATTAAATAATTCACCTGTATTTGTAATATTTTTTCGGCCGCACGGTCATCGGTCTTAGTAACCTGAATACCATGAATTCTGTAACGGTAAAGAATGTCCGGGATGTTCACCAACTTACACTTGAAAACCGCCCTTGACCACAAATCATAATCCTCGGCAGGGAACATATTTTGGTCATAGAATAACCCATTATCATCAAAACTACTTTTTCGCCAAACCGACGTAGCATGTAAAACAGGGGAGTAGAAGAGCATTGTTATTTTAACCTGCTCCGGATCGGCATCCCTTATCCATATCTGATGATCGTGTCCAAACATTTCGAGAGCGCACGAGCAGAGATCAATATCCAGATGTTCATCAAGAAATTTTACTTGTGTCATGAGCCTTTCAGGCAACGAAACATCATCTCCATCCATGCGGGCAATGTACTTTCCCTTCGCCATTTTCAAACCCGTATTCAGATTTTCGGCAAGACCTTGGTTTTTTTCATTCCGATGATAAACAATTCGTTTATCGATAAATGATTTTACAATCTCGGCACTCCTATCGGGTGAACAATCATCCAGCACAATCAGCTCGAAATCCGTAAAAGTCTGGTTCAATATACTGTTGATAGCCTCTGCTACATATAGTTCTACGTTATATACCGGCATAATCACCGATACGGTTGGCTTTATTTGGTCGTTCATTTTCAGTTGGCTTAGAGTCATTCAGGTTCAACAATATAATTACGGGGCAAACAATAACCATCCACAGGCAGCTTCACGGATCCTCCGTAACCCATAGCGGCGGTTTGCATCCCCAATTTGACAACCGCTCTTTCAGCATTGTCTGTTCTGAAACTGTGAGGATATGAGAAATGGAAGACATCTTTCTTCGTTTTCTCTTTTATCTTGCTCACGGAAGCTTGTATATCTTTCAATATCTCATCGTATGATAGGCTCCTGAAATCCGGATGAGTGGCCGAATGCGAACCTAAGGTACACAATCCGCTGTCCAGCATTTCCAATATCTGACTCCACGAAAGCGCCAATTTTTCATTCATCGATGCATACTCTCCAATGTACTTCCCAAATAATTTTGTAAAGAAAATCGGAGCACTCTCTCCTGAATGATAGATGAGATGCATTGATTCTTCAAATAACCGCTGTTTATCGTCTTCAATGCTACATGGATACCTTGTTCCATCAGGAAATTCAACAGCATCATGATCAAGAATTATTTTTTCGAGCATCAACCACCAGATAAAGGCCTTCTTTTCAGGAAAATCCGTAGTAAGATACAACGTAAAGGGGATAGCGTATTTTTTAAATACCGGAAACGCATGTTCATACACATCGCTGAATCCGTCATCAAAACTGATATTAACAAAACGGGGCATCCAGGGGAAACGGTATCTAAACAACTGTCCGGAATAAATTTCGTCAATGGAACAAAAGCGAAAACCATCACGTTGGTACGCTTCGATTTTTTCCTGCAAAAAACGGGGAGTTATTTCCAGCTCTTTGTTTCGACCAAATCGACTTCGTTCAGGTAACACCCGGTGCAAACACCATATTTCGCCTAAAACGGGATGTTCTATCTTATTTTTTATTTTTGCTATGATGTTCATTTACTTTTTTTTATGTAAAAACTTAACCGATAATCTGGTTACAATACCTTTGGTGCCTGGCCCGGCAAAAAACATAAGAATTCCATAAACCAAAACAAATGTACTAAAAATAACCGAAGCATTCAGCATAAGCCAACCATACGACTCCGGCGGAGGTAACAACTTAGTTACAGGCCATACCACAAGAGACGACACTATAAAAAGTAGTATATAAACAGCTACCTCTTTCCAGTAATGAAAAACGGAGGTTTTAAATCCTTCCCTAAATAAAAAGTAAGGTTTCCACAAACATACAATAATTATCGAGCTGACAAATGTACCCAACACAACACCCAACAGGCCTGTATAATAACCGACAACAATGGAAATGCCTATATTCAGCAAAGCCTCGGCCCAGGCAGCCCAAACATCTTTGTACAAACAGTATCCTGCAATATAAAACATGACTGCCTGACGTGTAATGGTAATATACGCTTCGGCCAGTATCAGTAAAAAAATCAGTTTGGGAAGAACAAACTCCCGACCTAACCACAAGCTGATAAAAGGATCGGTAATAAAATAAAGAACAAAGGCAAATACCCCGGCGATAAAAAAGAAAAGCGCGTTGTATTCCGTAAACACCTTTCGGGTTTTATCCGGATCGTTCTCGGCTATGATGTGCCCCACCGCTGCCAGATTAGAACCAAGCGTTGAAGATATCAGCGTGGTAATCCGCTTGATAATCATGGTATAGTTCGTGTAATAGGTAACTACGGTAAGCGTGGTAAAAGCATAAATAAGTATCTGGTCGGTTTGGAACAAAATAAATTCCGCTATTTTGTGGGCAAACAGATTCTTAATATTACGGATCACATCGGGATACTCTTTCAGCAACTTTTTACCGGCTTTCAGATCTGTTATCAGCCAGGGATACTCTTTCATCACTTTCCAGTTTGTCCACCACCGTGTTATCAGTCCGAAAGCAAGTTCAATAATCAACCAGCCATAATAAGAGCCATGGAGGTAAAGAAGATATATCATCTGCAAAACCACTTTCAGTATGGTCATGTAATTGGTAATCCGGGTAACCACGTAGCCTTTCTGGTCGGCAGTAAGCAATATCTGTCTGTAATTATTAAAATAGCTAAAAAGAGTAAGGAATAAGAACGTGAAATACGAACCGAACAATACAGGCCACGAAAGTCCCGATTTACCGAAAATAAGTGGAAGAAAGAAAGAAACTATAATACCGCAAATGAGTATGAACATACCCACCCACCTGTACAAGAAGCCAAAAAGCGAAACTACCCTGCTGATTTCATTCGTATCTTTATCAACCAACGGTTTATACAACGAATACGAAACCGCTGTATAAATACCCAGTTCGGCCAGATTGAGGAATCCAAGGATATTGAGCATGGTGGAACTGAGTCCGACCAATTCAGTGCCAAGCGTATCGATAAATACCTTTCTCGATACAAATGAAACCACCAGCGTTACAAAGTAAAATGCAAAAGCAACACGGGCGTTTTTAATACTTTTTTCTAACTTCGACATTTAATGTTGGTTCAGTTCTTTCCTTAACATGCTAATTACAACTCCGGTCCTGTCGTCCACCCCTTTTTTATTCAAATGGTAAATCGTATTGAAAAACAGCGAATCGGGATAAACAAACCGTTCGGGAGGTATGGAAAAAGGGACTTTACTTTCAGCAAGCGCCCCGGAAGTTTGGTCAATAATTCTCTTGTAATCGTTGTACTCTCCGTTCATAAAAGCCGGAGGAATGACCATCAGTCTTGCTTCGCGACCCGTTACATAAGTATTCAAACCGGAAATAAGCCCGATAGCCTCTTCCGATACTTTATCCGTGCTAAGCGGCATTCCCATTTTCTTTATTTCACGATTCGGATACGTCCAGTGCATGTTTTCATCACCGTATCGGTTGAATGAATTACGTTTATATCTGTTTTCGTAAAAATCGGTTCCTTCATCCATCACGTCAAACTGTTTTCCCGCTATTTTCGAAACGGCGTATTTCATGGCAAAGGGAGTTAAATGCAGCATCTGACCCAACGACAAATATTTCAGATTTCTACGGTCAACATCAACGACAAGCGCCACAAGCACTTTTTCTCCATTGAGCATCCCTTCCTTAAAAAAGTGATGATACTCAGGCGATATCACCACTATATCGCCTTTATGAACAGATGGCTTTATCTCATTCACCATAAAGCGCAATCCGAATCCGGCATGCAGACCCATATTCACTACCGGTATACCGAGCGAATCCTGTATTCTCTTACTATCAAGCCCATACGCCAGATTGGATCCTCCTACAAAAATAATTTTTGGCGATGGCAACGAATCAAGCCTTGTATGTTTATCAATATTGGCATACAATGAGTTACCATTTATATTCTTATTCGGAATAAGGAATAAAAAACATACAACCATTAATAAAAATAGAAAAACGAAACATACAATGCTAATCAAAAACTTTCTCATATTACCTTTTTTTAAAACTGAAAATAGATAAATGTTTCTGATTCACCCCCAAATTGGATGATACTCAAAATCAGCAGCATGTACACCGGCCATCTCAACCACCGGTATCTCAGCGTTCGCTCAATACTCGCCAACCCATGTTTCTGCTCCCTTTGCAACCACTCAACCATAAGCATTACCAATATGAAAACTCCGAGTGTTGTTGCTCTGAATGTAGGTAGAGTGAATAAAGAACCTGACCACAGATCGGCCATATATTTAAAAGCGACGCTGACAGATGGAGCCCTAAAAAATATCCATCCTATAACCACCAACACAAATGTTAACGTCATTTGGGCGGTCTCCTTCAGGCTGGGCAAAATTCTCCCTTCGGCCACCGTATTGGTGTGTAAGCGGTTTCGCCCGAAAATAAGTAATGGTAAGAACAATACAGCATGAAAAGCTCCCCATAGGATAAAAGTCCAGTTAGCTCCGTGCCAAAACCCGCTCACCAAAAAAATTACAAAGGTATTGCGGATCGACATCCATTTGCTACCACGGCTTCCGCCTAAAGGGATGTACAGATAATCGCGAAACCACGTAGTTAGAGAAATGTGCCACCGGCGCCAGAACTCCGCAATATCCCGAGAGAAGTACGGAAATCCGAAATTTCGCAGCAATTCAATTCCGAGAAGTCTTGCAGTTCCAAGAGCAATATCGGAATAGCCCGAAAAGTCGCCATATATCTGAAAAGCGAAAAGCACCGCCCCTAAAGCCAGATTGCTCGCACTCTGATGCCCGTATCCGGCAAACACTTCATTCACTATGTTGGCACAATTATCGGCTATTACAATTTTTTTGAACAATCCCCATAAAATCTGTCGCAACCCATCAACAGCCTTGTGGTAATCGAAAGTACGCTCACGGGTTATCTGCGGCAAAAGATGCGTTGCCCGTTCGATGGGTCCGGCAACCAGTAAAGGGAAAAAGCAGACAAATACGGAGTAGTTGACAAAATTTCGTTCAGGTTGGATGCGGTCGTTGTAAATATCAATGACGTAAGACAATCCGTGGAACGTATAAAACGAAATACCTACCGGTAATATCACCTGTAAGGTGGAATAGTGCGCCTGCAGCCCGAACGAAGACAACAACGCGGCAAACGAACTTATAAAGAAATTGTAATATTTGAAAACACCTAAAAACCCGAGATTGACTCCAACACTCAACCAAAACCAAAACCTTTTTCGGCTTTTACTTCCGGCATCGGCCATCATTAATCCGGTAAAATAGTCCAAACCCGTGGAAAATATCAGCAAAAACAAGAAATGCCAATTCCAGCAACCATAAAAGTAGTAGCTCGACACCAACAGCAATATATTCTGTACCTTATATTTTCGTCCGGTAAAAAACCAATACAGGACAAAAACAATCGGGAAAAACAATGCAAAGTTTATTGAATTAAAAAGCATTCGATTTATTTTTTTATAAATAACAAAGAATTATACCCTCTTGGTAAATTTTCGGCGGCTTTACCTAAATCAAAACGATAGTAATCCTCTGGGAACTTCCAATTTGTATGTTTCAAAAATTCAATCATAGGCTTTTCTTGCTCTTCAATAATAATAATATAACGTATGGGGTTATCAGGGATATTCTTAGGATCGGACGAAAACACCTCAAACTGATAAATTAAATTGGATGGAATATAACCCCCCACTATATAGACTGTTAAAAAGTTATCATAAAACGCTAATATATCATCTCCCTTTTTAAAACCATTTTTGTTCAATATCTGAATGGATTTTTCGTTAAACTCTTTTTGCCATTTAGAAACCTTTATTCCTTTGAAACGAACCCCATCTTCAATTTCGATATTACTCCGTTTTGGGGTGTAATAATAATGGAAACGATTAAAATATACCAAATAAAAAAATCCAGCAAACAACAATAAAACATAGACTGTATTTGAAATTTTAATGAGAAGATTATTTTCTTTTGAAGTAAATGCAATTAACAAAGAATATGAAACAACCCAAAATGGCATAAAAAAAAGCATTTTAGCTGATAAATTCTGGTTAGTACCAAAAACTCCTATCAAAGGAGCAAATAAAAACAAACAAAAAACTACTATGTGTTTCAACGAAATATTAAATTTATTTTTATAATAGTTTGCGACAATAACAGAAGCAAATACCATCGAAACAGGAACGATGAATAAGTCTGTATAGTAATTAAGAAACAAGCAGCTTTGCAAAATAATTCTGATTAGAAATAATGCAAATAAAAAATAAACAGAGTTCTTTAACCAACTTCTTTTTATTCTACCTGTAAAAATTAACAACAAACCGGCAAGCGTGAAAAGGACAAAAAATGTAAGAAACTCTAACAAATATTTTGAGAGAGCAATTATTAAATGTCCGTTATCATGTTTTGTTATTCCTATTTGAGCCGAAACAAAGGAGGAGTGAATATCTTTTAAAGTCAAAAAGACATCCCTTATCAAGAAATGATAAATAACTATTCCCAAAATCAATCCAACAAACAAATAAGAAAGCCTCTTTATTTTACCACTGTTTAACAAGAACAAAAAAGATATTGCCACAATCAACAATAAACCAGAAGGGAGATAATTAAATACTCCAAAAATCATAGTGATTCCGCAAAATACAAGCAATAAATATTTTTGCCAAGACGTTATAACAGACTGCAAAAAAAAGAAACTAAATACAAATAGGTAAATAAAAAGTTGTAAATTATCATAGTACAAAATAGGGCTTGCGAATCCAAAACTTAAAATGCCCGACAAGAAAATTAGTGAATAATAATATAACGTAGAAAATTGAACCTGATATTTTTTTCTGAGCCATTTGAGAGACGAAAATGCAAAAGACGCCAACGCAAGAACATTTATAATAAACCGAACGTATCTTAAAATCAATGCTGCATCCTCAGGAAGAAACCAAAATATTTTTCTAATAATAAATTCAAATTGAGAAATGCCCCAATATACAGGTTGATTCGGCAAATAACTTAAAAGATAATAACCTTCATCGCATGAAGTACCCTTGTTTATTGTTAATAGTATGTACAGATAAGCGAGAATAGATATTAAAGCCGTGAAGACACTTAACAGGTCACAATATTTTCTTCTTATTATTTCCATTATTTAAAGAATGAATAGATACTTTTTACTACATCATTATTTAATACCTTTTCATCCAACTCAAAAAATAAAGGTAAACGAACTAAACAATCAGTAAACATATCACAATTAGGTAGTTCTCTGCCATCGTGCTTCTCTTTATAATATTCACTTACGTGTAGACTCAAATAATGGAAAACGGCTAAAACATCCTTATCTTTTAAATATTTTATTAGCTTACTTCGCTCTTCCAGCGAAGAGCAAACCAAATAAAACATATGAGCATTGTTTGTCGCATATTCCGGAATGTAAGGGAGTCTGACATATCCTTTATTTGCCAAAGGTTTCAACAATTCATAATACCTATCCCATATTAGTTTCCTTCTTTGTTGGATATCATCAATATTTTCTAATTGCGCCCATAGAAAGGCAGCTATTACTTCCGAGGGTAAAAAAGAACTTCCAGTGTCAACCCAACCATATTTATTTACTTCACCTCTGAAAAATTCAGCACGATTAGTCCCTTTTTCCCAAATGATTTCCGCCCTCCGAACAAATCGTTCTTCATTGACAACCAGCATTCCACCCTCACCGGAAATGATATTTTTTGTTTCATGAAATGAAAAAGCAGCCAAATGGCCGATACTTCCCAAAGGCTTTTTTCCTTCTTTGCCCCCAGCAACGCTCCTATTTATATAATATGAATCGATAGCCTGCGCAGCATCTTCAACAACCAACAAATTATATTTTGCAGCAAGATTCATAATTTTATCCATATCGCAAGCAACACCGGCGTAATGAACCGGAACAATTACCCGGGTTTTGGGTGTTATCAAATCTTCAATCTTATCCGCATCGATATTCGGATGGTTTGCCATGCTATCAGCAAAAACAATCCGGGCTCCTTGGCGAACAAACGCCAAAGCAGTTGAGACAAAGGTATAACTTGGTATAATCACCTCATCTCCAAGCTTTATATCACAAAGGAGAGCAGCCATTTCCAGCGCATCGGTGCAGGAAGTAGTAAGCAAACACTTACGAAAACCATATCTTTGCTCAAAAAATTTCTGGCATTTTTTGGTGTAAACCCCGTTACCGGATATTTTACCCATCTGAACAGCATCCACAATATATTGAGTTTCTTTACCTGTTAGGTAGGGCTTATTGAATGGTATCATTTGAATTTAATTATAAATTTATTTGGGTAAAAATTCATTTGGCACAAAATGTATTATTACAATATAAAAAAATTAAAAAATATTTACAGTCAATTATTAAACTAAGTAGTAAATAAAAATTAATATCGTTTGATTTTTCGATATTTCTCTTAGGTAAACCTCATTCCTCATGATAAAAATATAGGATGAAGATTAAACTTAAAATACTATATTATATCTTTGCTATTAATTCGAATCAGTATTTAAAAAATTAGATAAATGAAAGCCACCGATATTTTACCGTATATATGGTTAAGTAATCCGGCAACAGATCTGACTTTCATC
>JGI2065J20421_1001620_pt1 | contig 14996 bp, 17 predicted proteins | sample Biomet5_FD_20421 | JGI IMG/M metagenome (IMG submission 20421)
AGATATTCATTTTGTTTGACGCGTTCTTCTTTCTTAAATAATCGTAGTTGTTCATTTAGGAAAATATAAAAATCATTTTGAAAATGTTGCATGAAAATTTTGTGGTCTTTATTTTTATTAATATCTAGCATTAAATCATGCTTTTTTGAAATAGATTCAAAAAGATTTTTTTGTATGTCAAAATCATTTAGATCTTTATTGTAGCTACTCAAAAACAGATGAACATGACTTTTATTTTCTGTTCCTTCGTCACAATGTATTGCATAACAATAAAGGTCATAATTTTTAAAATATAGACTTTTGAAATTATGAATAATTACGTTCCACTCTTCCGTTGTTAAAGTCAATTCCTGATTTTCTGGAATTTTGAATAAGATTTCTTTCATAAGGGTTTGATTGTTATATTTTCGAGTTTTTTGTTTGGTGAAAAAATAGTTTTTTGACATAGAAATATAGTGTTCTAGTGTTTTTAATGTTCGTTTATCTTTGGATTTTAGGTTCTTGATTTTGTGTTTATAAACAACGTTGTGAAGAATAGTTCCAGCATTATCGCTTTCTTTTAATTCCAGTTCCAATATGTCCAATGGTATTTTTTTAGAAATAGCATATTTAGCGTTTTGAAAGTCTTTAAACAGTTTTTTTCTTTCATTTTCATCAGTGATATTTTCAAATTTTTGTATTTTGTTTTCAATGTCTTTTTCTATTTTTCTCATTAAGTCATCATGTGTTGAAAATTCAAAACAAGAATAGTAATAGTTGTTTTTTGTCTTTTCTTTATCAATGTGAATTTTTTCTTCTTTGTCTAATCGTAAAGAGTGTTTTAGACTTTTAATCAGTTGTTTGTAGCTGTTCCATGTTTTTCTAGCAATGCGTTTTCCAAGTTTTGTGTAATTGATTTCCTTATATAAAAATGAACTGTATTTCATATGTGTATACTCCTTTTGAAATGTATACACTTAATTATAGATAACAAATTTAGTCCATAGAAATAACACCTTATAACGACAAACTAACTTTTTTTGACCCTACGTTTCACTTTGGTAAAAAGTTTAGATTATCGAGGTGTTTTTTGTTTCACAAAAAAAAATTATTTTTTAAAATCAGTTTCATCCAAATATTCAAAAATTGAGTATGCAATATATGCTATATCCTTGATTAGTTTTGTCTCTTTATTATAAATGTATGTTTTATCAAATAGTTCATTATCTAGTGTATATGTTGATAAATATTTGTATTCATTTTTAAATTGTTCCCTAAATATAACGATATCCTTATCTTGATCATAAATATTAGTGTCTGTATAATCAACTTTTTGCAATATCGAATAAGCAATAATTAAAAAAAGTTGATAACTTCGTCCTACGGATAAATGTTTTTTGACATAAACTTGACAAAATTCTTGTGAATATCTAGAAGAAAAGTTTGCGCAGTTATTTATGTACCTTTTAAAGATATTTTCATGATAAGATATGCGTCCTTCAAAGAAATCTTTTTGTCCCTGATCTGTTAAAAACTTATCAAAGAAATAGCCCCCATTATCAATATTTGAGTATAAGCCATATGAGTTTCTTAGATAGGTTAAGATCAAATTCATATTATCAAAATGATAACCTTCGTCCTGAAACCTATTTTTTAAATCTTCTTTATGGCTAAAATCTCGTTCACTATCCTGCTTGTCAAGTTTATTTAGAATGAGGATAATGGGAGTAATATAGGCATTAAGTTGTCCTTCTTCCAAAGCTTCTACAAATCTATTCATAAATCTTTGTTCAATATTTTCACATTCTCTAGAAAAATATTTTTTAATTTCTATTTCATTCTCAGGAGAGCTTTTTAGAGCATTATTTTTTCTCTGCGATATTTCATTTAGCAAGGTATCTTTTTCTTGTTTTATATATCTTAATTCTTCTATGGCATCCACTTGTTGAAGAAGATTTAAAAATTGCTGATCTTTTAAATACTTAAGTGTAGCAAGAGTGTCTATAATTGTTTCATAGCCAAAGTCTAAAGGTATCACAATAACTTTTGCTTTACTAATAAATTTTTTTACATAGGGTTTATTGTAATCTGCTCCAATATCTAAAATACCATTTTCTTTTGATGCCGTGATCTTTCTGACAGTTGGAAATAAATCTTTATGATCCTTATCTAGCATAAAATGATTTTTATCCACATAAATAGGTATATTAAATAACCTTCCGAGATTATAAGTTAAAGTAGTGCATCCGACACCATGTTTTTTATTCATCACTAATATCATAAAATTAATTATAGCTTAAAATGATTTATTTTTTTTGAAAACTATCCGAATAAGTTAAAAATGAGCCTATTTTTGATTTTTTTATCGTTTGAAAACATGGTTTCTATCTAAGTATGCCCATTTCATGGACTTTAAAGCCCTTTTTTTTATTTAGACATACTTTCAATATCACAAAGTTAAGGAGCAAAAATGAACAACGTAAATTACCGACATAAATCTACCAAAAATGATGATATCAATAAAAAATATTTTGATGAAAGAAGATATCAACGTCTTGTTGAAAGTTATGGTTCAGTACTTACCAAAGAACAATTATGTGAGGTTCTTCAAATTTCATTATCGAGTCTTAATTCTTATATTGTAAAGGGGGTTTCTATCCCTGAATATAAGAAGCTCGGTCCTGGAGGATCTTCTGGAAGAATAGTATTCCCAGTAGAAAACGTAGTATCTTTTCTGTCTAATACCATCAGAATTGCGTAAAAGTGTATCTAAAACAAACAAAAAAAACAAGGAGGAAGAATGAGAAATTTAAAATTAAACAAAACTACACAAAGGGGTAATATGTTAAGTATATTATTAAACAGTTGTAATGAAAATGTAAATGTAAATCAATCAAAAAGATATTTCAGATTTTATCTTAAAAGTTTAGGTTATACTCAATTATCTATCAATGTTTTTATCAAAAATTTAGAAGTAATTGTCTTGAAAAGTATAGTTTTAGATACCAATAAATATGATCTTAACTATCTAAGTATAACTAAAGACTTACATGAAAAAATAAAAAATAAATCTATCAAAATTGTTATTTTTGAACGAAAAACAATTTTGAGTGAAGTCCATGAAAGAGGATACATAAAGAAAGTTTTTTCTTTAACACCTACTAAAATAACAAGAAACATAGAAAATGGTTGTAAAAGGTTTATTATAAATAAATCCATATCGCCTGAAAATGTTATGGTAAATATCTATCATGAGTACCAATTTGCGTCATGATAGATTTTTAAATTTTCATCCTACAATTCGATTTAAAATATATTATCTACAAAATTTTGCCCAAAGTTGTTATCTACACTTACATATCTCATTGTTGTTTTAATATCCGCATGATGCATTAATTTCTTAACTGTAAAAATAGGTGCATTGTTAGAAATAAGCTGACTGGCAAACGTATGCCGTAGTGTATGAATGACAACTCGATTTTTTCGGTCATCTTTTTCCAGTTTATTATTAAACAAATTATTGAGGATAGGTCGCATCTTCCTTTGCACTTGTTTTACAATATCTCCATTACCTAGTACAAAATCATTTGGATCTAAATTTTGAATTGATTGCTCAATATAAGGAATAAATTCTTGTTTAATAAATCCAGTATATGTTTTTTTATTCTTAATGTCTTTTAGAAGAATACTGTTTGACTCGAGTTTAATATGCTTTTGTTGTATCGCACATGTGGTTTGAATTCTTGCCCCTGTGCTAAGAGAAAGGATGGTAAATAAATAGGCTTGATGGTTGTCTTTGACTTTATCAAGAAGTATTTTTATCTCACTTTTCGATAAAAACCTCTCTCGATTGTTATCAATTGCTAGCTTATGAGCTTTTTTTACAGGATTGTCACCTTTGAACTTTTTTTGTTCAATAGCAAAGTTATAGATAGTTCCAATTAGCTCTACAAGCATGTTTATAGTTTTAGGTGCGAGTATATCTTCTTTGTCTTCTGTGATCTGATCAATATCTTCAACGGTAATTTCTTCAGCAAGTTTATCGCCTAAATAGGGCTTAATATGGTTATTGTACTTTGATTTTGTGTCTTTGTACGAACCTTTCGTAATTTTTTTCTCTTTATAAGATAAATAATTTTGAGCAATCATATCAAATGTTATACATTCTTTTTTTATACGCTTATTTCTTATTATATTTGGAACTTCACCATGCTTTATTTTATGCACAATTTCAGTGCGTGTTATTGAACAAGTATTTTCTCTAACACCTGCTGAGTGTTTTCCCATGGTAAGCCATACTTTTTTGCCTCTTTCATCTTTATACGTAATTAAATACGTTTTATCTTTATCTTCTAATGGATAATAATAGACACCAACATACCTATTAGATTTAACCTTTGTACTAGAAGCCATCTTTAACCTTTGTTATTCTAAGATTTTTATACTGCTATATATGCAGTTTATACCTTAATTTATACCCATGCACTACAAATGATGACAAAAGTATATAAAAGATTTGTTTGCAATAAGATTATAAAATGACTATTTTATGGTGTTTATATAAAGGAGGCTCCTATTTAAGGTTTTGTTGAAAATTAAATAAATAAAGTCCCTCTCTTGACACCACTCATAAACCCCTAAATTTAGGTTGTCATATCTTCTAACTGGCTCAAACAATATTTTAAGTTTTTACTAGGTCCCACTTTAGGTCCCACTTTTTTATTATGTCATTTTAAACTATCAGATAAAATAATACGTGACACAGGACTTTTTTCAAATTCACGAAGGAGTTTTATATCCTTTATGAAGTCAAGATAAATTTCTTTAAATCTTGCATTGTAATGTAATTTATTGTTTAGTTCACCATCTAATGAATCTAAAATCATATATTTGACAAGGTCTCTAATAAAATACTTATCATCCATTGAGAGTTTTATATTTAGACTAATAAGTGCTTGCTCAATCATTTGTGAAAATGAATCACGTATACTCAGTAAAGATTGATTTTGCTGATCTTTGTTTAAAGCAAGTAATGTTACATTCAAGACTTTTTCTATTTCCAATTTATCTTCGTTTGAATAATTTTCAAAAGGAAAATCATTAATAGTAATATTTGATGATTTGGTTAAATATTGAGCATGTAACAATAAAGTTTTCAATGCAGATATTCTTTTTATTATTTTAAGATTTGTAATATCTTCGTGTAGCTCATGATTTTTTATTGATTCTTCCCAGAAAGATTTTATACGGGTTTTTTGATAGTGTTCTTTATCTCTTGATTTAAATATGAAAAAATCATTTATGAGGTTTTGTTGTTGAATTTTAATTACATGAAATTGTATTTCATTCAAAATATTTAAAAAATTACAAATAAAGTCGTTCTTATTTTGTTTGGGAAACTTATTTTGGAGACTAATAAAATCATTGAAAAATTCTTTTTCTAGTAGAATAAAAGGATCAAAATATGCAATAGAATCCTCATAAGAATTAGAAGAATTAGAAAAATAATTATTTGGTTCAATTGATGAAGGCATATTATAATAGTTTTGAACGTTTTCAATCAAGTCATTTTGATTAAGCCAATTTTTAAATAAATTAATTTCAATAAGTTGAGCATTTCGTTTGAAAAAATCAGGATAAAATGATGCTTTATAGAAAATTCCGATTTCATTAATTTGTGAATTCTTTCTATTATATTCTTCAAGAATATTTCTTTGAATATCTAAAAATTCTTCAGTACTTGATTCATGGTTTTGAATGATATCATTTATGAAATTATGTTTTTCTACTGTATTTAATAATCCAAATTTTTCAAAAATCTTTTTTAAATTAACAATACACGTCAAATTTTCAGTAATAACTAAATCTAATGAAGTAAGTAAGTTTTTAAGTAGTAACTTATCCTTTTCACAAGCATTTTGACTAAAATACTCTCCAAAATGAAATATTGATGATTCGCAAAACAGAAGATAAAAACTAGGAAAATTAAATTTTTCAAATGAAGTGTTTTCTTCTGGTTTCAACAGTTTTATCTCATCGTATTGGTTGTTTGCCTTTTTAATTAGATAAAAAGAAGATGCATTTAAATCTACAAAACTTTGTTTAGAACTAGACAGCAAAGTATCGAATTGCTTACTAAGTGGGATAGCGTTTGTTTGAGAAAAATAAATGTAGTTTTTTTTATTTTTAAGAAACAATGTAATGATGTCAATATCTTCATTTTTTATTTTATATTTTCCCATAATCATCCTTATCACAAATTTTTTATCTAAATATAATAACAAAAACAACATCAAACGTCCTAATATAAGGCTACTTTAGATGACTCAACCGAAAAATGCACCATTTTTTCAAAAAAGCTTCATATAAAATTTTGTCACCGAATCGGAATTCAAAATAATTTAAAAAGGCGCCTTTTTAAGCAAAGGGAAACATTATGGAGACAATCAGCAAAAGGTGGCTTACGCCAATGGATATAGAAGAAGTATATGGCTTCAGTAAAAGCACACAGGCTAAAATGAGAATGAGTACTAATAAGCATAAAATTCCTTTTTGCAAAATCGGAGGAAAATTTATCAGATATGACAAATTTGAAATTGATAAATGGCTGGAATTGCATAAAGTTGTCGGAGTTGGGTCATGAATTTAGATAGTAAAATGGTTGAAAATATCACAAAACAAACCTCTGAAGCTCAGAATCAGAAATTACGATTTTTTGCAAGAGTAGATATCCAAACGAAACTAAAAATCATCCAGCACCAAAAACAGCTTTTTCACAAACTAAAAAGCGCTTATAGTGATGCGGATAATGCAATTCTAACCTTGGCATCGCTTATTTTAGCAATTGATGCGGTAGTTAAAAATACTGATGTTATAAATTTCAATGCAATCAAGCTTAAAGGGCAAAACCACAAAACTAAAGTGAAACGGCAAAAAGTGTTAGGTTATTGGGCAATTGTAAGAACCCTAAAACTTGAGCAAAACATAAGTTTTCGTCAAATTGCAAAATATTTTCAAAAATACCACAAATTTGAAATTTCTCATTCGATGATTCAAAAAACTTGGAATGAGATAGAAAGCAGAAAAGAGGAGAAAGATGATGTTAAATAATTCGATGAATTTTTCAGAAGATGCAGCGGGAATAGAAATAAAAATGGTTGAATTAACAAAAGATCAAAATTTTAATCTTTTGTTAATTATCGAAAATTGCTCTGGAAACAAAAAGGCTCTCAAGTTTTTAAGTATTCTCTATAAGGACCTTTTTTACACAAAAACGTATGCAGAGGCAAGGCATTATGTTGAATCATTAAAGATTTTTGCAGATCAAAAATATGCAGATTTGGATACGGATGATTTTGAAGTTAGAGAAAAAAAAGATGAGAAGGGAAGGATTAATCATTCCTTCTTTTGTAAGTTTATTAAAGATGAGAATGTTTATCTCTCCAGAGCAACAGCAAAAACAATTACAAGTATGTTCTTAGAATCAACGTTTTCTTACCCTAAACAAAATCTTTTTGAAAACAACTTGATGGCGTTTCCAGTACATTTCACACGATATGACATGCCTGAGGATATTAAAAAGTTGCTTGATAATAATGTTGAAAAACTTGAAAAAGCACATTTATCACAAGAACTAAAAACGTATATTTCTACAACTCTAAGAAATTTATACGTATAAATAAGTCATTCGATGTAAAGGTACTTGTAAAGAATCTGTAAAATGAGTTGTAAAATCAGGTTTTTTATCTTCAAGCTAAGAGCCCATGGAATGTGGGCTCGACTTTTTTCTTTCTAAAAAAAGGAAACTGAAAAAAACACTTGCCTCTATTTAAAAAAAATCTTCTTGATTCATATACAATTTTTCATGTTACTATTTTTGTATTGTTTATTTATCTATGACAATAGTTGGAGCTCAAGAATCGCTTACGAGTGTTCTGTACCATCTTAACCAAAAGAGCCATGATCAGCTTAGCATGTTATCATTCATCGCGAATGAAAAAGTAGATTGACTTAACAAAAATTGCCTAAGATAGAGGCTGAAACTATCATGATTTTAAACGTTAAAGCATAAAAATATTCAGAAAAAGATATACTTTTTCCTGAAAAAATATATGAGGTAAATCTATGAAATCTATTGAAGATAAAATACTTTCAAAGATATATGGCTATGGTAAAGGGTATGCCTTTTCATCCGGTGATTTTATCAAAGATTTTTCAATCAATAATATCGATAAAGCACTCTCTACCCTGACACAGCAAAATAAGATTCGCAGAATTGCAAGAGGCTTATATGATTACCCAAAATACAGTGAATTTTTAAAACAAGAACTCAGCGCAGATATTGATCAAGCTGCTCGTGCTATTGCCCGAAAGTTTAATTGGCAAATTGAAATCAGTGGTGAGAGTGCTTTAAACCTTCTAGGGCTAAGCACACAAGTTCCTGCCAAATACATCTATTTAAGCAATGGACCTAATAGAGCCTACTTGATTCAAGACACAATGAATCTAGAATTCAAAAAATCAGCGCTTAAAAATATCGGTTTTAAATACAAAGAGAGTTCTATCATCGTTCAAGCACTCAAAGCATTAGGCAAAGAGAATATCACCGATGATATTGTCGCCCATATCAAAGCTTATCTTGATCCAAAACTTTATGAAAAAATTCTAAACGATACGAAAACAGCAACAACATGGATTTATGAAACCATTAAAATTATATGCCAACATTAAAGAAGTAGCCTATGGATAAAATAGCACACGCATCACCTATTATACGAGAAGAACTTTTTAGTCAAAGTGCCTATGCACTCAATACGACCAACGCTATCATTGAAAAAGATTTTTGGGTGGTCTGGATATTGGATAAGATTTTTACAGATGCCCATCTTAATAAAATCTTGATGTTTAAAGGTGGGACCTCTTTGTCCAAAGTGTTTCACCTCATTGGACGTTTTTCAGAAGATATAGATTTAATTCTAGATTGGCGTGAAATTACCCAAGAAGATTTATCAGAACCCTTACCAACTAAAAATAAACAGGTCAAACGTAATGAAGCTATTAATCAAGAAGCCTTGAGTTATATACAAGAAAAACTCTTGCCTATAATTTCAGAGATTCTTTCTCCTTTATGTATATGCCGTATCGATGAAACAAATCCTTATAATATTCAAGTGAACTATCCAGCGGCATTTAAAGATAATTATCTACGGCCGCAGGTTTTACTTGAAATTGGACCTTTGGCTTCGTGGTTACCCTATGGAGAGTTTGAAATCTCGCCCTATGCTGCTGAGCAATTTCCTCAAGTGTTTGAAAAAAGAACAACACGGGTAAAGGCGATTGTTGCTAAGCGAACCTTTTGGGAAAAGGCAACGATTTTACATCAAGAAGCCAATCGTGATATAAGTAAACCTCTGCCACTTCGTTACTCAAGGCACTATTATGATTTAGCTATGATGGCACAATCTGTCATTAAGGATGAAGCCTTGCAAGATAGGAGACTTTTAGAGAATGTTGTAGCGTTTAAAATGCAGTTTTATCCTTCACCTTGGGCAAAATTTGATGAAGCAAAACCAGGAACACTCAAACTAATTCCTCCTCAATATCGCTTAGAAGCTCTCAAAAAAGATTATGAAGCTATGCAACATATGATTTTTGAGAAGCAGTGTTCATTTGATGAGCTTATGATGATTCTTCAAATACTTGAAGATAAAATTAATCACTAAATTATGTTGCATCATGCGAGGCTCCGTCTATTATCAAAGTGCAGAACTCACTAAAGCTATCTTCTGCGAAGGCGCAACTAAATTAGAGCGCATTGATCCAACACATCCTCATTTCCAAATGGTTTCTTCATATCAAACAATGGAGAGTTACCGAAATATTTGGAATAACTTCTTTAATTACCTCAAAGAACACTGGCACATGAAAGACATGGAAGAGATCAGCTCTGAACATATAGTGGCTTACATGGATTATAAACTTGAGTACTATCCTTCAAAACAGTACCTTGAGAAAATCAGCGCAGCACTAGGCAAACTTGAAATTGCTCTTATATACTACACCAAAGCTAAATATGGACAAGGAAAAAACTATAATTTTTCTATTCGCCAATCCCGACTTAATAGCGCTAGAAACTTTGATTTGGTAGCTGATAATTATCACAATCGTGCCTATGCTGATCCTCTCTTACTCATCAATGCCCTCCAAGAAAACCCTTGGCATTATATTGCAGCACGCATCGAATACGAAGGTGGTGCAAGAGTAGAGGGATGTGCACTGATTAAAAAAGAGCAGTTACTTGGCTACAAAGAAGATCCTATCACGAAAGAGCAAAAAGGAGTCATCTTAACCAAAGAGAAGGGTGGCAAAGTAGGTGAGATATTCATCACTGAAAATACCTATCAACGCTTAGAATCGTGTATTGCACTTTATGATGTGTTTAAACTCAAACGAAGTGAATACTATCAATCGATCAAAAAAGCGTGCCAAACACTGAATATCCAAAGTGAAGGAACCCATGGACTACGTTGGAATTTTGCTAAAAGGAGAATGTTTGAATACGCGCAGGCTGGATATTCGTACGAACAATCGCTCCAAGGTGTTAGCAGGGAGATGAAGCACAATAGAGCGTATATTACAAAACATTATCTAAGCTGATTATTTTGTTTGATAAGTACACAAAATGAAGATATCTTTATAAATAAAAACCATTTGAAATAAATTGTATTTATTCATACGTACTTGATCCACATCACCTACAAATGTCTCCTTAGTATGGTAATATCGCGCTTTGAAAAGCATCTTGTCTTTGTTAGGACTTTCTTATGAAACAAGTATTACTTCTTACCTCTTTATTCTCCATCAGGTATTAACTTATTTCCAAAGATGAGTGAAGATAAAAAAGCACCAGTTTTGAGCTTACCAGAACCAAAAGAAATGAAATATTAAAAGGACAACCCATGACAAAAGATAAATTACTGTGTATTACACCCTTTGAGAATGAAGAAGAAATTATTACCATACAAGAACTCTCTATTGAAAATAGACTTGATAGAGTCTCTATAAATGGCTCTGTAGATATCACAAAAGACAAACAAGGCTTAGAGTATGCCTTTGCCCTTAAACGTCAAATAGACACCATTGTAGAGAAGTTAAAGCGTGAGGATTTACCTGAGAAGATTACGATTGAAAATGTAGCTAAAGTGGTGAAAAATCCATTTGAGTAAAATACGTAGTCATCATAAACAATAAAAGGGCCTAACGAGAGAGGAATATCTTTAGGCCCTGATTCTTCACATTTAACTATTAGATCTAGAGAAAGGGTAATAAGCAGTATAATTGCCTTAAGTAAACGATCAATAAACGTCGCCCTTTCTAGATTATATGTAATCTAGTGCTCTTCTTCCTTTCTCATATCATCCTTACGAGTATAAAGACTTTCTAAAAACTCATCATGATGATGTCAGGTGAAGGGTTAAAATGGTAGATATCTTTTAAGCTATGTCCATTATTTAGGTTTCTAACAAAACTATACATGCCAAAAGTGCACCTCGTTTGACATATACTCAACAAAACATAATAACAAGAAGATATTTATGAATAAATATCTCTTTTCAATCATTTATCAATGGTTAACCAATTTGGCTTATACTCTTAGTACTCATTTGATTAGATGTAATATATTGTAAAGGCTCTTTTTAGTAGAAAGAGCCTTAAGGCTATGGATTATGAAAATTCTTTCTATTTTAGGTGCTGGTTGGTTAGGACTAGAACTTGCTCACACACTTAAAGACGACTATGCTATCAAACTCGCTGCTCGTAATGAAGAAGTACAACAAATGCATATGGACTTAGGCTTTGAATCTTATGTCTTAACGGAAAATATGTATGATAACCTTGATGCATTACTTTCATGTGAGTATCTTTTTATCAACTATCCTCCATCAAAATTTAATGATTATCTTCATTTTATAAAGAGACTCTCTCAACACCCATTTTTTTCAACCATTGAGAAAATATTTTTTGTGAGTTCAACGTCTATTTATCCCAAAGCTCCTAGCGTTTATAATGAAAATAGTGAGATATCATCTTCATCAAATCCATTATATTATGAAGCAGAAAAGAGTCTTCATGGAAAAGCACATGTTGTTTTTCGATGTGCAGGATTAATGGGAGCAGGTCGTCTTGCTGCTAAATACTATTCCAACAAACCTGTTACGGATGGAAAGAGCCGCGTGAATCATGTTCATCGAATTGATGTCATTCGAGCTGTTATATTTGCGATAGATCATAACCTTGGAGGAATTTTCAATCTATGCGCACCCTTGCATCCTACAAAAGAAGAACTTTATCGCTATCAGTGTGAGCAGTGTCAGTTGGTCCCTCCATTTTTTATAGACAGTGCAGAGTCTAAGCAACGCATTATTGAAGGTTGTAAGCTTGAAGACCTTGGATTTGAATACCTTCATAAAAATCCGATGGGGTTTATGGGTTAATACCTTGTAAAAAATATACTATTTAACTATAATATAACCTTTAAATAGCGTTATTTAAAGGTTATATATGATTATTTCAGTTATTAATAAAAAAGGTGGCGTTGGTAAAACACCCATTGCATTTTCTTTGGCTAAAGACTTAGGTTATTATCTCCAATCCAATGACAACTCAGTCATTGAGTCCATTTATCCTGATATGGCGAAGATATCATCAAGTCCTGAGATCATTGATAACTGTGTATATGATTTTGGAGGATTTGTTTCTGCTGGAGTACTTCCTATTTTAAAAGCAAGTTCGGTTGTTCTAATACCAACCTCTAATGATTATAATTCCATTCTAAGAACCGTAGAAACTATTGAAGAGATACAGCTTTACAATAGCAATCTTTTAATCATTGTCACTAAAACAGAAAAAGAGAGTGATTTTCAAGCAGTGAAAGATGCTATCTCTACTCATTTTGAGAATTTAGAGTTTTTCGAATTGAGACTTTCAAAAGCATTCAAAAATACTATTGAAACAGGACTTAGTATCACAGAGCTTTATAACGAGACACCACTTTCAAAATGTGCTTATAAAACTGTCTTTCAACAATACAAATCTATTCTTGATCTCTTCAAAGGAGAATAAGCATCATGGCAGAGAAAAAATCAATTGATTCTATTTTAGGAAAAGCAAAATCATCTGTCACATCAACCTTTGCAGAGAGTGAACGTAAAAAAGGTGGACGTCCTAGAAAACCAGAAAGTGAACATGCTAAAGAGAATCGCTATGCTGTTTACTTTAGCCCTAGTGAGCTTGCTATTGTTGAGTCGGCTGCAAATAGCTATGGTATGACCGTTGGAAAGTTTATCAAAATGGCGATAGTTAGAATGGCAAAGCTAGATAAATAAAATATAACAGTTTTGTAACGCTATAAAACTGTTATAAAATTAGTATTAATTATTTAATTCTTCAAATGGATTTACACATGGTTTTGTAAAAGCCTAAACAAAGGGAATTGTTTCAAAAATATATCTCTTTTTAGGCTTTGTTTGAATTTTACTTATAAGAAATTATAAAACGAGAGATGGATTGGCTCTCGTTTTATAACTAGCGCAATTTATCATTTAGAAGATTAATCAGTCCATTAGAGACTTGTGAAAAATCAAGAACCCTTCTTCCTTCGTATTTTTTAGCAAATTTTTCTGCTTTCTCTTTGCTTGCAAAAGCAGGTAAGTCATCTCCTGCAGGACTTGTCTTTTGACTTCCATAGACATAGAATGCTTCGCGTGCAGAAATTTTTTCTAATGTGTCATAATCGGTGACATTCATGCGCATATCGTCATTTTGTTTTACTTGGTATTCTGGCCAACGTGAAGGTTCAAAATAAAATTCAAACATAGATTTTGGGCTTGAAAAATAGATAATATCACCACTTCTCACTTGAATCGTTGCTGCCCATTCGGGTGCTTGATAGACTTTTACTTTTCTAATAAGACAGGTTGCATCTTTCGAAATTTCCATTTTAGCTCCAAAAAGAGCGCCTACTGCTAAAGCAATAATCAATAGTTTTTTAATCATTTTTTCTCCTAGACTAAATCTGTTTTTTTAAATATATTAAATCCAAAGAATGCAAAACCTACGCCTAAAAGAATAGGGTATAGAATAGAAAATAGAATAAAAATAGAAAGGTGAATGTTATCCAAAATATAAAAGGCAACAGGTCCCATCACCGTTAGTTCTGGGTCAAAAAGGCTGATCGCCGCAACTCTAAAAATCTCCATTGGATTGATGAGTGAAATTGCAATGATAATTTCTTCACTCAAACGGTGTTGCATCATAAGGCTAATTAGAGCAATGTCGATAAATGCGAGTAGAACAATCCAGACAAAAAATGAAAGACCCAATGCGACTTCTGAAGATTTTACAACAGAAGATATCAAGAATGATATACCTAAGAAAGCGGCACTAAGGGCAAAAAGAAGACCCGAATAGAGTAGAAAAATACTCCAAGGTATCGCGGCCCCTTTGATTGTTCCAATCACTAATGCAAGAATCATCGCAAAGAAAACAGGTAAAAAGACGGTTGTAAATCTTCCAATAATCTTTCCCCAATAGTATTGCGATAAAGATATAGGAAATGAAAGCATATACTCTAATATATGATTGTCTCTATCTCCTGAAATGGAACGCACGGTGGTAATAAGAATAAAAATAGGGAGTATAACAATCGTGACTTGGATATACATCAATAGCAGTCGACTAAGCCCACTAAATCCCATCACTTGCGATTCCGTAACACCTGCAATGAAAAAGAGGGCAATAAGACCTCCAAAAACCAATGTATAAACAATAAACCAACGTGCTCTTACTGATTCTTTGACATCCAGAAAAGCAATTAACAACAAATTTTTCATATCAATTTCCTAATAGTTTTTTTCGTATTTTAGGGTCGCTCATATTTTCGCCTCTGAGCATGCGAAGGCGCATTTCATTAAAGTCGATCATGGCTTCTTTTGGACTCTCATATGCCCCAAAGCCAT
>JGI2065J20421_1001628_pt1 | contig 14923 bp, 10 predicted proteins | sample Biomet5_FD_20421 | JGI IMG/M metagenome (IMG submission 20421)
TTCGATTCGTTGTGGAATTGCCGCAGGATTCGTTTTCGGGCCTGCTGTTGGGCGGGTTCCTGCGCCTGGACATCCTGACCTGCATCCTGCTCGGACCGCCGCTTTTGCTCGGGCCTTGTCTGGCCGTCCTGGTTTCCGCCAGCTCGGCCGGCGAGGCCTGGAGGCTGGCCGTCAAACCGTTCGCGCCGGCCGGGCGTCGGGCGCCCCCGCCGGTCATGCATCCGGCCTTGCGTCGTCGTGGATTTCCCATCGTCCCAACGGCGGCGGATTCCACAACGAATGGACCGCACGAAAGACGCTCCCGGACATCGCCCTGATCGCACGGGCCTTTTGATCGNCGGAAAACGGTGTNTCCCCCNNTTGCCCCCTTGCGAGGGGTCCGGGGGCATCATGCCCCCGGTGGTGAGGTCCAGGAGAGGCAGCGCCTCTCCTGGCCGNCGGAGGCAGCCCCCGGCCTTCCGCTACGGCTGTTTTTGCCCGGCCGGTTTGACGCAGCCTGGGCGCGGGGAGAGCACCTCGCCGGCCAGACGCACGTCCACGGTATCGCCGACCGCCCCCATCTTGAAGAATTTTCCGGTCCCCACATGGTAGGCCAGCCGGTTGAGGGAGAAATTCGCCTCGAAGCCGGCAACGTCCACGCAAGGCATCATGGGATGGGGCTTGGCGCCGAGGTACTTGACCGGGATGGTCACGGTCCTGGTCACGTCCTTGATGGTCAGCCGTCCCGTCACCCGGTAGACGCCCTTGCCGGCCGGGGTGATCTTTTCGCTGACGAAGGTCATTTTCGGATAGGTGGCCGCATCGAAAAAATCGGCCGTGCGCAGATGGTTGTCCCTGGCGGCCACGCCCGTGTCCACGCTGGAGGTGCCGACCGTGAAGGTCACCGTGCCCTTGGCCGGCGAGGCGGCCGGAATGTCGATGGCCCCGGTCGCGTTGTCGAAGCGGCCGGTGATGGGCGCCAGGATGTGGCGGATGGTAAAGCTGGTCGAGGTATGGGCCGGGTCCAGGGTTTTGCCGTCGACCGGCGGGCCGGACTCCTCGGCGCGAAGCGTCAGGGGGAAAAAGCAGATGAGAACCAGGACGAGCAGGGGGGGCAGGCGCATGGATCGTTCTCCGGAGCGCGTCAGCGCGGCAGGGTGTAGAGGAATTCCTCGGGGGTGAACCGCCATTTGGGCGGAGCCACGGTCACGCCGGGCTTCAAGTAGCCCACGGCCAGAAGCAGTGGAATCCAATACCGATCGGGGATGGCGAAGGCGGCGCGCACGCCTTCGTGGTCGAAGCCGTCCATGGGATGGGTGGCGAGCCCCGCATCGGCGGCGGCATACATGAAGGTCATGGCGAAAAAGGCGGTGTTTTTCACGGCGAAGGCCAGGGATTGGGCGGGCGTCTGGCCGTAGATGCCGATGACCGTGTCCCGGAAACGTTCCTTTTCGTTTGGCGCGAACCGGCCGGTTGCCACCATGTACTCGAATTGGCGGATAAATCCCGTCTGGTCATCCTTCCAGCCGGCCGTATCGGCCAGCAGCATGAGGATGACCGGGGCCTCGGTGATCTTGGGCTGGTCCCAGGCCAGGGGCCGGAGCTTGGCTTTTTGGGCAGGGTCGCGCAGGACCGCTACCTTCCAGGGTTGGAGGTTGAAGCCTGACGGGGAGCGGGCGGCGGATTCCAGCAACCGACGCAACAGATCCTTGGGCACGTCCCGGTCGGGATCGAAGAAGTTCACGGCCCGGCGGGCGCGTATGACATCCTGGAACTCCATCGGCATACTCCTTGGAAGGATGTGTTATCCGTCTGCGCTTGAACGTCGGTTCCGTCAAGGGGCCGGCCGAAAGGGCGCGGGACGGCCTTCGGCAAAGGGTCCGCCGCCGGCGCCACTTGACTTCGCGAGCCGGCGGGGGCATGCAAGCCGGACATTTTCACCTTTATGCTCACCGGAGAAGGATGCCTCGGATGGCCCTTAATCTGACCCAGAAAATCATCAGCAAGCACCTCGTGTCCGGCGAGATGCGCCCGGGCGGGGAAATCGCCCTGCGCATCGACCAGACGCTGACCCAGGACGCCACGGGCACCATGGCCTATCTGCAGTTCGAGGCGATCGGCCTGCCCCGGGTCGCCACCGAACTTTCGGTCAGCTATGTGGATCACAACACCCTCCAGATGGGGTTCCGCAATTCCGACGATCACGCCTATCTGCGCACGGTGGCGGCCAAGTACGGCATCATCTTTTCCCCGCCGGGCACGGGCATCTGCCATCAGCTCCATCTGGAAAACTTCGCCTGTCCGGGCAAGACGCTCATCGGTTCGGACTCCCATACCCCCACGGCCGGCGGGTTGGGCGTTTTGGCCATGGGCGCCGGCGGCCTGTCCGTGGCCCTGGCCATGGCCGGCGAACCGTACGGCATCGCCATGCCCCGGGTGGTCAAGGTCGCGCTTACCGGCGCGCTTACCGGCTGGGCCTCGGCCAAGGACGTCATCCTCCATCTGCTGGGGCTGCTTTCGGTCAAGGGCGGCGTCGGCAAGGTCATGGAATATGCCGGACCGGGCGTGGCCAGCCTGTCCGTGCCCGAGCGGGCCGTCATCACCAACATGGGGGCCGAGCTCGGCGCCACCACGTCCATTTTCCCCAGCGACGACGCCACCAAGTCCTTTTTGACGGCCATGGGCCGACCCGAGGACTACCGTCCCCTGGCCGCCGACCCGGACGCCGGCTACGACGAGGTCGTGACCATCGACCTGTCCGCCCTGACGCCCCTGGCCGCCGCGCCCCACATGCCCGATGTGGTCACCTCCATCGCCGCCCTGGACGGTCTGGCCGTGGATCAGGTGTGCATCGGCTCCTGCACCAATTCCTCCTATGCCGACTTGAAGGCCGTGGCCGCCATCCTGGCCGGCAAGCGGATTCATCCGGCCACGGATCTTTTGATTGCTCCGGGTTCCAAGCAGGTGCTCAAGATGCTGGCCGCCGAGGGGCTGATCGATCCGTTGCTCGATGCCGGCGCCCGCATCCTCGAATGCGCCTGCGGTCCGTGTATCGGCATGGGCGGTTCGCCGGTTTCGGGCGGGGTGAGCGCCCGGACGTTCAACCGCAATTTCGAGGGCCGCTCCGGCACCCAGGACGCCAAGATTTATCTGGTGAGCCCCATGACGGCGGCCATGGCCGCCCTGCGCGGGGCCTTCACCGATCCGGCCACCTGGGGCGAGGCCCCGGCCAAGGCGGCGCTTCCGGCCAATGCCCCGAACATCCGTCATCTTTTCCTCCGGCCGCCGTCAAACGGCGCGGCGGTTACGGTCCGGCGCGGTCCCAACATCGCGCCGTTGCCGCCGTTCGCCCCGTTGCCCGAGCGCATCGAGGCGCCGGTGGCCCTGAAGGTCGGGGACAACATCACCACCGACCACATCCTGCCGGCCGGTCCCCAGATTACGGCGTTGCGTTCCAACATCCCGGCCATCAGCGACTACATTTTCAACCGGGTGGATGCGGCGTTCGTGCCGCGCATCAAGGCCCTTGGCCGGGGCATCATCCTGGCCGGGGAGAACTACGGCCAGGGATCGAGCCGTGAACATGCGGCCCTGGGGCCCCGCTATCTGGGCGTCGTGGCCGTGGTGGCCAAGTCACTGGCCCGTATCCATCGGGCCAATCTGGTCAATTGCGGCATCTTGCCGTTGCTGTTGGAGCACGGGGCGGATTACGACCGTATTGCGGCCGGAGCCATCCTGGCCATCGATACCCGGGCCATCGAACCGGGGAAATCCGTGGCCATGGCCGTGGCGGGCGGCGATCCCGTTATGGTCGGCAATGATCTGACCGCCACGGAACTGGAAACCATTCGGGCCGGCGGGCGCCTCAACCAGGTGCGGCAGGCCCGGACCGAGACGGCGCGATAAGGTGTGTTGTGGGCGCTCCGGCGGCCGGTCCCAGGGCCGACCCGGGAGCGCTTTCCCCGCCGGGAGGGGATGCCCGGCTTTCCGAAGCAGGCCCGGTTGGTGTATACACCCGCCGGTCGCCTTTGAAGACACGGTATGAGACGGTTGCAGTATCAGGTCGCCTAACGTGACCGGCGCAGACGCCGAACGCCATGCGGGCAGCCCGGGCCGGGCGTCCGCCGAGGAGAAATCATGCTCGATCCCATGCGGAGATATGCCCAATCCTGGGGCATCAAGATCATTTTCGGTCTGATTATCATCGTCTTTGTCTTCTGGGGCGTCGGCAGCTTCCAGGGCGACAAGGCCTCGGTGCTGGCCACCGTGAACGGCGAGCCGTTGCTCATCAAGGAGTACGAGAAAGCCTACCAGGAAAACCTGCGCCTGGTGAAGAACAAGAACCCCAATATTACGGACAAGGATCTGCAGGAGGGGGGCTTCGGCTGGCAGGTCTTCAGCAACATGGTGACCACCCGGCTGCTGGAAGGCCAGGCCCAAAAGCTCGGCATCGCCGTGACGCCGGACGAGATGCGGGCCGCCATCGCCAAGATCCCGGCGTTCATGAACGAAGCGAAGCAGTTCGATCCCAAACGCTACGAAGCCCTTTTGGCGGCCAACAATGTGACGCCGGGCGAGTTCGAGACGGATTTCCGCCAGAATCTCCTCCTGGAGAAGTTCGGCTCCTTCCTCGGTTTGCCGGCGACCGTCACCGAGGCCGAGGCCCGCACCATTTTCGATTTCATGCGCGAGCAGGCCGTCATCCATTATATTCCTTTCGAGGCCGCCGACTTCTCCAAGGGCGTCACCCCCACCGATGACGCCATCAGCAAGTACTACGAGGCCCGCAAGGAAGAGTTCGCCACGCCTGTCAAGATCAAGCTCGACTATCTGGAGTTCACGCCCAAGGCCCTGGCCAAGCCGGACGAGGTGTCCGACGCCGACATCGAGACCGCCTACAAGGCCGATCAGAAAAAGTATGCCCGCCCCGAACAGGTTCGGGTCCGGCATTTCCTGATCATGCTGCCCCCGGACAGCCCGCAGGAAGCCGTCGATGCGGCCACGGCCAAGCTCAAGGCCATCGCCGGCAAGCTGCGGGGCGGTGCGGACTTTGCCTCCCTGGCCCCGAAGACGCCGAACAATAACGACGGACTCATGAGCGAGGATTGGGCTTGGTTGCCCAAGGGAAGCCTGCCCAAGGAATTTGCGGCCTTCGAGACGGCGGCTTTTGCCCTGAAGCCCAATGAGGTCAGCGACGTCGTGCGTACGGCCCTTGGCCTGCATGTGATTCAGGCCGGAGAGCGCAAGGCGGCCGGCGAGACCCCGCTGGCCGAGGTGAAGGACGATATCCGGCAGGAGCTGGCCGAGCGGCGGGCCACCGACAAGCTGGCCAAGAAGTTGGATGCCGTGCAGGACAAGGTTTCCTCGGGCCAGGCTCTGGACAAGGCGGCGGCGGCGGAAAACATGACCGTGCATTCCACGGAATTTTTCTCCAAACAGACGCCGCCGACCGATCTGGGACTGTCCGATCAGGCCCTGGGCGTGCTTTTTTCGATGAAAAAGGGCGAAACCTCCGACACGGCCCTGTCCACCCAGGATGGTTTCCTGCTGGCCAGGGTGACGGATGTGCAGCCGGCCGGCTTTACGCCTCTGGATGCGGTGAAAAATGTCATCAAGGATCGGCTGGTGGCCGAGGAGGCCCTCAAGCTGGCCCGGGCCAAGGCCGAGGAAACGGCCAAGACCATGGCCACCGACGATGGCCTGAAAAAGGTCCTGGCCACCTATAAGGACAAGATCGCCATTTCCAAGCCGTTTACCCGCCAGGGCGTCATTCCGGGCCTGGGCATGGCTCCGGTGCTGGCCCAGACGGCTTTTGAGGCCACGGAGCCGGGCTGGTTCAAGAAGGCCTTCAACCTTTCCCATTCCTCTGTGCTGGCGGGCCTGGAGAAGCGCATCCCGGCGGACCCCGCCCTGTGGGACAAGGAGAAGGATCGCTGGATGGCCACGTTGGCCCAGTCCAAGCAGTCGGAGCTTTTTAAGTCCTACCTGCAGACCGTGCAGCAGGAGGCCAAGGTGGAAATGGTCAATGAATCCGTGTTGGGACCCAAACCCGGTGCGGCGGGCAAGGCCGGCGCGGACGAAAAGGCCGGGGCGGAAAAGCCCTAGAGCTTTTTCCCAAAGGACAGTGCGAGGGCGCGACTCCGGTCGCGCCCTTTTTTTGGGGTCGAGCGGCGGTTGCCGTTTCGAGACGGCGGCCAACGGGATTCAACCTTCTGGACACCATAATCATCTAGAATTGTTCGAATTCTATTTCGAGACTGCTGCACAATTGCCTGCTCGTCGGTCAATGCGCTACAGTTGCATTGTAACCGGCCAATAGCATGACGGGATTGCAAAGGGCGCAGCGCTTTGGCACCGGAGGCATCCTCTCCCGGCCACCTGTGCCGTGGTCTCATTTCACGAGAAAATCGCCGGGGCAGGCCGGTGGGTAGCGGTCGCAGGGTTTCCCGTTGGAATTCCATCCGCGTTCGAGATGGTGCGGCGAGCAAGTGGGCAGGGGCTTCTGGCGCTGGGGCCCCTGCCCCGAATCCGGTAACGGGGGGCAGGGGCCGAAAAAGGGGGGATGTGACGGCTAGGCGGCCAGCAGGGTCTTGGTGGCGCTTGCCGAGGCCAGGCTGCTGCTGGTGGTCGTGGCGGCGGTCAGCCCGGTGTAGTCCTTGTAGGCCACCGAGGTGCCGGAGGCGGTGCTCGTGCTATTGACCGAAGTCGCCACGTTTTCCGCCAGCTTCACGGTGTCGGCGACATACTGCGATCCCGTGGCGATGGTGTTCTTGGTCCAGGAGACGGCCGTGGACACGGTGTTGACGGCCCAGGATATGGCCGTGCCCACCTGCCCCACGATGTAGGAGGCGGCGGCTTCGGCCTTGGTCGCCACGGCCGAGCCGGAGGCGGAGGTGGCGGCGGCGATGAGACTCGAGGCGGTGGAGACCGTCTCCTTGACGAAGGCCGTGGCCGTTGACACCTTGCCCGAAATCCAGCTCGCGGCCGTGGAGAAGGAATTGGCCGCCCAGTTGACCGCCTCGCTCACCTTGCTGACCAGGGAACTGACTGCGGAACTCGTGCTGGTGATGGTCTTGACCACGGACGCGACCTTGGAAAAGAATGAACTCAGACTCATGATACTCCTCCCATGTTGGTGATTCGCTTTGCATTTCTCCGTTCGTGCTTTTTCTTAAAGCGACTTTCATGCCAAGCCGTAACATATTTGAATTGCATGACAATATTATTTGGTGTATGGCTAAACCCGCCACATTTCGTGCCGGTCCGGCCACGGTTTGAGGCAGTTGCCCTGGCGTGTCGCGATCCGGAGTGTTTTTAAGACCGCAAGGAGGCTTTCGCATGCTCGCCCCCCTCTCGCTGTCCCCGACCCTGCTGCAAAATCTCAACAGGTTCGCTTCCTTCGTCGGTGATGGAGAATATGAGCTGGCCATCGATCAGTTGGGTGCCTGCCGGAACGCCTTCGGCCCCCAGGTCGGAGACGAGGAACAGCCCTTGCCGGGCCTGCTGCGCCGGCTGGAGGAAATGCTCTATCAGGTGCGGGACAGGGAGGAGCAGTTGGTCGATGTGGTCGAACGGTTGGACAATTCCCACACCGAGCTGTGCACCCTCGAACGTCAGCTCAAGGAAGAGAACGCCGCCCTCAAGCGGCAGCTCGGCCAACGGTTTTCCGTGGCCAAGGTCATCGGCTCCAGCCCGCGGATGGCCAAGGTCCTGGAGCTGGCCCAGCGGGTGGCCGAGACGACCGTCAACGTCCTCATCACCGGCGAAACCGGCACCGGCAAGGAGATGGTGGCCAAGGTCGTCCATTTCTCCGGGCGCCGGCGCCACGGGCCGTTCATGGCCGTCAACTGCACGGCCGTGCCGGACGCGCTGTTCGAGAGCGAGTTTTTCGGCATCGAGAAGGGCGTGGCCACCGGGGTCGAAAAACGCAAGGGCATTATCGAGGGCGCCAACGGCGGCACCTTGTTTTTGGACGAGATCGGCGACATGAGCGAGGCGACCCAGGCCAAGATATTGCGGGTCCTGGAGTCGGCCGAAGTGGTTCCCGTGGGGGCCCGGGGGCCCATTCCCGTGGATCTGCGGCTGGTTTCCGCCACCAACCGGGACCTCAACAAGGACCTGGAGGCCGGCCGCTTCCGGCGCGATCTCTACTACCGCATCAAGGTCGTGCACCTGGACCTGCCGCCCTTACGGGAACGCCGGGATGACATCCCGCTTCTGGCCGAGAGTTTTCTCGGCAATTTTTCCCGCACCATGGGCCGGGGCCGCATGATGTTTTCCAAGCGCGCCCGGGAGGCCCTTTTGGCCTATGCCTGGCCGGGCAACATCCGCGAGCTGGAAAACGAGGTGGAGCGGGCCGTGGCCCTGTCCTACACCGACGAGATCCAGCTGGACGATCTGTCGCGGGAGGTGCGGCGGGCCGGGGCGGCGGCCTTCCGGCGAGGGGGCGCCCAAGGTCGAAGCCGGGCGCCTCAAGCAGATGGAGCTGGGCGCCATCGAGGCCTGCCTGGCCGAATGCGGCGGCAACCGCACCCGGGCGGCCAAGCTTTTGGGCATCAGCCGGGAGAGCCTGCGACGCAAGCTCAAGCCGGCGGCCGGCGAAGGGGATACCCCCGACAACACGCCCAATTGATCGTTGCGGCAGCAACGCGTCCGGTTTGAGGTTTTTTGCCTATGCGACGACTTGCGCCAACAGCCCTGGATGCTTTCGTGGTCATCATGCGTCACCATGGGCTGACCACGGACACCGGTGATCTGTTGCATCGGTACGGACTGGCCGGCCGACCCCTGACCGTGGGCACGTTGCTGCGGCTGGCCGGCGGCCTGGGGTTTGCCGCCAAGCGCCGGCGGCTGCCGGTCAAGGGTCTGCTCGAGCTGGGGGCGGCCTATCCGGCCCTGGCCGTGACCCGGGATGGCGCCGCCGTCGTGCTGTCCGGCGTGCGCGAGGTCGGGGACGGCGAGCGGGAACTGGTGCTCTACGACCGCGAAGGGGCGGCGCGGGGCGCACCCTTCGTTTTCGTGTCGCCGAGGGAAGCGGCGGGACGGTTCACCGGCGAAGTGCTGCTTTTCAAGAAAAAACGCGTGGGCGAGGCCGACGCCAAACGGTTCAGCCTGTCCTGGTTCGTGCCCCAGGTGGCCCGCGAGCACCGTATTTTTCTCGAAATAGCCGGCATTGCCTTTTTCATGCACGGCCTGGCCTTTGCCGTGCCGCTCTATTTCCAGAACGTGGTGGACAAGGTGCTGGCCCACCACACGCTGTCCACCCTCAACGTCCTCGGCGTCGGGGTGGTCGGGGCCATCGTCTTCGAGGGCCTTCTGCGCTACCTGCGCGAGTATCTCCTGCGCTTCGCCACCACCAAGATCGACCTGCGCCTGGCCATGGAGACTTTCGCCCACATGATCAAGCTGCCGCTGCCTTTTTTCGAGCGCAGCTTCGCCGGCGTCATCATCAAGCACATGCAGCAGACCGATCAGGTGCGGGAATTCTTGACGGGCAACCTGCTGAACACCTTGCTCGATGCTTCCTCGCTGATCGTGTTTTTGCCCGTGCTCTACCTCTACAGCCCCAGGCTGACCATGTTGGTGCTCGCCTTCGCCGTGGTCACGGCCGGGGCGATCGGCGTGCTGGTCGGGCCGTTTCACCGGCGGCTGATGGCCCTCTACACCGCCGAGGGCGAGCGGCAGGCCCTGCTCGTGGAAACCATTCACGGCATGGGCACCATCAAGTGTCTGGCCCTGGAGGGCTCCCGTCAGCGGGGGTGGGAAGAGGGCTCGGCCCGGGCGGTGACCAAGAACTTCGACGTGAACAAGATGGCCGCCATCGGCAACGCCCTGGTCAAGACCCTGGAGAGGCTCATGACCGTGGCCGTGATCTGGGTCGGGGCCCAGGCCGTCTTCGACAATACCCTGTCCATGGGCGCCCTGATCGCCTTTCAGATGCTGTCCCAATCCGTGACCATGCCGCTGATCCGCATCGTGGAGCTCATCCACGAATACCAGAAGGTCCATCTGGCCGTGGCCATGCTCGGGGAGATCATGAACCGCAAGCCCGAGCCCGGCCTGGTCAAGGGCGGGCTGCGGCCGGATATCGCCGGCGAGGTCACCCTGGAGGACGTCCGTTTCGCCTACAACCCCGGCGATCCGCCGGCCCTGGACGGCGTGACCCTGCACCTGCCTCCGGGCGAGGTCATCGGGGTGGTCGGCAAAAGCGGCTCGGGCAAGACCACGCTCACCAGGCTCATCCAGGGGCTTTATCCCCTGGGCGGAGGGCGCATCCTCTTTGACGGCACGCCTCTTTCCGACCTGGACGTGGTGCATCTGCGGAGCAATATCGGGGTGGTGCTGCAGGAGAATTGCATCTTTCACGGCACCGTGCGCGACAACATCGCCATCACCCGGCCCAACGCCGCCATCGAGGACGTCCACCTGGCCGCCAAGCTGGCCGGGGCCGACGAATTCATCGACCGGCTGCCCTCCGGCTACGACACCATGCTGGAGGAAAACGGCGCCAACCTGTCCGGCGGCCAGAAGCAGCGTCTGGCCATCGCCCGGGCCCTGCTCAAGGACCCGCGCATCATGATCTTCGACGAGGCCACCTCGGCCCTGGACCCGGAAAGCGAGGCCCGCATCCAGGAAAACCTGGACGGCATCGCCGCCGGCCGCACCACCATCATCGTGGCCCACCGCCTGTCCACCCTGCGGGGCGCCGACCGCATCATGGTCCTGGATCAGGGGCGGATGGTGGACATCGGCCCTCACGCCGAGCTGCTTGCGCGGTGCGCCATCTACCGCACCCTGTGGGAACGCCAGACCAAGGGGATGCGCTGACATGGCCGCCCGCAAACGCCGCATCCGGCCCGAGGCCCTGGCCTTCCAGCCCGACGCCGTGGCCGTGGCCGAGGGGGAACCGCCCGTTCAGGCCAGGCTGGCCCTCTATTGTATTTTCGCCGCCCTGATCTTCGGGGCGCTCTGGGCCTGGCTGTCCGAACTCGACCGGGTGGTCACGGCCCGGGGCATGCTGGTCACCCGCACGCCGCCCATTGTGGTCCAGCCCTTGGAGACGTCCGTTATCCGCGGGATCAACGTCCGGCCCGGCGACGTGGTGACCAAGGGGACCGTGCTGGCCACCCTGGACCCGACCTTCGCCACCGCCGACATGGGCCAGCTCATGACCCAGCGCCATTTCTTGGCGGCGTATGTCGATTTGCTGCAGGCCGAACTCGACGGCACGACCCTGCCCCCGCCTTCGTCCGTGACCGATCCCGGGGAGCGGGTGCGCCTGGAGCTCTTCGCCGCGCGCAAGGAGGAATACAGGGCCAAGGTCGAGGCCAACGACATGGAAGTGGCCACCCTGGAGGAGATGCTTGAGGCCAACAAGAACGAACAGGCCCGGCTGGGCGAGCAGTTCGCCCTGGCCGGGGAGATCGAGACCATGTACCGCAAGCTCTGGGCCGGGGCCAATACCAGCCGCCTGGAATACCTAAGCGCGCTCAAGGAAAAGTTGCGGGTGGAGGATCTGCGGGCCCAGACCATTGAAAAGCAGGACCAGATCCGCGAACGTCTGTCCCAGGCCAAGGTGCAGCGGCAGGCTTTCATCAGCAATTGGTTTAATCAGACGGCCACCCAGCTTCTGGAGACCCGGCAGAAGCTGGCCGAGGTGGAACAGAACCTGGCCAAGGCCTCGCGGCGTAGCGAACTGGTGGAACTGACCGCCGTGGCCGACGCCGTGGTCAAGGACGTGGCCCAGGTCTCCGAGGGCTCGGTCTTGCGCCAAGCCGAGACCTTCTGCACCCTGATACCCATCGACACCACGTCCGGGGCCCTGGAAGCCGAAGTGGCCATCGCCGCCATGGACATCGGCCATATCCGGCCCGGCAACGCCGTCCGTATGAAGCTGGCCGCCTTTCCCTTTCAGCAGCACGGCTTTCTGGACGGGGTCGTGCGCATGGTCAGCCCGGATGCCTTTGTTCCGGAAGGGAAGACGGGGGGGCCGGCCGAGACGGCCGGCGGCATCTATTACAAGGCCCGGGTCCGGCTCACATCCTCCACGCTTCAGGATGTGGGGCCGCATTTCAAGCTGCTGCCCGGCATGACCCTCGAAGCCGAGATCCTGGTCGGCAAGCGCCGGGTGGCCAGCTATCTGCTCGATCCCATCCTGCGCGGCCTGCACGAGTCCATGGCCGAGCCATAGCCGGCCCGGGCCGGGCGACCGACGGCTTGCCGTCGGGCTGTCGGCTCGCTACCATGCCCCGTGGCGGCCGGTGCGGCCGACTGCGGCGAAGAAACGGCGGCCCATGATCTGGTTTTGGCTTTGTCTGGTCACGGCCCTGACCCAGGCGGTCAAGGATGTCTGTCTCAAACGCTGTCTCTTTCGGATGGACGTCGGGCTGGTGGTGTGGGCCTACAGTCTGTCGGCGGCCGTTTTTTTCTGGCTCGATGTGGCCCTGTTGCCGCTTCCCCCTCTTGGTCCGGGGTTCTGGTCGGTCTTGCTGCTCGGCGGGGTGCTCGGGGCCGTGACCTTTGCCCTGTACGGCCGGGCCCTCATGCAGGGCGATCTGTCCCTGACCCTGCCCATGCTGGCCTTCACGCCGCTGTTCCTGCTGGTTACCTCGCCGCTCACCCTGGGCGAATTTCCCGGCCCGGGCGGCCTGCTCGGTCTGGTCTGCGTGGTGGCCGGCTCCTATGTCCTGAATTTGCGGGAACGCAGGACCGGCTTCTGGGGGCCGCTTCGGGCCCTGTGGACCAATCCCGGAGCCCGGCTCATGCTGCTGGTGGCCGCCATCTGGAGCATCGGCGCCAATTACGACAAGATCGGGGTGCGCGCCTCGTCGCCGGAGTTCTGGATCGCCTCCGTCTACACGGCCACCTCCCTGGGCTTGCTGCCCGGCGTTTTTCGGGGCTCCCGGGGCATCCTCGGCCAGATTCGGCTCGCGCCGCTGCTGCTCGTGTCGGCCGGTTTGCTCGAAGCCGTGGGGCTGGTCTGCCAGATGCACGCCCTGACCATGACCCTGGTGTCCTATGTCATTGCGGTCAAACGCCTTTCCGTCATTTTCGGGGTGCTGCTCGGCGCGCTGGTTTTCCGGGAACGGGATGTGGCGCAGCGGCTGCCCGGGGCCATTCTTATGGTATTGGGCGTTTTCTTTATCGCGGTTTTCGGATAAGAGGCCCCACCGATCACGCGTTATGGGAGCCTTTCATGAGCCGCTATCGCTTCTTGCCCGATCTTTCCCCGGAAGCCCTGACCACCATCCAGACCGAGGGTCTCAATTGGACGGCCCGCCATGCCTACGCCGGCAGCGCCGTTTATCGGGAGCGTCTGGCCGCCATCGGCTACGAGCCCGGGCAGACCCTTTCCCTCGATGCTCTTACCCGCCTGCCCCTGACCACGGTGGAAGACCTGCGCCAGGGCTACCCCTTGCCGCTGCTGTGCGTGCCCGAGGACCAGGTGGTGCGCATCCACGCCTCGTCCGGCACCACGGGCAAGCGCAAGATCCTGGCCTATACCCAGCGCGATATCGACGCCTGGAAGGATCTGTTCGCCCGCTGCTACGAGCTGGCGGGCCTGACCCCCCTGGACCGGGTCCAGATCACCGTGGGCTACGGCCTGTGGACGGCCGGGGCGGGGTTTCAACTCGGCTGCGAGCGGTTCGGCGCCATGGCCGTGCCCGTGGGGCCGGCCAACATGGAAATCCATCTCCAGTTGCTGACGGACTTGCAGCCCACCTGCCTGTGCTCCACCGCCTCCATGGCCCTGCTTTTGGCCGAGGAGGTGCACAAGCGGGATCTGCGCGACCGCATCGCCCTCAAAAAGATCATTTTCGGGGCCGAGACCCATACGGACAAGATGCGGCATCGGTTCGAGGAATGGCTCGGCGTGGAGGAGAGCTTCGACGTCACCGGTATGACGGAGCTCTACGGTCCGGGTATGGGGCTGGAGTGTCAGGCCCATCAGGGCATCCACTACTGGGCCGATCAGTATATCCTGGAGATTCTCGATCCCGTCACGTTGACCCCGGTGGCGCCGGGCGAGGTGGGCGAGATGGTGGTGACGAGCCTTGGCAAGGAGGCCACTCCGCTTATCCGCTATCGGACCCGGGACCTGACCCGGCTTTTGCCCGGGGACTGTCCCTGCGGCCTGCGTCTGCCGCGCCATGACAAGATTCTCGGCCGCTCGGACGACATGTTCGTCTTCCGGGGAGTCAACATCTATCCCGGTCAGATCGCCAGCGTTCTGGAAAAGTTCCCGACCGTGGGCAGCGAGTTCCAGATCCGGCTGTTGCGTCGGGACGGCCGGGATCAGATGGTGCTCAAGGTGGAGCGCAAGGAATCCACCAGTCAGGACATGGAGCAGAATCTGTCAGAATCCATCGCCGTCGAGCTGCGCAAGTACCTGCTCGTGCGCAGTTGGGTGGAAATCCTGCCGCCGGCCTCCCTGCCCCGCAGTTGCGGCAAGACCAAGCGCGTCATCGACGATCGGAACGGCCTCGAGGACTGATCGTCGGCGGCGGTGTGTGGTTGACGGTGGCACNANGTGCCCCCTTGGGACCGCGCACGGTTGCGTGGTGGGGGATGCCTCCGGCGGCCAAAGGGCGTTGCCCTTTGGAAACCCATAGGTCTTNCGACTTGCGAGGAGAGTCTTCCAGTGCACCATCGTTGGGACAGACGATGGAGGTGCCTTTTGTAACTTTCAGGGCACAGGAACGTCTCTTTTTTACTGCCCCTGGTGCTTGGCATGAATTGCCCTGCTGCTTCGGGATGTTTTTTCCCCATCCGGCAAGAACGGCCAGCCGACGGCGCCGCATGCGCGGCTGCGGGAGGCCTGTCCCCCGACGTCCGCCTTTTTNGAGACCGCTGCACAATCCCATGGCGGCATGTCGATGCCTCAATCCTGGAACCACAACGCGCTAACATCCTGTTGGGTTTCCAAAGGGCCGCGCCCTTTGGC
>JGI2065J20421_1001658_pt1 | contig 14693 bp, 13 predicted proteins | sample Biomet5_FD_20421 | JGI IMG/M metagenome (IMG submission 20421)
GTAAAAACCGGTAACGGTTCCGGTTCATTTTATAATTGTATTCCAGGCTTTTTGGGGATAGCCTCGTTTAAATTTTTGTCAGGTTATTAAAAATCTCCCTCCGTAACATCCACTTACAATTATCTTTTTCTTTGTTATCGCAACCGTTTATTCTTAACTATCCAAAAGACGCCCCAAATATAAAAATTTTTTTAACTAAGCAAATATTTTTTAAAAAAATATAAAATTTTTTTTCCTGATATGTAATACGTCCTGGCATTCCCATCAATAAAAGTCCGGAATCTGAATTAATTCGCAATTATTTTTAGTTGTTAGCTAAGCCGTAGGCTTAGTCCCGATCTTTTCGGGATTGATTGTCACCCGTCCCTCGTAATTCGTAATTCATAATTTCAGAATCGCCCTGTCGCCTCATCGCCCTTCGCCCAGTCGCTAAGTCTCCCCTTCTCCAAACTCCTCATTCCAAAATTCCTAAATCTCAAATCAAATAATTCTTTCAAACATTCCATGTTTCGTAACCCTAAAATATTTCTTTCGGCATTTGCAGCCTTTTTAGTTGTTAGTTGATTGTCACCCGTCCTTCGTCCCTCGTAATTCGTAATTCGTAATTTCAGAATCGCCCAGTCGCTAAGTCGCCCTGTCGCTAAGTCGCCTCATTCCAAAATTCGTACTTCGCACATCAAATATTTTCTCATCTTTGCATTAAAATAAAACACTGTCTATGCAACTGATTTCGCCCACCCACTGGAAAGATTATGAACTGATTGATTCCGGAGCATTTGAAAAACTGGAACGATTTGGGAAATATGTGCTGAATCGCCCCGAGCCACAGGCCGTGTGGAAGAAGAGTATGCCCGACAGTGAATGGAACAAGCTTGCTGACGCTCATTTTGTGAAGGAAAAATCGAATCCCGAAAAGGGCGAATGGCGGCTGAAAAAGGGAATGCCCGAACAATGGTTTATCGAATACCAATACCAGAAAATGCACATTAAAATGCGGCTGGGGCTGACGGCATTCCGGCATATTGGCGTTTTCCCGGAACAAAGCGATAACTGGGACTATATTTTTGATACCCTTACTTCCCTTCCGGTAAAAAGTCCGAAGGTGCTTAACCTGTTTGCCTATACCGGTGGTGCTTCGCTGGCGGCTAAAGCCGCCGGAGCCGACGTAACGCATGTAGATTCGGTCAGGCCGGTGATTACCTGGTCGAAGGAAAATATGGAAGCCAGCGGACTTACCAACATCCGCTGGGTGGTGGAAGATGCACTGAAGTTCGTCCGTCGCGAAGCTAAACGGGGAAACCATTACCATGGTATTATCCTTGATCCGCCGGCTTATGGCCGCGGAGCCGATGGCGAAAAATGGGTGCTGGAAGACAATATCGGCGAAATGATGGAACTATGCAATCAGTTGCTACTTCCGGAAACTTCCTTCTTTATCCTCAACCTCTATTCCATGGGGTTTTCGTCCCTCATCGCCGATAATCTGGTACTATCCTATCTGGGCAACATCATCGAAAAACAATACGGCGAGCTCTTTATCCCCGACCACGCAGGGAAAAAACTGCCACTTGGCGTTTTCCTCCGATTCAGACGATAGCCTGTTGGTTGTTAGTTGTTAGTTGATTGTTGATTGTTGATTGTCCCTCGTAATTCGTAATTGTCTTTTTCACTAACAACCATCAACTAACAACTAACAACTAACAACCATCAACTATTCTCATTTGAAATAAAATTCCGTAGGTATAATTCCCACCTTGAACGAATCAACCACGGCAGCGGTATTGGGATTGTAGCGAAAAACCCAGCCATTCTGTACATAATCCACAGGGTCGGCGGCATAGATATAACCAGTAACCGGATCGAGTCCCATACCCGGGAAATATTTGTTTAGCTGGATCAACGCCTGGCTACTGAGCATGGTTTGGTTAAGATCGAACTGATATATACCCGAACGGTACAGATAGTACATTTTAGTTTTGGGATTATTAATAAGTAGGTTTTCGGGATGCTCCGTAGTATTTGGGAAAGGCAAATCCGTTTCCACAGCCAGCGTAGTCGGGTTGATACCGATAAGATGACCTTCGGTATCGTCGGCGCCCGGGAATCCGTTAAAACCTTTACCCGAGCACATCACCCATACTTTATTACCATCCGTCTGAATTCCCGTAGGGCGTTTGCCCACCACAATGGTTTTGATCACAGCATCGGTAGCGACGTCAATTACCGTTACCGTACTATCTATTCCCCAGCCACCGCCGTTAATCACAAACACCTTATTATCTTTCTTCAGCATTTTTTCGGGACCGTTCTGGTTCACGGGTATGGTTTTGGTTATGGTGTTGGAGGTTAAATCCACTACAGCCACATTGTTCGACCAATCGCTGATATAGCCCTTAGTAGCGCTGATTCCGATAAAATACCTAGGCGAAGTTAGTCCGGTAATTACTCCGGTAGATTTAAAAGTTTCGGCATCGGCAACTTCCACCTTTCCTGCATTATTCACTACGATGTAGACTTTCCCATTATAAATTTCCATTGATTGCGCCACATTCCCCAGCGGGAAACTATTGGCTGACCCGAAAATATCATCTTCGGAAGTTCTGGTATTCCGGTCGTAAAAACTTACGGTTCCGGTTCCGTCGGTAAATTTTCCCTGACAAACGACAAATACTCCCGATTCATAAGGCTTCGGCTGGCTCTTATCATCCTTTACACACGACGAAAAAGTGATTACTGCAAAAGCTAAAATTGTAAAAAAAATTGTTACCCGTTTCATTGTAAATTAATTGTTTAATTGCTTTTATTATTAAATTGTTATTTTCTCCATGCTCATTTCTCGCCGTTCATCTCCCGTTCCCTTTCGCCCACTCGCTCCTTCGCCCATTCTCTCACTTTCTCCTTTTCTCCCCTTCACCCACTCACTCCCTTTCGCCCTCTCGCTCCATCGCCTCATCTCGCAAAGTTCCAGATTACAGAAACTTTAAACCCACGTCCCGGCATTGGCCGGTATTGTATCGTTTGGTATTCTTTATTAAAAATATTATTGACATTGACCTGTGCGGTAAAAAGCTGCTTTTTACATTTCAGATTCATTCCCAGGCTAAGATTTGTAAGAGCGTATCCTTTTAAAAAAGCAGAATTATCGGTAGTTACAAAGCGTTTGCCAGTATACCCCTGGTTTATGGCAATAAAAAGCCTCTTATAATCCACCCTCAACTCGCCGCTGGCATTATGGCGGGGTGTATAGATTAATTGTTTTCCAAAAGAATTGTCGAGGCTGGACGTTTTTTTCTGATTGGTGGAAAACGTATAGGTATAGTTTTCGCTGAGATTAAAGACAAAATCACCGGCTATCAAATGAGTGCTTCCCTCCCATTCAATACCACGGCTCCAAACCTTTTGGATGTTATCCGGCGTCCAGATACCCGAGGATTGAGGCAACCAGATTATCCATTGGTCGATTGTCGAACTGAAAGCGGTAATAGAAAGTTCAGAACTATGCTTCTGCGGATTTTTATCCCATTTCCACACCAGCCCGACCTCCTGGCTCCAACCCTTTTCGGGTTTCAGATCAGGATTCCCGCCCGGCTGCCAGTAACGGTCGTTGAGCGTAGGCACACGGAAGTTTCGCGACAGGTTTATTTTTCCATATAAATTTCCGGCGATTTTTCCTTCCATACCCAAAGCCGGAGTCAGCGGAACATGATAATCTTCAATCACATCCTGTCGCAGATTAAAATTAGCCGTCCAGTTTATCTTAGGAAATGTCCTGACCACCGAAGCAAAAACACTTCCCCTGTTTTGCCTGCGCTCGCCATTGTAAGCTTTGATGTCGGCAACAGTATATTCAAAATTGCCACCGGAACTGATCTTCAGATTTTCACCGAAATATCTCTTGACTTCTATTTCCGTTATGCTGCTTTTGGTGCGTATGTTTGATTCAACACCGCTCAGATATTCTTCATACGCATCCACATAATGAAGATTCTGGTCGATAAAGGCGGTGCGTGCCCTGAGGATGCCATGTGAAAAGTTTTTTTCCCATTGCAGCGAAGTCCTCAGCGACTTGTCGAGCTGATATTGCGTATGAACCGTAGATGTCATCGACGGCGGAAGGTTGCGGTCGCTGTACTGATACCAGAAGCTGGCACGCAGAAACTGGCTGTCCGAAATCTTACGGTTCAGCTCCTGAATATAACCATACTGAATCAATCCGGCATTGGTTTGCGTCAGCTTTTCACCATGGAAACCGTGGTAAGTAAATTTGTTTTCAAAATTATTATATTGAAATCCACTGATACTTTGCCATTTTTGGCCGGAAACAAGTATCCTGAAGCTGGATGAATAATTGCCAAAACTGCCGGCAGTGGCAGAAGCAGTAACATTTAGTTTTTTAATAAATTCGGCATCGTTCTTAAGATGAATGCTTCCGCCGATATTGCCACTACCAAAGAGCGAACTGGCGCCACCATGCAAAATTTCCACCGAATTAAAGAAATAAACCGGAATCAGCGACAGGTCGGTCTGATCGATATTGGGCGAATTTATGCTAAAACCATTCCACAACACTCCGGTATGGCTTGCCGATGTACCGCGAAAAGAAACGGTGGTAAGGCTGCCTTCGCCATAGGTTTTTAAGAACAGGGACGTATGGGTTCCAAGAAGCTCGCCTAAGGAAGCCCACTGAAAACGCGACAGGGTGAGCGAATCAAGGTGATCGACTTTCATCCCGATGGAAAAATCCTTTAAACGGGTGGCGCGTATGCTCACCGGCGACAGGGAATGAACGCTATCCGGCTTCAACTGAGCCTGAACAGCAGTAACAACACACAAAAATAAAAATAGTAATAATTTCTTCATTATTCTTTAGCTTTTAAACCCGAAAGCATTGAATTGGTTAAATAATGGCAGGTCTTCTGACTCGCTTCCTCCCTGAAAGCCTTCCCATCCCGAATAACGGAACAGTGGCAAAGATTTTCAAAGAGTTTCAAAGAAGCTTACAGCAGCGGGAACTGTCCGGGACTTTCACCCGATTCCCTATTATGGCTCGGCGACAGAGTATCGCTTTGCACACCATTACGCGGCAAAAATAGAAAAATAAATTAATCAACCCACAAAATATAATTTTCATTATTTTTACCAAGTCAATTTAATCACATCAATGATGCGTAAATATTTATTTCTAAGCTTATTATTATTTTCATTCACCTCGTGCCACGTCGCCCGCTTTGTTTATTACAACAATGCCGATATAAAAGATTACAAAAAGTTTCCCCAGAAAATTATTCATAAACCTTCGGAGTCTTTTCATTTCAGCGAAACAGGAAAAAACCTTTCGATGAAAGTACCTGCGAAATTTACAAACGGAAATCAGGAAACAAGTTTTGAAAATTTCCTAAAGGATCACAAAACCGTGGCGTTTCTTATTATCCGCAACGACAGCATTCTATACGAATCGTATTTTTCCGATTATTCAAAGGAATCCATCAGTCCGGCATTTTCGGCAGCCAAAGCTTTTGTGTCGGCGCTCACCGGAATAGCTATCAGCGAAGGTTATATCAAAAGTGTGCATCAACCCATTACCGACTTCCTTCCCGAACTGAAAGACCCCGGATTTAAAAAAATTACACTGGAACATCTTCTCAACATGCGTTCGGGAATTAAATTCGACGAAAATTACCTGAATCCTTTTTCACAGGTTCCCAAATTCTATTACGGACTGAATCTGAGTAAATACATCCGGAAGCTGAAGATCAAAGAGGAACCCGATAAAAATTACGAATACATCAGCGTGAACACCCTTTTGCTGAGTATGGCCATTGAACGCGCTACCGGCAAACAGCTTTCGCAATACCTTGAAGAAAAAATATGGCAACCCTGCGGCATGGAATATCCGGCAAGCTGGAACATCGACAGCCGCAAGGACAACACTATCAAATCGTTTTGCTGCCTCAATGCCCGTGCCCGCGATTTTGCTAAATTCGGAAGACTTTATCTGAATGACGGCAACTGGAATGGGAAACAGATTGTTCCTGTCGAATGGGTAAAACGTTCGGAAACGGTGATGAATGATTCCCGCGACGGACAAAATTACCATTATACCTACCAGTGGCGGGTTACCGACTACGGTGCTATTTTTGCCAAAGGTTTGCTGGGGCAATACATATGGGTAAATCCTTCCAAAAAACTCATCATGGTCAGATTAGGCAAAAAATACGGCGATGTGGATTGGGCTGAGTTTTGTAATCAGCTATCAAAATCCATAGCCGGCAATTAGTACTCAAAAAATATTGAAAACATCCATTACACCCAAATTAATACTATTATAAAACACTGATTATAAACATTAAAATCAAAATTTATTTCAAAATCCTGAACGGATTAAAAGATTATTGTTAAATTTTTCCCGTTATACTCATAAAAAAAGTATCTTTGAATTTAATTTTGATACTGATTTATCAACGGATAATTTTTATCGAACAGATTTTATAAAGTATTTTTCACCATAGGCCATTAAAAAGATGAGAATTAAAGCTATTCTAATCTTATTGTTTTTATCCACTTTGGTTGTCCGTGCCGACGATATTAATTCGGATAATTATCTGCGTTTGGGAATGGAACATGGTCTTTCGCAAAGTTTCATTCATTCAATTATTCAGGATAAAACAGGATTCATGTGGTTTGGCACCAACGACGGGCTCAACCGCTATGATGGCTATACTTTTAAAACCTTATAATAGCCTTACTGACAACACTTCCATAAGCAGCAACCAGGTACGGAAATTGGCTCTTGCTCCCAACGGGTGCATATGGGCCGGTACTACAGATGGCTTAAATTGTTACAATCCGGAAACGGGTAAATTTAAAAGATATTTTATTAACACTCCTACATCCAAAAACTTCTATATTAACAGTTTAATAGCTGATAAAGAGGGGATAATCTGGTTTTCATACAAGGATGATCCTTATCTTATCTGCCTAAATCCAAAAACCCAGAAAAGTAAATATTTCAAGCTGCCCTCCCAAAATAACTATTGGCCTGCTAATAGAAATGATAATTTTATTCTGTATGCAAATGCCCTCATCGAAAATTATCAGGGCTTATTTTGGATAGGAACCAACCAGGGAGCCATCATACTATTCGACAAAAAACAAGAAAAATTTATCAAACAATATACCATCAGTGAACAAGCCCCGATTTCTTCGATTGTTGAAATGGATAATCAAAGGCTATGTGTAACTACCGTCAATAAAGGATTTTGTTTTATTAACACAAATACAGGAAAACAAGGAATCAGGTATAATTTAAATCCATCCCTTCCCAAATCAATCTATAGCAATATCTTTTGTATGATTAAAGATAAAAGGGGAAACTTGTTTATTGGCACTCTCAACGATTACCTCTATTATTTTGATGTAAAACAGAAAAAAATCCACCAACTGTTGTTTACTCAATCTACCGAAATACGAATACTCCCCAAAGGAGTATGTTCGCTGTTTATTGATAAAGGTGGCATATTGTGGAGTGGCACTACCGGTTATGGCATTTATTATCTGAATCCCGACGGCATATCGTTTCATACCATAACACAAGGATTCCGTTTTGTAAAGGGAAAGTATAAATTTCAGGATATAGAAGCCTATGTTTATAATAATTCCCAGGATCATTACAATTCCATAAATTTTCAAAGCGTGCGCGGAATTTACGCTACAAACGATTATATATGGGCAGGCGGCTACAAAGGATTCGACCGTATCGACAGGCAAACGGGCAATATTACCAATATATGCATGGAAATTATCCCCTATACCATTTCTCCGGATCCCGACGAACCTTCAAAATACCTTTGGATAGGCGAAGAAGCCATGGGAAACCCTTTGAAGCGATTAAACATAAAAACTAATAAATTAGAAAAGACCAAACTGAATTGTTCATATATCCTCTCAATATACACCGATAAAAATCATATTCTATGGATAGGAACAAGTGATCAATTAATTAAATATAATACTCTTACAGGAAGCAATATACGATATTGGAATATACCCGGTGATCCCTACAGCCTTCAGTCGGGTGCAATCAAGACCATTACCCGCGACAAAGCCGGAAAGTTATGGATAGGTTCCGACATCGACGGCNTNTCGATGCTCGACGAAAAAACCGGACGGTTTATTCATTACAGNCACCAGCTTAATAATAACAACAGCTTAACAAAAAACGCAATACTTTATATCGCTGCCGACAATGCCAACAACTTGTGGATAGGAACTAACGGAGGAGGAATCAATAAATTAGACAGCCGAAGACAAAAATTTTCGTATTTTACTACCAAGGATGGTTTGCCAAATAATGTGGTATATGCCATCATTCCCGACCAGACAGGCAATATGTGGATAAGCACCAATAAAGGAATTTGCCGGCTAAACCCAACGACCAAAGAAATCAAATGCTGGGATGTAGCCGACGGACTCCAGGGAAATGAATTTAATACATCTTCTTATTTTAAAGATGCGCAAGGGACCATTTTCTTTGGCGGAATTTATGGAATTACATTTTTTTCGCCNGAAAATCTGTTTTATAATTTCTATAAACCCGACGTAATTCTTTCATCNGTAAAAACAGATAATGAAGAAGTTGCCTTTGATAAGCCTTTATATATGATCCGTGATTTAAATTTTTCGTACAAAACACAGATTATAACCATAGGTTTTTCGGCGCTAAGCTATTTTCAATCGTATAAAAATGAATATGCATACAAAATTTCGGGAGGAAATAACAAATGGGTACCGTTGGGTACCTGCCGCGAAATTACTTTTAACGGTTTAAAAGAAGGCAATTACACTTTGCAAATAATAGCCTCCAACAACGATGGCGAGTGGAGTACAAAACCTTTAATCCTGCACATTACCATTTCGCCACCCTATTGGAAAACATGGTGGTTTTATCTGCTTATTACATTTATAGCAGTAATTGCTGTTTTGAGCATTTTCCGCTATCGTATTATAACCATAAAGAGACTCAACAAATTACTATCGAAACAAATAGCCGAACGAACGGAGGAAATTGTCAAACAGAAAGAAAAAATAGAACTGCAAAATAAAAACTTAGCCATCACCAACGAAGAATTGCATAAAGCCAATATAAGCAAGGATAAGTTCTTTAGTATTATAGCCCACGATTTAAAATCACCATTCAACTCCATACTCGGGTTTTCAGAATTATTGAGCGATGAATTCGATAACTTTGACATGGAAGAAAAAAAATCCTTTGCCCATAATATCTATGAAGCTTCGCTAGCTGCCGTTAAATTGCTCGAAAACCTGCTCGAATGGGCGCGAATGCAAACCGGCAAAATTGAATTTAATCCTAAAAATGTTGATTTAAGCAATATTGTGGTTGAAACCCTATCGTTACTTCATTCCTTCGCCCACAGCAAAAATATAAAGCTAAATTCCTCCATTAAATTTAACACCATCATCTTTGCCGATGAAAACATGATTAAAACGGTGATGCGTAACCTGGTTTCCAACGCTATCAAATTTACTCCTGTGGGAGGAGAGGTAAAAATAGAATCCGTAATTAAAGAAAACACCATTGAAATTAGCGTGAAAGATAATGGTATAGGAATTAGCCAGGAAGATATCAAACTTCTGTTCCAAATCGACAAGTCGTTTAAAAGAATGGGAACCAATAACGAAACCGGAACCGGACTCGGGCTTATTCTTTGTAAAGAATTTATCGAACGCAACGGCGGTAGCATTCGTATTGAAAGCTCACCCGGCTTAGGCAGTATTTTCACGTTCANCTTACCAACGGCTTAGAAAATTATTCCCGTTAATACCCATAAACCCAGATTTGCCGTTAGAATTTTTTTCAAATAACAATCATTAGAAAAATACAATAGTAATGAACTATTATTGACATTTTTGTAACGGCAAAACGATTAAGAAAAACTAAGAATTTATCTTTTTTATTGGTAAGGAAATCTTATCATTTTATCATTCAAGTTTTTCTAAATCGGGGTTAAACCCAACTAATTCATTAGCTCGCTTCGCTTCTAATGAATAATTTGGGATTAACTTAAAACCGGCAGGTCTTTAGCATTTTTAGAGAAGAGATGATAATAAAACCGGCAAATGCTTAAAGGTTTTATCAATAATTGATTTCTTTGACGGAAAATAATGGTTTGAATAATTTTTCTGTTATCAGCAATGGTTTGGTGGGTTTCATTAAAGAAAATCCTGAGTAAAGGGACTCCTGTTTTTTTATAGGAAGGAAATTGAAGGCATCAACATTAACAGCATTTACATTATTTTGATGAATTTCTGATACTAATTCGTGCCGGGAAGTGTTATTCTGTGTTACCGGGTTATCAGAAAAAGAAGAAATGATAAACAGAAAAAGTACCATAGCAAAAACGGCGCTTAGGAAATTGATTATATTTTCCTTCTTATTTATCATAAGGCAAATTTAAATAGTATATCTGACATTTTATCAAAAAATCTTAAAAATTATGTCAATTATTACTTATTACATTAATTGTGCCAAACAATCCGGTGCCAGCTTTTCAGTGGTGATGTTTGACAAATTACTCTTGAATTTATTACTCCTCTGTTCAACGAACCATACTATGCCATTGAAGACAAATGTCTGTTATAATTGGGTGGTTATTCTTTTATAAATTTTTTTGTTACAAATTCATTGTCAGTCTTTATATTTATCATATAAATTCCGTTTGATAAATTCTTTAAATCAATTGTTGTCTTTTTTTCTGAGTCATTGATTGTCTTTATGATTTGCCCTTCAATATTTAGAATTTCAATTACAGCTTTTTGAGGAACTTCGATTGTCAAATTGTTTAATACAGGATTTGGATAAACCAATATGTTATTATTAAGCTGAATGTTTTCTATGGAATTTATAGTATTATCACAGAACTCAGATACTCCACCCATGGTCCCAAACCATTTGTTGCCCATCAAATCAATGTCAACAGCATAGACTTGATTATTGATTAACCCGTTATTGGTTCTATAAGTTGTCCAATTAGTACCATCAAATTTTGATACTCCGTTTCCTGTTCCAAACCATTTAATGCCCGTATTATCTATAGCAATAGAATGGACGCAATTACTGGCTAAACCGTTACCTGTTGAATAAAAAGTCCAGTTAAAACCATCAAATTTAAATAGTCCATAATTCTGTGTTCCAATCCATTTATTGCCAAGTGAGTCGATTGCAATAGAATAAATAAAATTAATAGGTATCCCATTAGCAGTCGTATAATTAGTCCAATTAGTACCGTCAAACATAGATAATCCTCCATTTGTCCCAAACCATTTAAGGCCGTTGGCATCAATTGCAATAGCATTAACACCATAATTAAGTAAACCGGCAGAGGTTGTATAGGTTGTCCAGTTGGTTCCATCATATTTTAGAACACCTCGTGATGTTCCAAACCATTTATTATTTTGTGCATCAATAGCTATTGACCAAATTGAATTGGTATCTAAAAAACTTGGTGAATATATTGTCCAATTTACTCCATTAAATTTTGCTATTTTACAATTATACCCATAACCATCTTCTGTTCCAAGCCATTTGTTATTTTGAGAATCAACTGCAATCGAACGAACAACATTACCAGATAAACCGTTTGCCGTTGTGTAATTAGTCCAAGTAACGCCATCAAACTTGGATAATCCATCTGCCGTTCCAAACCATTTTATGTCGTTGTTGTCAATAGCAACTGCATTAACGGAATTATAAACCAATCCGTTGGCATAAGTATAATTTGTCCATTGTTGGGCTTTTGCAAAATTTAATATTAATGAAAGAAATAAAATAATGTGAAATTTTTTCATGGTATGAATTTTAAATGTGTTTTTTACATAATGTTTTAGCGATCACAATTGCATTTATTTATCAATTATCTTTAATTTATCCATATTTTACGACGACTAAATTACAATTATTTTAATTCTCCAAATTAATTCCAATATAGAAATATATCGGTTTTGAAAGCGAACTTTATCTGTTAGTGCCTGCGGGGTTGTCCGCCTGAGCGCCGGAATAAATTTTATTAATAAATCCAGGGGATTAAACGGTATGTTCTTTTCATATAATCGGAGTATTCTAAGCCAAATTGTTCTTTTAATGCTCTTTCTTCAATTTTTATCCGGTAGAGCATAGCAGTAGTAACGAGTATGCTAATGGTTAGTAAACTTATCCAGTTGTTAATGGATATACCCAAACCAATAAACGACAATAACATTCCCGTATAGGATGGATGCCGGATTATCCTGTATAGTCCGTCTTGTTTTATCTTATGATTATCCCGGATGGTAACATCCACGGTGAAAAATTTTCCTAACGACCAAATGGAAATAAATCGTAATATCATTCCGGCTATTATAATAAAAAGTCCAACATAGGGTGTGATCCGTAAATGACTAATAGGAATATTGAAAAAGATGGAAGAAACAATTCCCAGGGGAATGGCAATGCCTATCGTAATCCAGATAATTCCGAGAGATCCTTTGTCTTTATCTTTCTTATCCTTAGTGCCGGCGCGTAACAATCTATTCAGTACTATTTCTGAAATAAACCATACAGACCAAGTGATTATAAAAATCATAATCGTATTATAAGATTATTGCGTTATTGTTTTTTATTTTTTCAGCTTATATCCTAATCCCACTTCAATAATGATATTCCCTTTGGGCTTTACATAATCTGAAATATCCATAAAACTCTTACTGTATCCAATATTACCTGATAAAAAGAACCGTTCGTCTGCAAAAAATGAAACTCCTCCTTTAATGTCCAATCCGTAATTAAAATCTTTAAAAGAATTAAGATTCGATGAATAAGTTGATGAAGATAACCAATCAATTCTCGGACCAAAGCAAAAATAAGGTTCAATTTTATTAATCCGGTATTTAACTTTAAAAGTGGTATTAAAGTTGAAGTAGTTAAAATAAAACCTGCTCGTACCATTACCTATAATATTGCCAGATTCATCAGCAAAATCAATTTTATCTTTACCACCAATTTGATAAAATCCGATTTTTGAATTTATTTCCCAATAGTCGTGTTCCAGATAGCCAACGGTAAAACTTGTGGAATATCCTAAAATTGCTTTGTTATATATTTTATCATTCCAATCAATCTTTGAAATAGAAATACCTGAGGATAAATTAATGTCGTTTATTATCTGGCAATTTGCCTGTAATCCAATAATAACTAAAAGAAAAATAATAGCTCGTTTCATATTCATTGTTTTTAATGTTTTTGAAGCAGCTAAAATACAAATATTTTAATTCTCCAAACTAATTCCGGTAAATATTTTATTGCTGGAATGTGTTAACCCGACAGGTTTTCTAAACCTGTCGGGTTTAATAGCTAACAGCTAATCATCATAAATATTAATCGAAATTGCCGAATTCGCTATATTTTTTTCTGCCAGGTAATTTTTTCACAAATGAAAATTCTATTCCGCTTCTTCGTTTGATAATTTCCTTTCCGGTATTAATATTCGCATCGTAGCTAATGGTAAAATAATACTTATTATAATCCAAGCCAATAAACGCTACAAAATCCCTGAATGGAGTAGTCCTTACCATTGCTCCGGATAAAAAATAAAAATCTTCTTTGTCCTTTCTTCGTAATGTGATGTATTTTACAACGTTTTTAATAGGGTGCTTGGAGTGATATTCCAATTTGGAAATAAGAAAAGAAAACTGAGCGCCAATAAGTAATTCATCCGATACTTCCTGTTTTGAATAATAGATGAAGGGTTCCATTTCAAGACTTCTGTTGATTTTTGTGGAAAGGCTTCCATGCAATACCGATTTCCAGGGCAGATGTTGGTCGGTATTCATAAAAGTATAGATGGGTTTATTGATATGATTTAAACTATAACCCAAACTAAAACCCGTTTTTGAAAAAGGATGATAATCGAGTAAACAACCTCCGTTGAAATCAATATAATTTGAACTGTTGCCTGCACCGGAAAGGTCGGGCGGAAGGGTAGGATCGTAGGTCAGTCCTGTATATTGACTTAAAAATTGCAGATTGTCGTAGGAAATACTTTTACTTACCCAACCCACCGAAGCGCCTAAGGAAAAAAATAAACTTTGATCGGCATTTAAACATTTGGAATAGGAAGAGGATAGAGCCGCCTCGGTAGTTTTTAAATCGCCGTCGCCAGCTTTATCATTTAAAAAGAACAAACCAATTCCCCATTTATCTCTATCTAAAAAATCCTGGCATATTGATTTATCCATAAAAAACGAAAATGTTTTATAAACATTCCATTGATTACGATAATTGAGGCCTGCCGTAAAATATTTTTGGTTTTGACCCGTCATTGCCGGGTTATACATGAATAGCGAAGAATTAAATTGCGAATGATGCACATCCTGGGCAATCAGATTCCATCCGGCAAATATTAACAATAATATGACTGATAAACGTTTCAACCGTTTGATGTTAATTTATTAGCGTAATGTTCCCTTCTTTATGAATTTCTTTCCCATTTTTTAAAACAACCTTGAGCTTATAATAAAAAACATCGGAAGCACTGTTGCTGCCATCCCAGCCTTTGGTTATATCATCCGATGTAAATACTATTTTTCCGAGGCGATTGAATATGGAAATTTTAAAATCCTTAACCGCATTGTAATAGTCA
>JGI2065J20421_1001660_pt1 | contig 14688 bp, 16 predicted proteins | sample Biomet5_FD_20421 | JGI IMG/M metagenome (IMG submission 20421)
CTCCGGTGTTTGGCGGAGTATACAAGCTTTCGGCGCTGGAAAAAGACGGCGATATGATCCCGAAAATGAAGATCAGCGAGAACATAGGAAAGATCACGAACCCCGGATTCAAGACTCTGTACAGGTTCTATGACAAAGACAGCAATCAGTGCAAGGCGGATCTTATAGCGCTGGACGAAGAGCCTGCACCTTCCGGCGATGAGTTTGAGATATTCGATCCTATAGCGCCGTGGAAAAGAAAGACTCTCAGGAATTTCTACGTGAAGAACATAAGAGTGCAGCTTTTTGACAAGGGAAAACTTGTTTATAAACTGCCTGCAGTTGATGAGATACGCAGCTACTGTGCCAGGCAGGTTGGCGATCTGTGGGATGAGATGCTGCGTTTCGAAAACCCGCAGACATATTATGTGGATCTCTCACAGAGGCTTTACGAGCTGAAGCAGGAGATAATAAGAGAGCACAACAGATAAATAGTTATGTCAGTACAAATAGTTTGGATTTTGATATGCGGGAGTCTTGTGTTTTTCATGCAGGCAGGATTCACCTGTTATGAAGCAGGCTTCGTACAGAGCAAAAATGTCATATCGGTCTCGATAGAAAACCTATTGTCCTTTATGATCACTGTTGTTGTATTTACGCTTGTGGGCTTCCCTCTTATGTACGGGAAGAGCGTATATGGGCTGTTCGGCAGCGGATTCTGGTTCCTTCAGGGGATCGGCAGTACCGGCGATGCAGGATATGCTCATCTTTTTATTCAGATAATGTTTGCGGCTGTTGCAGTGACTATATTTGCGGGAGCCATGTCTGAAAGGACGAAATTATCGGCGCTGCTCATTGCCAGCGTCGTGACTGCTGCTTTGATATACCCTGTATTCGGCCACTGGGTATGGGGAGGAAAGTTCTTAGGTGATTCCACTTGGCTCCAGAGCCTTGGATACATAGATTTTGCCGGAGCTACGGTAGTTCACACAACTGCAGGGTTCGTGGCTCTGGCCGGACTCATAGCAGTAGGACCGAGAAAGGAAACGAAAGCCGGCAAATCAAATATACCGCTTGCTACGCTGGGAGTCTTCATACTCTGGTTCGGGTGGCTCGGATTCAACGGCGGCAATCTTTCGGTGCTTGACGACAGGCTGGGACTGGTATTCCTCAACACCACCCTTTCGGCTGCTTTCGGCATGCTTGGCGCTCTGGCTGTGAATCAGATATTCAACAGAAAAGGAAGGTATCTGATATCAATATTCAACGGAGTACTTGCAGGGCTGGTGGCGATAACTGCACTTTCTGCATACTGTCATCCGATCCCGTCGATGGCTATAGGATTCATCGCCGGCATGGCGGCGGATCTTTCCATGATAATACTTGAAAGATACAGGATAGATGATGTTATCAGCGCAGTACCCACCCATCTGGTGGGGGGAGTGGTCGGCTGCATATCTGTTGCTGCTTTTGCGGACATGGACTATCTGACATGTTCAAGCAGGATAGAACAGCTTGGCGTCCAGACTCTGGGTATAATGGCGAATTTTGCCTGGGCTTTCGGTCTCGCTTCTCTTATGTTTTTTATCATAGACAAGACCATAGGCCTCAGGGTAAGCGATGAGGAAGAAAAGAAGGGTCTTAATATCGTAGAATTCAATGACATATATTCCTGGGAAAATTATATAGAAACATCATATTACGAAAAAGAAATACAGAACAAGAACAAACTGCTGAGAAAACAGACCAGCCTTCTCACGGTCACAGAGGCTCAGGAAAAAGAGAATCTTGCCAAAGAACTGCATGACGGACTGGGTCAGAGCCTTGCCGCACTGAAGCTGATCCTGAACATGAACAAGAAAAAAATCTCTCAGACAAATGACGGGAAACTTATAAACACAGCCTCAAAGGCTCTGGAACTTACTGAACACAGCATCCAGGAAATGCGCAATGTGCTTAACGATCTTAAACCTGAGGCTCTGGAAAAAGGCATCGAAAACGGACTGCAGTATATGGCCGACAGCCTCAGCGAACTGGAAGGATTCCAGTGCACCATTGACGTGAGATCACCTATGCCGGATTTCGATGAGACTGTCTCTCTGAATTTGTACAGACTGGTGCAGGAAGCTCTTACGAATGTCGTAAAGCATGCCTATGCGGACGAGGCAGTGATAATATGCCGTGCGAAAGACGAAGACGCGTATATTTTTGAAGTAAGGGACAACGGAAACGGTTTCGATGTTTCCAACGTCAATTACGGCGTAGGGATATCTTCGATGACTGACAGGGTAAAAATGCTCGGCGGCGATATAAAAATAGTAAGCGAAATCGGGAAGGGGACTTCGATAATACTGGAGGTGCCTGCAGAATATGAATGAGAAGATAAAGATAATACTGGCAGATGATCATAATATACTCAGAGAGTCGCTTCAGATGCTGCTGGATCAGGAAGATGACTTTATGGTAGTAGGTCAGGCCGAAGACGGTCTGGCTGCTGAGAAAGAAGCAAAGACAAACGATGCCGACATACTGCTGCTCGATATTTCCATGCCGAAAAAAAACGGCCTTGAAGTGGCAAAGAGTGTCCTGTCCGAAAAAGAGGACATAAAAGTCATATTTCTTACCATGCACAAGAGCGAGGAAATGATATTTGAAGCTTTCGACTGCGGGGCAAAGGGTTATATATTAAAGGAAAACGCTTTCGGTGAACTGGCAAAAGCAATACGCACTGTACATGCCGGCAAGATATATGTATCGTCTGTCCTGTCTCCCCTGCTGCTCAGCGGATTCCTCGAGAATGAAAAGAAAAGCAAAGATCTTTCCGACAGGGAAATGGAGGTTCTCAAGCTTCTTGCAGAAGGCTACAGCAACAAGGAAATCTCCGAAATGCTTATGATCTCCGTAAAAACGGTCGAGACCCACAGGGCAAATATAATGCGCAAACACAACTTCAAAAACATCGCAGAACTTGTTCTTTACGCGGTCCGGAACCATACCATAGAAATTTAAAGTTTTTTACCTGCTAAAATAGGGGTTTTACTGTATTTCAATCAGGCCTCTATTTTTTTATACTTATATTTGAAAATAATAATTAACAGAGAGGAAGTGACACTATGATAAATACCGGAGATACTGCGTTTATGCTTATATGCGCGGCTCTAGTATGTCTGATGACTCCGGGCCTGGCATTTTTCTACGGTGGACTGGTCAACAGAAAAAACGTGCTCACGATAATGATGCAGAGTTTCATATCGATGGGCGTTGTAACGATCATATGGTTCGTAATAGGATTTTCCCTGGCTTTCGGGCCGGATATCAACGGGATCATAGGCGGACTGAAATACATGTTCCTGAACGGAGTAGGAATGGATCCTAACCCCGATTATGGCGGAACGATACCGTTCCTGACATTTTTCAGCTATCAGCAGATGTTTGCCATAATAACGCCCGCACTTATAACCGGTGCCTTTGCAGACAGAGTAAATTTCAAGAGTTATCTGGTATTCCTCATAGTATGGAGCTTCGCGATATACATTCCGCTGGCTCACTGGGTATGGGGCGGAGGCTTCATGCAGCAGCTGGGAGTAGTAGACTTTGCCGGCGGCATAGTGGTACATGCCAGTGCAGGTATGGCAGCTCTTGCTTCAGTATTTTTCGTAGGAAGCAGGAAGAAAGTCAGCAAAGAAGAACTTGCACCTCATAACGTGACCCATGTGGCTTTAGGAACTGCACTTCTGTGGTTCGGATGGTTCGGCTTCAATGCCGGCGGCGCACTGGGCGCAAACGAACTGGCATCCGTAGCATTCGTAAATACCGATATCGCCGCATCTGTGGCAATGGTCACATGGCTGGTGATCTCTTGGATAAAAGAGAAAAAACCCAGCTTCGTAGGCGCTTTGACCGGGTCTGTAGCAGGACTCGCTACGATAACTCCGGCAGCAGGTTATGTTGAGCCTTGGGCGGCAGTACTCATAGGACTTGCATGCGGATTCGTATGCTACTATGCAGTCCAGCTCAGAGAAAAGCTTCACTGGGACGACGCTCTGGATGTATGGGGCGTCCACGGTATGGGCGGCATACTGGGAACTATCCTCCTGGGAGTGTTCGCAGTAAAATCGGTCAACGGTGTGAGCGGCCTCATAGAGGGCAACGTGCATCAGTTCCTGCTGCAGCTTGGCGGCGCGGTATTCGCCGGAGCATATGCTTTCGCAGTGACATTCATAATACTTAAGGTGATCAATATCTTCATGCCTGTACGTGTAAGTGAAGAAGAAGAAACGTTAGGGCTGGATGAATCGATTCATCATGAGAGAGCATATCATATATAATATTGCCTTTTAATACTCCTTAAATAACAAATATATAATAAGAGATTTCTTGTTGTTCTTTTTCAAGAACGAAATCTGATATTCCTGCGGCAGGAGGAAAAGCCGATTCTCCCTGCTGCAAGAATGGAATCCAAGGTTTAAGATGGTATTGCGATAAGCAGTACCGTCTTAAATTTTTGTACATGATTCTGTTACTGAAGTTTTACTGAAATCTGAATGATTTTCATTTTCGCGGATGACAGCAGGATTTGTTTTTTTATTAAATTTTACGTTTTTTTGTCTGCAGATTATAGTCTGCAGAAATATTTAGCATATGTACTAACAATTAACCTGTAAATTTATTTCTTTGGATATATACAATTCTTTTATATAACAGTATACTTTCTATATAAATGGTAGTTTTAAAAGAAGAGATATAGATATTGAAGAATGCTGTTTACGGTATATCATGAAGAATATGGCTGATTGGAAAAATGTGATATAACATTACGGAATGTTCCGTCGTGAGGTGCTCCCAATAATTGTACCAGTCTAAAGGTTAAAAATCGGGGTTTTTGAGGTGCTCCCAATAATTGTACCAGTCTAAAGGTTAAAAATCGGGGTTTTGAGGTGCTCCCAATAATTGTACCAGTCTAAAGGTTAAAAATCGGGGTTTCTAAATGGCTATATTGGCTTGTTTACCTGCAAAATCAGCCGGCGTAAGGTATGTTAGTGCACTGTGAGGGCGGAACTCATTATAGTCCGTTCTCCAGCATTCAATTTTCTCCCTGGCATCTACCAGGGACATAAACCAGTTTGCATTAAGACATTCATCTCGAAAACTGCCATTGAATGATTCTATGTAAGCATTATCCGTCGGGGTCCCGGGTCTTGAATAGTCAAGCTGGACATTATTGAAATAAGCCCATGCATCAAGTGCTTTGGATATAAATTCAGGTCCGTTATCGACTTTGATACGCTGCGGCAAGCCACGTGTCAGCCGAACCTGGTCTAAGGCATTTGCAACTGATTCGCCTGTGATATTTCTGTCTACATGCAGAGCCAGACATTCCCGGCTGCATAAGTCGATCAAGGTCAGCGTCCTAAATCGTTTACCATTATAAAACTGATCACTGACAAAGTCCATCGCCCAGCATTCATTAAGTGCAGTGGGCCTTTCTGTCAACGGGATTCTGGAAGCGCTTTTTTGTCGTCTTTTTGTTTTTTTACGCAAATTCAGGCCTTCTTCCCGGTACAGCCTGTAAACTCTCTTGTGATTTATTTTCCACCCTTCACGAAGCAATAAAATATGTATACGGCGATAACCGTATCTGATCCTGGTTTCTGCTATTTCTCTGATCCTTTTTCTCAATACGGCCTGCTCGTCCTTCTTCGATCGATATCGATAGGCACTACGGTAAATCTTAAGCACGGAACATGTACGTCTTTCACTTATTGAATATTGTTTCTGTAAATATACCGCTGCCTCTTTCCGTTCGACAGGCCTTACCAGTTTTTTGAGAGTACATCCTGGAGCATTGCTTTATCCAGACTTAAGTCGGCTACCAGCTTTTTAAGTTTCGCATTTTCTTCTTCCAGCTGTTTGAGCTTTTTCATGTCGCTCGGCAGCATTCCGTTATATTTCTTTTTCCAGCGATAAAAACTTTGTTCAGTTACTCCCAGTTTACGGCAAACCTCCGATACAGGAGTTCCATGCTCTGCCTGCTGTAGCGCAAATGCTATCTGCTCCTCTGTATACCTGCTTTTTTTCATTTCTTTCACCTGGTCCTTCCTTTTTATTTTACCAGATTTCTAACTCTCTGTCTGGACCAGTTTTTCGGGGAGCACGTCAATATACGATCGAGGAAACGACTTTCCTGAAAACTATAACTGTCAATTTTAACAGCTGCAAGTGATACAGTTTGCCATGCAATGAAAGAACAGCTTTTTCGTTCCGAACGTCAAAGCTGTTCTTTTCAAAATTATGTTATAATACAGATTGGGAGTAATACAGATATATATGGAAGAAACAAAAAAAGATATCCGGAAAACTCCCAGGACGCTTTACGGTACTGCAGCTCTGACTGCAGCATCGGTGCTCTGGGGATCAGAATTCGTAGTTGCGAAAGATGTGCTTTCGGTCATTTCACCAAACTGGACCAATGTCATAAGATTTTTTCTGACATCTGTTTTTGCCCTTGTCATATGGAATAAAAATTTCAGAAATGCTTCGGCAGGCGACTTGCTTAAGGGCGCTGCAGGCGGTTTGCTGATGGGACTGGGATACGCTTTTCAGACTATGGGACTGGCAACGGTAAATGCAGGGGTAAACGCTTTTTTATCAGCAGCATATGTGATAATAATTCCTTTTATCGTATGGATCATAGAAAAACACAGACCCGGCAGAAGGATCTTCACGGGTATGTTTATCGCTATGGCAGGTGTGACTATGATGTCTGTTTCGGAAACTGGCGGAGGCAGGCTGATCATAGGGCAGGGAGAGATATTTTCACTTATCGGAGCGGTTTTCTATGCTGGAGCCATAGTTTCCGTGGATTATTTTACATCAGACACGGATATATCGCTCCTTACAGGCATGCAGTTCATTTTCACGTTTATCGTAGCTGCTGTTATGGCATTTTTGACGGAACCGGTGCCTTCTGTAATATCTGCGAAAATAGTTTATGAATTTATCTATCTTATCGTGTTCGGTACTTTTTTTACGCAATGGCTGTTCAACGCAGGAATGAAATATGTATCATCGGAAAGAGGCAGTGTGATATTCCTTCTGGAATCCGTTTCAGCGGCTTTTTTCGGAAGAATATTTCTCGGCGAGCAGCTCAGGCTGCCGCAGATAGCGGGAAGCGTGCTGATAATATCGGCTATACTTGTAAACAACATACGTATAAAAAGAAACTAAGCCGCTGATGTTTCCCGTGCGCTATGGCAGTCTTAGGAGGTAAATGGTATAATAAACAGATGCAGAGCGCCCCTTGCGAAAGCCGCATACACCGGGCTGGAAACTCATACAGGCGCGGCAGATACCGGCTTAAAAACGAAACAGGAGACTGGAAGCAATGCCAAGATATAAACTCAGGTACGGGACATCGGAAATAACAGCGGAAATACCTTCCGGGAATTATGCAGGTGAAATCGCAGAGAAGAAACATGCGGAAAATGCAGAAGGCAGCGAACTTATAATGCGTGCCCTTGCATCTCCAACAGGCAGCAAAAGGCTCGGAGACATAGTGTCTCCGGGGGAGAAGACGGTCATAATCACAAGCGATATCAGCAGGCCCACGCCAAGCAGCACGATGCTGCCGCCTGTTATAGAAGAACTCGGCAGGGGAGGCCTTTCGGAAAAGGACATTTCCGTAGTCCTGGCTCTTGGCACACACAGACACCATACCGAGGCGGAAAAGAGGATCATAACGGGAGACGGGATATTCGAAAGCGGTATAAAGATCATGGACAGCGACATGGATGATTGCATCAGACTGGGAGAGTGCAGGCACGGAACGCCCGTCGACATTTTCAGGCCTGTTGCGGAAGCGGACAGGATAATATGTCTGGGCAATATCGAATATCATTATTATGCAGGATATTCCGGAGGATGCAAGGCCGTTTTCCCCGGAGTCTCCAGCCTTGATGCCATAAGGAAAAACCATTCGCATATGATGGATCCGGGAGCCGGTATGGGCCGCATAGGCGGCAATCCGGTCAGAGAGGATATCGACGAGGCCGGCAGGACAGCCGGTATAGATTTCATATTGAATGTGATCCTGGATGAGAACGGAGACATCATGGCTGCGGTAGCCGGGGACTGCATAAAAGCACATCGCAGAGGCTGTGAGATACTTGATTCATTCAGGAAGGTGAGCGTGGAAGCGCAGGCGGATATCGTAATTGTTTCGCCCGGCGGATATCCGAAGGACATAAATCTTTATCAGTCGCATAAGGCGCTGGAAAGCACGAAAGGTCTGGTCAGGCCCGGAGGCGTTATCATATGGTGCGCGAAGGCTGCCGAAGGCATAGGAAACAAAGTATTCGCAGAATGGCTTCTGAATATGACGTATGAAGAAATGAAGGCTGAACTTGATAAAAATTTTACTTTGGGCGGTCATCTCGCCTATTACATAGCAGAGATACTTCAGACAAAGGATATATACCTTGTTTCTGATATTCCTGTGGACGTTTCCGTCAAACAGGACATAAAGCGGTTTCCGTCGGCAGACGAAGCGCTGACAGCAGCTTTCGAAAAATGCGGACGTGATTCAAAAATCATGACAGTACCCGCCGGAAATTCGATTTTTCCGGTCATAAGGAACGATTTCTGATCTCTGCGATAAAAAACAGACAGCTGTATGCCGTCTGCTTTTGTTTTTGTCATTATTATGCCCAGGCACAGGCCCGAGGTCTTATTTTGACCCGGAAGCATTCAGAACATTTTTGATCTTGTGCTGAACCATGCCCTTTATGGCATCTCTTGCAGGACCGAGATATTTTCTGGGGTCGAAGTCCTCAGGATGCTCTACAAGATATTTTCTGACCTCGGCAGTCATTGCCAGTCTTAGGTCGGTGTCTATGTTTACTTTGCATACGCCATGCTTTACGGCTTCAAGGATCATCTCTTCCGGAACCCCTCTGGTGCCGGGAAGATCACCGCCGTATCTGTTACATTTTTCAACGAATTCAGGCAGTACCGTAGATGCTCCGTGAAGGACGAGGGGAGTATCCGGTATCAGAGAATGTATCTTTTTCAGTCTTTCAAAATCCAGATACGGATCGCCTTTGAATTTGTATGCTCCGTGACTGGTGCCTATGGCGACGGCCAGGGAGTCAACGCCGGTCTTTTCGACGAATTCGGCAGCCTCTCCGGGATCGGTGAAAGAGGCGGAACGGGCATCGACATTGACAGCATCTTCTATGCCGGCCAGCTTTCCGAGCTCTGCTTCCACGACGACACCTTTATCATGTGCATATTCAGCGACTTTTTTCGTAATAGCGATGTTCTCTTCGAACGGATATCTGGATCCGTCTATCATAACGGAAGTAAAGCCGTCGTCGACGCACTTTTTGCATATTTCGAAATCTGCGCCGTGATCCAGATGCAGACAGATATCCAGACCGGTATCCATGACCGCAGCTTCCACAAGCTTTACCAGATATGCGGGTTTTGCATATTTCCTGGCACCTGCAGAGACCTGGAGTATGAGTGCGGAATTTTCTTCCTGAGCTGCTTCGACTATCCCCTGGATTATTTCCATGTTGTTCACATTGAACGCGCCGACAGCATAGTCGCTCTTCAGCGCATCAAAGAACATTTTTTTGCTTGTGACTAAAGCCATGATGAACCTCCGTATATTTATTGATTTTCTGAAATCTGTACAATATTTATAACGCCTGTCCCGGAAGGAGACAAAGAATAATCCATTATGGCGTTGATCCTGAAAAAAATGATCGCTGCTGCCACCAGAAGGATTACAACGGCTACAAGAATATCGTTTTTATCATAAAGAATATCTTTGAATTTCCTCATTTCGTTTCTCCTTATAACATTTATACCATACCACAAAAATTGTTTTTTAACTACCCTCATGAAAAATTTTCGGAAAGAATTCCTATTCTGCATTTTTTAAGAAAATTTCTCCATAAATCTGTATTTAACAGAACCGATGTTGTATAATAAACGATATGATTAAAATGGAAATAAGCGGAAACGATAAGGATCAGAGGCTTGATCGTTTTCTCAAAAAATATTTTGTCCGGGCGCCGCTCAGCCACATTTACAGGCTTATACGCAAGGATATAAGGCTGAACGGGAAAAAGGCGAGACCTGAGACCATGCTGACCGAAGGAGATGTCCTCGATGTATTTATTTCTGAGGAAGAAGCGTCACGGCTGCATGAGAAAAAGAAAATATATGATACGGGACGTCAGTTTTCCGTTATATATGAGGACGATGATATACTGGCGGTAAGCAAGCCGTTCGGACTGCTTACACATGGGGATCATAAGGAAAAGAAAAATACTCTGACGAACCAGGTGGCAGCATATCTTGCGGCCCGGGGCGAATATGCGCCGGACAGGGAAAAAACTTTTTCACCTTCTCCTGTAAACCGTCTGGATCGGAACACGACGGGCCTGGTGCTTTTCGGAAAGAATGCGGATGCGCTCAAAACGCTCAACAGACTTATCCGTGAAAGAGATCATATAGGCAAATATTACCTTACCATAGCGTCAGGGGAAATGAAAAATGATATGATCCTACGCGGCAGAATGGAGAAGGACGAAGACCGGAACAGAGTGAGACTGACGGATTCGGGCGGCCGTGACGTTGAAACATATGTGAAGCCGCTTAAAATATCAGGGGGGTATACTCTTGCGGAGGTAAGGCTCATAACGGGCCGCTCCCATCAGATACGCGCGCATCTCGCGGGCGCAGGATTCCCGTTGATAGGAGATCCGAAATACGGAAGCAGGAAAGCCAATGCCGAAATAAAGAAAAGACTGGGGATATCCACTCAGCTGCTGCATGCGTACAAACTGGAAATAAGAGGCCTGAACAATATCGGCAGCATGGGAGATCTGTCTGTAACGGACAGACCTCTGGTTATAGAAGCTGATCCCCCGGAAGAGTTTATCAGGATAGCAGGAGAATTGAATTTATGGCACAGAATCAATACGACAGCAGCGCGTGGAAGATAAGGAACAGACCGTATCTGTATGCGGTGGTGGCTGCGATAATACTTTTTATACTGGTGGCCCCTGAAGTCAATGAAGGCAATGCCATGTCCCCGGCTATACATAGCGGCGACCTTATAGTGCTTACGAAGCATTCCTATTCAGCCAAAAGGGGCGCACCGGATCTAGGGCAGGTCGTCGTGCTTGAAAAGACGGCGGCAAAGGATCTGTCCGATGATAATATAATAGCAAGGGTAGTGGGCCTTCCGGGAGACAGGATACAGATAAAGGACGGGAAATTCTACAGGAACGGCAAAGAATATAGGGTGAAAAACGCTCACGGATCCCTTGGCAGGGATATGAAAACAGAACTCACCGAAGACGAGGTGTTCCTTCTGTGCGACAACAGAGATATAGTGAAAGACAGCAGGTCGAAGAAACTGGGGCCTGTGAACATGCGTCTCATAATGGGCAATGCAAAACTGATAATATGGCCGTTTTCCGATGCCGGAGGGATCAGGTAAATGAAAGTTCTGGCAAGAGATATGATCATCGCGGCGGCTGTGGCGCTGGTCATCTCTTTTTTCATCAGGCCGACTATAGTCAGGGAGACTTCCATGCTGCCTACTCTGCAGGACGGTAATTATCTTCTGATCTCGAGACAGGCTTACAGGATGGAAAATATCAGCAGAGGAGATATCATAGTTTTCCGTTCCGGCATACAGGACAAAGACGGCAACAAAGAACTTCTGATAAAAAGAGTGATAGGCCTTCCGGGAGACGTGATAACAGTAGCCGGGGGCGTAGTCTACAGGAACGGAAGGATCCTGGAAGAAAAATATATAAAAGGCGGAGCCGGATCGGCGACGCCCGGTGAAATATACAGTCTTAAGGTGCCGGAAGGAAGAGTATTTGTCATGGGCGACAACAGGAAAGTCAGCATAGACAGCAGATACGAGACGGTCGGCACGGTAAAGGAATCTGATATAATGGGGAAAGTTTTTCTGAGGCTTTATCCCTTTGACGAGGCAGGAAAGATATAGGAGAGGATATAATCGATGAAAAGCTTTATAAGAGACATAATAATAGTACTTGTAATTGTTCTGGCCGTTACTTTTTTCATAAAACCTATAATAGTGAAACAGACATCAATGGAACCGACTCTGCAGCCTAACAACTATCTGTTCGTTTCAAGACAGGCATACAGGTTCGGCGAACCGAAGCGGGGAGACATAATCGTATTTCCTCATTATACGGGGACAGAAAAGGAGCTTTATATAAAAAGAGTGATCGGACTTCCGGGCGAGACCATAACCATCAAGGACGGTGACGTATATATAGACGGGAAAAAACTGTCGGAGAAATACACCAAAGACGGATATACCAGCGGGGACGTAACGGATTACAAGGTACCTGAAGGTCAGGTGTATGTCATGGGGGACAACAGGGCAGTGAGCATAGACAGCCGGAGCAAAGAGGTGGGAACGGTATCCATCTCCGATATCACCGGGGAGGCGGTGTTCCGTATATATCCTTTCGATGAATTCGGACTTTTGTAGATCATGGGTAATAAAAAGATAGTTGCCAGTAATAAAAAGGCAAGACACGATTACTTCATAGAAGAAGTATATGAAGCGGGCATTGTTCTGACAGGCACTGAGATAAAATCGGTGCGGCAGGGAAAGGTCAGCATAAAAGAAAGCTATGCGAGGATAGAAAAGGGCGAGGTGTTCATATACGGCATGAACATAAGCCCCTATCCCTATGGCAATATTTTCAATCCGGACCCGCTCAGGACACGGAAGCTGCTGATGCATAAAAGAGAAATAAGCAAGCTCATAGGTTATACTACCCTGAAGGGACTGACTCTGGTGCCTCTGAAGGTCTATCTGAACGAAAGAGGAATGGCAAAGATGGAACTGGCAGTGGCCAGAGGAAAGAAGCTTTACGACAAGAGACATGATATCGCAAAAAGAGATGCTGACAGAAAGATGAAACAGGCTATGAAAAAATAGGAAGGAGAAAGAATATGGGAGATTTCATGGATAAGGCTGGCAAGATGGCGAAGTATGCCGCCGGGAAAACAGGGGATGCTGTGGAAATAGGCAAGTGCAAAGCGAAAATAGCTTCCAGAAGATCCGATATAGCAGACCTTCAGAAGAAAATCGGGATGCATTTTTATGAAAAATACCAGATCACAGGAACCACAGATCCTGAAGCAGAGGATTACTGCAAGGCTATAGACGATGCGGAAAAGAGCATCGAGGAAATGGAAGACATGGTCCAGAACGTAAAAAACGGCAAATAGTTTTACGGACATATATCCTGAAATTTGATATTTTTATACAGCTATGATAGTATATATATACCGATAGAATATACGGGGACGTACAGGTTTCGACAGGAATGCGGAAACAGAACAAGCGAGTCGCAGTTTGCCCGGTCTGCGTTAAAAAGGGCACGTTAAATATAAACGCTAAAAATAATAACAATAATTTCGCATACGCTGCTTAATTTGCAGCACGCGCATCGGCCCGGGCTCACCTGCAGGCGCGGATACCGATGTCGATCATGCAGGAAAACCTTATGTGAATTCCCGGCAGCATAAGGGACTAACGGGATAGCGGACAGCGGAGTCTGCCTTTGGACGCCGCAGGAAGCAAAACATAAAGCAAAGGATGCACTCGGAGAAAATTTTGCGGAAGTGTTTTTGGACACGAGTTCAATTCTCGTCGTCTCCACCAGAATTCTTAAAGGAGCCTGTTCCGGGTTCCTTTTGTTTAGATACAAACAAAAAGGTAATGTATGGAATACAGGATATCGAGGTCGCAGATCTTTTTTTCGGATACTGAAGAAATATAAATGGACAGGAAAGAACTGATCGCTCATATCACATGAGGTTTTCATTATAGCAGAAGTATAGCATAAAGGTGATGGCGATGCAGAGATCATGAAAAAGGAATCTGTGTAATATAAAAATCCGAAAATCGGCAAAAAAGTACTGGTAATTCCAAACAGTTAGTTGTATACTGTTATAGTAAATATTTATGTAAAAAGTGCACTGAAATAAGAACGCAAATAAGGAAAGACGGCGAAACGGGGTCTGAGTTCTCGTTCTCACTTAAAAGCCGGATATCCTTGTTTTTATTTTTGGAGGCACTTGTTTTTTTTTATTGAAAAACCGTTAACAGCGGGTGTGCGGACGATATGCGGAGGTGGTTTGATTGAAAAAATTCATATTTGTAACCGGAGGTGTTGTTTCAGGACTGGGAAAGGGCGTTACTGCAGCGTCGCTTGGCAGGCTCCTGAAGGCCAGAGGACTGAAAGTAGTGGCTCAGAAACTTGATCCATACATAAACGTGGATCCGGGTACTATGAGCCCGTATCAGCACGGTGAAGTCTATGTCACCGAAGACGGAGCGGAAACAGATCTTGATCTGGGACACTATGAAAGATTCATAGACGAAGATCTGAACAAATTTTCCAACCTTACCACGGGGAAAGTATACTGGAATGTTCTCAACAAGGAACGTGAAGGAGAATATCTTGGCAGCACAGTACAGGTGATACCCCATATCACAAATGAGATCAAGGAATTCATATACAGCGTGGGAGAAAAGGACAATGCTGATGTCATAATAACAGAGATAGGCGGGACTACCGGAGACATAGAAAGCCAGCCTTTTCTCGAGGCAATAAGACAGGTATCGCTTGAACA
>JGI2065J20421_1001697_pt1 | contig 14403 bp, 18 predicted proteins | sample Biomet5_FD_20421 | JGI IMG/M metagenome (IMG submission 20421)
AGCAGCACCGTGTACTGGAACGGAAGTGTAATGGCGGGAATATTGGCCACAATCAGACCAATCAACCAGTCCGCCACCAGCGCAACGATAACAATTACAACCTCGCCGCCCTTGTGCCACGCACCGGCCCGCAGCTTTGCACTGCTCCGTTTTCCCTGTTTGGCGGCCGCCGCGCTGCCGATCAGCCAGTCCAGCAGCATCATGCCCACCCACACCAGTACCAACCAGCCGAACCAGCCCCAAAACGCCGTTAGCGCCGCCAGGAAGGCGGTAATTCCCGCTTTTACATTGGTCAAAGCATTGCTATTCATAATCGTTTTCCTTTCTTATGTACCCGCTACGGCGGGTGATTTCATTTCCACCTGTAATGCGGCCTCTCGCCGCCCCGGACGGCGTACCTCATCCAATCAAGCAGGACGATCACCGGCCCGCTTGCAAGGCACCACAGGGCCGCAAACTGCGGGCAAATCTGCCCCAGAACATTTCCGGGCAGGCCGGAGTAGTCCCACACGCCCCAGCCCAGCCAGAGATTGACCACGCACCCGGTCACGAACTCCGCCGCCGTGATAGCCGCGCCGCACAGGATGGCTTGTGCCCAAATTGGACAAGCCCATGGCAGTTCCGCGCCCATCCGCTCCATCACGAGGCCCAGAAGCAGCGCCAGCACCAGCATCGTCCAACTGATGCCCTCAGGGTGGCCTAGTCTGGTCTTGTAGGCAACTTCCAGTAAAAAATATGTAACTCCAACAAAGCAGCCCAGCAGCCCGCTGAGAATCACGTCTCCCGCCTTACGCATTGCCGCCTCCTGCCGCTGCAAGGATGGTCTGCATATTGGCGGCGAGGTCGGCAGGCAGATCACAACCATATGCGATACCCGACACATCACTCACTGCAACACACCGCGATATTGTGCCTGTGCAGGTTTATACTGACTGCGGTATAGCAGCGTTGCCCCTTTTGGAAGGCGCAGCTCTGCACCGCTGACAGCAATGCGATCCTGCGGCTTTGGTCGAATAAGATTGCGGGATGTTTTATACTTTTTCGCATTCGGGATCTGCCGCACCTGATTCAGGATGTAATCTGCAAGGTCCGATTGATCTGTTCTTTCCCATAGTGTCTCATAGTCCACTCCGCCCATTTCCCACTTTTCTTTGAATATTTCCAGCGCTTCCGCATTGATGATGACATGATGGTGTACCCGGACAGGAATGTAATTACCTGTCCATTTTTTCTTCTCGTCCAGTTCCTTCCCCATGTCGGATGTTGAGATCATGTAGCGGAATGGAATACCCTCCGCAGCACAAGCCCGTTTTGTTCTTCTGACAGCAAGCTCCAGCTGATGATTTGCTTTCATCCAGATTTGGTCCCGCTCATCGTATCCATCGAGATTAGTGACTCTGCTGTTTAGCATCTGATCGTATCCGGCCGGAGAGTAGTCTAATCCCAGAAGGATATCTCTTCCGCCTCTGAAATTTGCGTGAAGCAAACGGGCATATTCCTTGACCGTTGAAAAAGCATTCGACTTCCGCTTTCGGATGTCGGACTTCAGTCTTCTTTCCGACCGGGTGGGTTTCCTTCCGGGAATCCAATACTTGATTGTCTCCCCGATCATACCCGCCCGGTATTTCCGCATCGCGTAGTATCCGTCTCTCATGTATCTGCCTCTTTTCTGAAAGATGGTTGAGAACTTAGGCCCTTACCAAGCCCGCTAAAATTGAGCGTATACATTATTAATATGTATAGGTCGTTTGGCCGCTCAAACGTCTGTTCTATTGAGCGGACGTTTCAAAAGTCAAACCTCGCGGATTTCGATTCCCAGCTTGTCCTTCATCAACTTCTTTTTCATAATGTACTCTTTTGTGCGCGTCGGCCGGCTCTTCACATCCTCAACCACCAGTTCCCATTCATCGCAGCTACCGCCGCCTGCGTACTCCCGATGATGCCGCTCCTTATAAGTAAAGTCTGCGCGGTACCGGATGGCGCAGATACGCCGGCCATCCGGATTCGTGAAAGCTTCTTGAAGCGTGAAATCCTGCTGAAGCCGTAAGTCTATGATTTCTCCGGCCTGAAGCATGGCGTACAGTTCCGGAAAGCGCCGTGCTTCCTTTTTGCTGTCAAAATGAAGGTTAGCGAATGGCTTATCCCTGTGCTTTCAGCCTGACCGGCAAGACCATGTAAAGGAAGTTCTCTTCACCCTTCGCGGGGGTGATGATGGCCGGGGATACTGCGGTGTTCAGTTCGATTCGCACGGTATCAGTCGGCGCGTAGCGCAGCGCGTCCAGCAAATAGCGGTTGTTGAAGCCGATCTCCAATCTTCCGCCTGTGGCAGATATCCCGCATACGTCCTTTGCCTCGCCGCTTCCGGTCTTTGCGGAGAGCATCTCCCTGTCGTGATCGAATAGGCAGCGCACCGGGCACTTCAGCTTTTCAGAGATCACCACCGAAACGCGGTCAATGCTCTCGATCAGACTTTTTCTTTCAACCGTGACCACTATGGGGTTCTTCTGAGGGATTGCACTCTTGTAGTCCAGAAACTCACCCTCCAGCCTGCGGCAGATCAGCTGCGTATCCCCAACCTCAAACAGAATGTGGTGCTTTCCGGGTGTGATCTCGGCGGGTTTATCCGTCTCCTTACAAATTTTCTCCACTTCGTTGAGTGCGGCGCCCGGAGTTACAAACGAAACCTGCCCGCCCTCATGTTTTTCTAGCGGCTCCTTCCGGATGGCCATTCGAAACCCGTCGATGGCCACCATCGTTAGGCCCTCATCTGAAATCTCAAACAACGCGCCGGTATGAATGGGGCGGCTCTCGTTGGTGGATATGGCAAACGCCGTCTGATCGATCATGCTGCGCAGCGCCCTCTGCCGGACGGATACGCGGTAGCTCCCTCCCACCTCCGGCATCTGCGGGTAATCATCTGCCGGAATGCTGGGGATCTCAAAGTTGGAGTCTCCGCAGGACAGATGTACAGGCCGCTCTTTGTTTGTAGATAAGGTCACCATGTCGTCAGGCATTCGGCGGATGATGTCTCCGAATAGCTTTGCGTTCAGCACCAGCTTTCCGGTCTCCGCCACATCGGCGGAGACTTTTGTTCGGCCTCCGGTTTGCGGGTTATACGGGACCTTTGTGGGCTTGTCGGAGTCCGGCTGGGTCTCATATTTCCAGCAGCAGAACAGGCCGTTTTGCCGCAGCAGCGCCGGGAGGTTATTTGATTCTGTCAATGTTTCACCGCCTTAGTGTATAAGAAATAGCCTGTTGTGAAAATTCATCTGTTTCCAAGCATCTTGGATACAAAATACTGCTGACCTTTTCCGGTCACTTTTGGAGTTTTGCTGATGCTGGTATGCCCGTCAGCATGGACAACAGATGTTTCCTTGATTTCAAACAGGCCCAGTTCCATCGCTCTCTGCGTGGGCATGTTATAGTCGGTTCCCATCCGCCGAATAAGGTACCCGTTATTACGAAGCCAATCGAATAGCCGATTTTGCCCCATCTCTGCGCCGTTTTGTTTAAGCAGTTTCGCGAGTTCGCCAACGAGAATTGATGTTTTAGCTGTGCTTACCGCATTGGCAAATAGAACCTTTGGCTTGTCCACTTCCACTTTTTCTTCCAGTACCCGAATCTTCTTATCTGCGATTTTGAGCGCACGGGCCATAACCTTTTCGGGGCTATTCCAGTCCTTTTCAAGCTGTATGAAATACTGCCGAGCGAGTTTTCCCTTGTCATTGCGCTGTAGCATACAGATTTCTTTCGCCATATCGAGCGTGAGCGTTGCATCTTGCGCTGGCCGGCCCCCGGTACTTTCGCTCAAAAATGAGCAGAAGTCTATTCCGTCCGTAAATCCGTATTCGGTCATTCGCGGGAACCAGTCCTTAAAAGCCGTCTTGACTTCCAGTAATTCATGCAATTCCCGCGCCGACACAAACGGGCGGTCATTGTCGTATGTAACCTTAATTAGCTCGTTCATTCGGTCTCCTTCCTGGCAATCTTGCTGAGTGCATTTTTAAGCTGGCATTCCGCCATTTTTGGTTCTCTGCGACCATTAAGGACAGCACTAAGATATTTTGGATTCCATCCAATCTCCCTTGCGAGTTGCTTTGATGTAACGCCTCTAATGTGCATCTCGCCAATTAAATCAGCCGTCCACTGTGCAGGCATACCAAAATCACCTCCTATTTGTAAAAATGTTGACTTTAGTAATCATAGGTGCTATATTGTTATTGCTGATAACTAATAGCCTTTAATGCTAAAGTCCACACGAACGATTACTCGAGTAATCGTTTCATGGGCTTATATTAGCATACCACAGTAATCATTTCAAGGGCTGTTTGCTTACGTTCGTAATCTTTGTAATATTTTACAAATCCATGGGGTGATTGTTGTGTTTTATGATATTTTTGAGAGCTTATGCAGGCAGAAGGGTGTCTCCCCGAATAAGGCGTGCATTGAAATGGGGCTTAGTCGTTCTATTTCTGCAAAGTGGAAAAGTACAAAAACCAATCCAAGTGCAGACGTTCTCCCCAAAATAGCGGATTATTTCGAGGTACCTGTTGATTATTTGCTTGGGCATTATCCGATCATTGACATGTACGAAGTTGTATCCTATCTGTGTCGGAAAAATGGAATTAGTATCCGCCAGATGTGTAATGCCACTGGGGTAAGCGAAAGCACCATATCTAACCTAAAGCACAAAAGGCTGGCGCGACTATCTATAGCTGATCAGGTTGCAATTGCAAATTATTTTCAAGTTTCGACGGATGTCTTCTGCGAAGGCGTATTGGAGGATGCTCTTCCTAATCAAGCCGATGCGGAATCTATTGCTGGATTTCACTACTTGCAAAAAGAAGAGCCCTCCCTTGAATTGGGAGAGCCTATCGGAGCTATTACCGGTATTCCCATCATTGCCAGTGTAAAAGCTGGCTATGATGGTTTGGCCGTGGAAGATGACACTGGGGAGTACGTTCAGATTCCGTCCGTCATGCTGCGTGGACATCCGGGCGGCGAGTGCCGCGCTATGCACATTCGCGGGGACTCCATGTATCCGAAGATGCAGGATGGAGATATCGTCGTTGTGCATATCCAGCAAGAAGTTGAGAATGGAAAAGTGGCGGTCTGCATCGTCAATGGTGACGAGGGGACGATTAAGCGATTTTTCAAATTCAGCGACCGCGTGGAGCTGTGGCCGGACAATCCGCAGATCCCCAAGATGGTTCTGAAGGGGCAGTGCCTTGAGAGTTTTCATATATACGGTCAAGCTATTGCGTTGATTCGGGAAGATCTGTAAGTGTTAAAGGAGACCGGCGTTGAACATTGATGAACTGTACGAGTACGTCAGGCGGCGTACCGGTCTAGGCTGGTTTCATATTGGCCTTGAAGAAGGAAAAACAGAATTCACTGAAAAGGAAGCCGTGGAAATTGCTGAGTGCGTGAAATTCGTTTGTGATCTCCAAGCAAAACGCAAAGCAAAGAGGACCGAGTAAAATGTAATCTCGCCGCCAGTGAACGGTATATATAGAATGGAGGAAACAAAAATGGTTGATCTTAGTAAAGGGGAAAAAATCGTAACTCAGGCAAAGGTTCACTGGGCGTGCTTAATCACTCACGTTATATAAAGCTTCTTTGGATTGGATTTATCACGATAATTCCGGCCCTCATTAGAATGTTTACGACAGACTTGTTCTTAGCTAGTAAGCGCGTATACGGAAAAGCGGGCTCTTTTGGAAAATTTTTGGCTACGGAACTATTCATATTACGTCGTCTGTCCTCCTTGATGAATGAAATCGATAGATTTGACGAAGCAAGGATCAAGAAGCAGGCCGATGAAATGGCTTCGGCTATGAGAGTATAACCTAGATTCTATGTCAGCATTCTACAAACAGTTCTTTAATGAGATTTTAGAGAAACGAGTGTGTATATATGCAGGAATATACTAAAAAAGTCGCAAATAGAACCGAACTGGAAACATCTTCATTTAAGGGAACAAGACCATTTCCAGCATCAGGCATAAGCAATCAGGCTCTGCTTTCAATGATGCAACCAATATCAATAAAAAAGTCTCCCGAGGAGGAACATGGCGTAATATCTGATGCACTGCGTGCACGATTTGAGCCTGGTTTCACAAGTCATTCCGCATTGACACAGGTATCTGCACTTCAAAATGTCGATGTCCGAAAAGGGCATAGGCTTGAAATGGATTCCGAACTGCGTCAGGATCTTGAATCCAAATCCGGCTATGATCTTTCGAATATACAGCTCTGGGAATCTCAGCAAGCTTCGGATATGGGTGCGAAAGCTTTTGCCAAGGGCAACACTATACATTTTGCTCCCGGTCAATATCAGCCAAATAATGAAGATGGTAAATCAGTTATTGCTCACGAGGTCGGGCATGTAATTCAGCAGGCAAAAAGGCAGGTTCAGGCAGATTCCAATTTCATCAACGTGAACACCTCTGATCGTCTGGAAAACGACGCAGATACTTTTGGTACCCGTATTTCTGGAATGGAAGAGGCATCTTCTTTTCAAGGATCCCTTACCCCCTTGCCAACAATGGATTCTTCCACAGCGCCCGTACAAGGTATGTTCGGAAATATAGGGAAGATTTTGAAGAAATTAGGGAGAAAGGTGCGCGGATTATTCCACAGGAATCAACAACCAGCACCTGCACACTATGCTTCTACGATTCCAGAGGCTGAAGCTATGCAAGCAGCTATGCAACCTACACACTATGCTTCTACGATTCCAGAGGCTGAAGCTATGCAGGCTGCTATGCAACCTGCACACTATGCTTCTACGATTCCAGAGGCTGAAGCTATGCAAGCAGCTATGCAACCTGCACACTATGCTTCTACGATTCCAGAGGCTGAAGCTATGCAAGCAGCTATGCAACCTGCACACTATGCTTCTACGATTCCAGAGGCTGAAGCTATGCAGGCTGCTGCAAACCGGAGAAAACCTTTACCCCCACTACCAAAAAGAAGATAAAGAGCCTTGATTTTAAAGGTTTTTTTGCTTTGAAGTCGCATATGAAGGCCATTGAGCTGGGGTCTAAGAAAAATAAAAAAACCGCCCCTGGTGCACTAACACCAGAGGCGGTCGATGGGGGTGATAGGTTTGATGGCCATATCACCCTTTAATCTTACCAAAGATTGGAGGAAAGCGCAAGATGAAAAAGAAACTTCCGACGGCGCAGCTACTGCCCAGTGGACAATATCGGTGTAGGGTTATGGTTGGCGGGCAAAGGGTATCCGTGGTTGATGAAGATGCAAAGACGGCGCAGGCGAAAGCTATGGCCTTGCAAGCCGGATTGATCGAGCAGGAGAAGAAGCCTATAAATCTGACTGTTTCGGAAGCAGTCACAAGGTACGTTGAATCGAAGAACGTGGTTCTTTCTCCCTCTACAATTGCCGGATATGATAAGATCAAGAAAAACCTTATGCCGCCTATCAGTAACGTAAAATTGGAGGATTTGACGCAGGAAAAAATTCAGCGTTGGGTGAATGGGCTTGCAAAAGAAAAGACTCCAAAGACAGTTGCCAATGCGCACGGGCTGTTAAGTGCTGTACTGGCTGAGTATAAACCTTCAACGGCCCTCCGTACCACTCTGCCGCAAAAGATAAAGCATGAAGTGCAAATCCCGTCAGAGGGTGATTTAAAGGCCATTATCGCCGGCTGCTCCGGGACAAAGTATGAACTGCCGATTATGCTGGCCGTTTGGCTTGGACTGCGGCAATCGGAAATTCTGGGCCTGACATGGGATTGCATTGACGGAAACACCCTATCTGTCAAACAGGCAATTGTGATGGGCGAGAATGGCCCGGTTGAGAAAGGTACGAAGACATACAGCGGAACACGTAAAATCAGCCTGCCGCAATACCTTGTCAATCTGATAGAGTCACAGCCAAAGATCGGAGAGCACATCATCGACATGTCAGCAAAATCCATTTACAGTGGGTTTTCCCGTATATGCGAAAAAGCGGGCGTACCTCATTATCGTTTTCACGATCTGCGCCACCTGAACGCGTCGGTCATGCTTGCCAACGGAGTGCCGGACAAGTACAGCATGAAGCGCATGGGACATGCCACCAACAACATGCTAAAAACGGTTTACCAACACACGATCAAGGAAAAAGAAAAGCAGTATGATGATGTCATAAACAGTTATTTTGACGGCTTGATGAAGCCTAAAAAAGGATAAAATGGACACGAATTTGGACACGAAAATTGTTATGTTCAGTAATTACAATGCTTTTACAGATTTTTACGATGGGTTCAACTCCCCCCACCTCCACCAATTAAAACCGCTGTAGCCCCAGGGCTACAGCGGTTTTAATTTTTTATAATAACCCAGTCAATAACCCGTACCCGTTTCGCGAGACCGTCAGCGAAAGCACCATCAGCGGGGGTTAAGGTATCCTTTTATTTCGTCAGTGGCGCTCCGTGGGGCGATATCTATATTGTGCGTCTCGGAATTTACTTCCGTAAATTCGCTCTGCTCTTGCAAAATTTGGTAAAACGACTATATTATTCGGAGGTGTTTTTTATGCCAATTTTCGGAAGCAAAGATAAGAGTGAAAACCCATCAATTAATATTGCGATGAACTGTAAACTCGGAACATTGCCGAATGGGCTAGCGGTTAACATCACCCAGGAGAGCGACCGACTTGTCATCAAGCCTCGCATTGGGAAAAATGCTCCAGTCGAAATCCGCTATTCAGATCTGACGGCCTGCGAGCTGATGGACGAGACGGCAATCATTCAAAAAAGCAAGAGCGTCATTGGGCGTGGGATCGTCGGTGGTCTTTTTCTCGGCCCAGTCGGTGCCATTGTCGGCGGTATGTCCGGAATCGGTAACAAATCAAGCTCTCATACCGACCGCTACCTGATCATCAACTATAAGGATTACTCTGGAGATGTGCAGGTGGCCAGCTTCAAGGTCGTCGGCGCAACCATGTCACCCGATAGCTTCACCTCTTCGCTGAAAAGAAAAATTATATAAAAAATACCCCGTTGACCATTTAGGTTACCGGGGTATCTCGCTCCATGTGTGTTAAGCACTATAAAATTGCATAAGCGAAGCACGCGCTTATATTGTATAAGGAGAAGTTAAAATTGTTATTTAATACTAAATTAGAGAGATCTCGTGCCATTGGTAATAGCAAAATAGGCTCTCTACGAGCAGACGGAGTCCGTTCATATGAATATCACTTTAGGAGTATAAATTCTAAAGAAACATTGCTCGGAGAGGAAATCGATTCTGAGTACCTTTCTTATGAGATTAATAGAAGTACGTATTATTTTTGCGAATTCCGAAAATTATTAATATTGGCTTCAGGTGCACATACCCAAGATGGTTATTTAGTTGTCGAGAATGCCTTTTATAATTACTGCGATTTTAATGACTGCAAAATAGATAATGTAAAGTTTATAAATAGCCGTTTTTAGGGCAGTTTGTTTCCAAATGTTCTTTTTGATAATGTGGTGTTTGAAGCTTGCTCGTTTTCCATTCCAGTTGTTGAAAGTGGAATAAAGTACGATGATGACATTTATTATGCCCCAACATTATTTCTAAATTGTATATTTATTGGTAGGTTTTTGTGTTGTGATGCAAGTCATATTTTATTTGATAAAGTCCACTTTACCTTAATGCACTTTGAGAGAAGTGAGTTGCAGGATTGTGCTTTCACTTCCTGCTCATTAAGTAGTGTAGATATAAATGATTGCAATTTGCGTGACACGTGCATTGTTAAAACGGATATTTTTGAAATTTCATTTTCTGATGAGCGAAATTCGCTGGTTAACGAGAATACTTATATTGATTATAGAGTGCAGGCAAAAAAGCCGAAGAATGAAACGGTCTCAATAACAGATTCTGGATGGAAAGTAAAGCACTATGATGATATGGTTTTAAAAAAGTCTAAATCACTAAAAAATTTTTCCAGATTATTTGAAACAAATAATTTTAGCGACTTGAGCGGAGAGTATTTCTATAGAGCTAAATTAATTGAACGTAAAACGCTTCACAGGGGAAGGAAAACAACGTCTACAGCAGAACTAGTTCTATGCGGATATGGTGAACGGCCTCTATTTACAATGTTAGTCATTTTATTATCAATTTTTATTTTTGCTCTAATTTATATGTTTATCGGAATTAACGCAAGCGATTATCCCATTCATTATTCTTTGTTCGGAAACGGATTTAACATTATTACAGCTTTATCGGATTATGGAAAATGTTTGTTTTTTAGCGTTACCACTTTTAGCACGGTCGGTTATGGTAATTACCTCCCGTATGGTTCATTAAGTATGGTTGTATCTGGAATACAGATGATTGTTGGGGTAAGCTTATGTGCTCTGTGGACTGGTTGCATTTTTAGAAAAATAGCACGATGAAATGAAATCCTAAAAAAATGACAGTATTCGGAGGGATATATATGTCGCGTGGAAAATCGGTAACAAAGTTGTTGCTTGACTCATCCTAAGCCGCCTTATTTGCTGGTATTGAGATTCATAACAAGCCTCATATTGACTATAGATATCCTACTTCTGTTATTCTAATTATAAATTCGTGGGAACTTGCTCTCAAGGCGTATGTATATAAATACATAGGAAAGAAAAGAATATACGAAAAAGACGGGCAACATACTATTACTTTTTCAAAATCGCTTGTATTGTCTAGAGATCACATAAATACTACAGAAAATAACAAAAAATTTAATGCGATATTTGAAAATCTTTATCTTCTGAATGAGTATTGCTGTTCGAATGTTCACTTTATAGAGAGCAAGCTTGACCCAGTAATATTCACGCTGATAAGCAAGGCTGTATTAAATTATGATACATTTGTTAAGAAGTATTTTAAAAAAGATATTACTAGAGATGATAATCTCATTATTCTTCCAATTGGCCTGAAATTACCATTTGACCCCATAGATTATTTGAAGCAAGGCTGTGGTAATGCGCATAATGACTTTATTGATAATGTAATTCGAACTGTCCGCGACTTAAATAACGATGGCATACAAGATAGTATTGTCGTCGGTTTTACTTTAGTCACAGATAAAGTAAAAGATGTCAAAAATGCAGATATAGTTGCTGCCCTTAGCAATACAGAGGATGCCGTTGAATTGCGTAGAGGAGTCCGTGTTACAGATGATCTAAATGCGCCAGTAGTTCGCATCGAGCCAGATATTCCCCCATTAAGATATGTAGATTTGAGAAAGAAGGTAAAAAGCAAAGAGCCAAGTATTAAGTTTGGGAAAACCTTCAATTTAGCAATGCACACAATTAAATCCGATAAGACATTATGTCAAGTTAGATATCTTGACCCTAAAAACAAGTCCGGCCCAAAAACTGATTTTTATTCCGAACGCGCTGTTGATTCCCTGATTCAGAAATATCATGACTTAGAAGCCTTTGAAGTGACAAAATAAAATATTTTTTGTTGGAGCGCAAAAAATCCCCGGAGCTTACTTTTTTCACTGTCCTCTTGACGGAATGCAGTTCAATCTGGTAAGCCCCGGGGAATCTCATTGTTTATACCGCCGTCTCCATCCCGACGGCCTGCAGCTTGCGGTCGAACCCGCCGCCGCGATAGATGAACACCAGCGTCCGCACCTGCTCATGCGTCAGGTTGATGATGTCGCCGTTTCCGGTTGCATCGGAGCCGTCGCCCTGGATGATTCCCGCCGTCATGAGTTTGTCGATGATGGGCCGAAACTTCTCCGGTACGTCCTTCAGCTTTTCGTAAGTAACCACTTCTTCGTCCTCGCTTTCTTCCGGGTCATAGGTAGGCCGTACGGCCCCCCTGATAACATCGTTATTGCGTGGCCGCTCCTGCACCTGCCCGCCGTTGGCGTCATTTCCGGTTCTGGTGTTGCCCTCAATGGCAATGATACCGGACGCCGTGATGTTCTCGACGATCCCAGTGTGGTCCGTGGCCGCGCCGCCCGGAAAGTCATAGATCGCTACGTCTCCGGGCCGGTAGTCCCCAGTTACCCAGCATCCCGCAGCCTGTGCTGCCCGCATCATAGTCCCGCAGGAAGCCGTGGTAGTGTTAGGCAGCAGCGTCGGCGTTGATCATGCCGGGACGGGCATTGTCAATGTCGGCGCCGCCAGCGGCGGTTCGGCAGGCATTTCGAGTTTCGGCGTTTATAACAGCGCCAGCTGAAGCGTCAACGTGGAAAGCGCCGTCGGCGGCAGCGCTTCGGCCCCCGACGGTTCGAGCTACGGCGTCTTCGATGTTTCGTTTGGTACGATAAACGTGGCAACGGCAACCGGCGGGACGGCATATACGAGCTACGGGGTATACAATAATATCGGAACGGTCAACGCCAATGCCGCCATCGGCGGAAACGACGTGATGAATGTATACGAAAGCTGGGGCGTATATAATGCGTCCAGTGGTACGGTCAACGTGATGACAGCGGCGTTATCAACGCGCAAACAGCCACGTCCGTCTCGGCTGCCAGCGGACACGGCGATACGCTCGGCAACAGCGTTCACACGGGCACCAGTGTCGCAACGCTGACTCTGAACAAGGGTACGGGCGCTTTCTGTGTGCTTGACAGCATCACCGTCGCGGGTTTGGGCTTGACATCCGTCGGTGTGCTGCCCCCGGTCAGCAAGGACGGCGCGGCAGGCGCATGGTATAGCGATGAAAACTTGACCACGCCGTTTTCCGATGCCTACGTCAGTGGGGCAACGGTTTTGTACAGCACCTTCTATGTTAAACCACCGGCTACGTTAACTGTAGGCACCGGCGGCATTTATCCTACCGTTGCTGATGCGCTTGCGGCAGCTTCAGACGGAGATACCATAAAACTGCTTTCCGATATGACGTACACGTCAGGAATCACTATTGACGGAGAAAGCATTACCTTTGATTTAAACGGGTTTACACTGGATGTTAACGTTAGCTCCGGCACGGCTCTGATAGTCAAGAACGGCGGAAGCGTGGCAACACAAGGGACAGGTGCGCTGAATGTAAGCAGTGGTGTGAGTGCTGCGGATGCGGGCAGTATCGGCGTGTGGGTTTACGGTGCCAGCAGCAGCGCCACGGTTACCAGCGCCACGGCAACCGGCACTTTCAGCAAGGCGGCCTATGCAGCAACCGGTGGAACGATTACAGTGGACGGCGATACCACGGCAACCGGTGAGGTCAGTTTCGGCGCCTATGCGGAAGCCATGACGGACGATGCATCCATCCATGTCGGCGGCAATGCCACGGCTAATGGCACAGGCAGTAACGGTGTCTATGCAAATGGAGGCGCCCATGATGCGCAAATTACAGTGGGCGGTAACGCGGCAGCAACGGGCGAAGGCTGCACGGGTGCATATGTCCCTGGGAAGGGTACAGTTGCGGTTATCGGCAACGTATCGTCAAGCGGCGACCAGTGCACAGGTGCTATGGCAGTGGGCTAATGTAAACGGTTCCGTAACTGCAGATGGGGGCGCGACAGGTGTAGCTTTCGTTGGCGTGGCTGCGCAAACAAGCGGTGCGGCGGTCACGGTGGATGGCAATGTTACCGTTGACGGAACCGTTCCCGGTGGATATGACACAACGGATTTGGAAATCTGTGGCGTCGTTGCCGCAGGCGCAGGCAGCACGGTTCAGATAGGGGGCGCAGTTACCATAAGCGGCGATTATAGGACGGGCGCATCCGCAATGGAAGGCGGAACTGTTACGGTCGATGGAAATGTTTCGGCAAACGCTACAGGGGCTCAAGCGGACAAAGGCACTGCCGTTACGAATCTGGTTACGATTAAAGGTGAAATTCAGACAACAGGTGCTTACGTGAAGATTGGCGGCGTATCGAAAACCGCTGCGGACGGTGCGGCCGGAACATCGGCAGATGCGGGATACACGGTATTCACAGTTACGAATGCCGGGAGCACACACACCGTGCGGGTGAGCGCATCCGGCGCACCGGCGATCACCAGCGCGAACCATACGAGCATCCCGGCCAAGGGCAGCATCTTCCATGTTACCGCCACTGGAACAGCCCCGCTGACCTACAGCCTTACTGGCGCGCCCGACGGCGTATCGATCAACTCATCAACCGGCCTGATCACGATGAATGCTGCATACCATAGGCGGGTACCGATAAGACCTTTACCGTGACGGTATCGAACGGGACGGCGCCTGATGCCACGCAGAACTTTACACTGGCAATTCGCGATACGCCTTATATTGTCACAGCCGGATTGGCGAAAGGTACGGTCGGCGTATGGCAAGCGATTTACCAGCAAGAAGGCTCTCATTCAAATGATTGAGAATTATATTCGCTATTACAACACCCGGCGAGTGCAACGTAATTTGGGCGTTTTGACACCATTGGAGAAACACAACCTGTATCTTGCTGCATAAAAAGTGGACAGCAGCCTACGCTGCTGTCCGAGAAAAAC
>JGI2065J20421_1001698_pt1 | contig 14397 bp, 16 predicted proteins | sample Biomet5_FD_20421 | JGI IMG/M metagenome (IMG submission 20421)
CACCACCTCCGTGGACTCTACCTTTCCGGTCCAAACTGTGTCGGAGGGTTGGTCGGTAATCTCACGAGCTCCACGCTCGACCACACATACGCGATCGGACACGTAAGCAGTTCCAGCAACTATTCCTCTGGTGGTGCGTCGACGGGTGGGTTGGTTGGATACGGTTCAGGATCGACGGTAAAGGATTCCTTCGCCTCAGGCAAGGTTGAGTCTACAGATAAGAAGGACCGCACATCTGGAATTGGCGGGTTAATTGGATATTTTACAAAAGGAAATATAAGTGGCTGCTATACAACATCAACTAGTTCTGTTACAGGATCAGCTTTAAGTAGCTCTGTCGGAGGTTTGGTGGGAGCGCTGTATTCGTCCAATGTTGACAAAAGTAGTGCCCGTGGAAGTGTAGTGGGTGGCAGCAGCGTAGGCGGACTTGTGGGTTATGCAACAGTTAATTCAACTACAGATACGGCAACAATTAGTAATTCATCGGCATCTGGGTCTGTTAAGGCAATAGGTACTGCAGATAATTATCCAAACTACGTCGGCGGCCTCGTCGGTCAGGGAATGATAATTATAAACTCTGTAGCCACTGGCACTGTTACAGGCGGAAACAATGTTGGCGGTATTGCCGGATATGCGAACAGTATTTCCGGGAGTTATTTTTTGGGAACAGTTTCTGGCACCGGACCAAAAGTAGGTGCGATCGTAGGGACTTTGTTTTCTAACGGAACCGTGACCGAGACCTTCTGGGATACAAGTAGCAACAATAGCCTAAATGGTGTTGGCTATACAAAATCGAAAAATACGGTTGATGCGACGGGCCTCAGCGACTCGGAAATACAGGCGCAGATGGCGTCTCAAGGCTTGACGACAAATACGACGGGCACCACCCCGAACACCGCAGCTGTGACCGGCACGTCGCCCGGCCAGACGGCGGCCACGACGGCGGAGGGCGCCACGGGCGCAGCGGCGTCGGACGCGTCTTCGGTCCGCTCGAATATCCAATCGCAGGGGGAGGCAGCCCAAGCCCAGGCGGAGGCCCAGGCCCAGGCCGAAGCCCAAGCTCAGGCCCAGGCCCAGGCCGAAGCCCAAGCGGAGGCCCAGGCCCAGGCGGAGGCCCAGGCCGAAGCCCAAGCCCAGGCTCAGGCCCAGGCCCAGGCCCAGGCTCAGGCCATCCGCACGGACCTCATCACCCAAGCTGCATCCGTGACGGGCGGCCAGCAGGCAAGCGCCAGCCAGCCGATTCCTATCACTCCGGCGGTGGTCAACGTCAACACGGAAGCCCCTTCCCTGGAAAACGCCATTCGCAGCTTCTTCAGCTCCAACGACCAGTCGGAAAATTCCGGCGGCGGCACAGCGTCGTACAGCGCCGGGATCAAGACCGTCACGGCCGATGGCGTGACCTACATCGTTGACGACGGCGGCTCGGGCAACGCGGGCGGCGAAGGCAAGCAGCAGGACAGGAATAAAGACAAAAAGAGCGAGCAGAACGCCGAAACCGCGCCGCAGTGATGCAAGACCGTTTCTCCTATTAAGGAAGCCTATGTTCGGCGGAGGGATCCTCTCCCGAACAAGAGTCCGTACCGTATCTTGTGAGGAAAGATCATGAAGTCATGTTCCCGTAGCCGCACGGCCCGTTGTTCCGTTATGCTTGCTCTGCTCCTCGCGCTTTCGCTGTGCCCGGTTGGGTCACGCACAGCCGATGCGGCAACCGTACCCAATAGCGGTTCCGCCATGCAGGAGGCCCAGTCGGCCCGTCCCGTCGCGCCGCCAGAGAAGGAAAGTCCTGATATCGTAAAGAAAAATGGACAGACTTCCCCCGGCGATCAAAACGGGCCGACGATCTTCGTACGCGAGTTCAAGCTCGAGAACGTCGAATTCATTCCCGAGGCCGAGATACAAAAGGTGCTTGAGCCGTTTAGAAACCGCAATCTGACCATGGCCCAGTTGGAGGAGGCCACCCAGGCGGTCACCGCTTTGTATCAGAAAAAAGGCTATGTAGTGGCCAAGGCCTACATGCCGAAGCAATCCATCACGGATGGCGTCATCGTCATCCGGATACTGGTGGGCGCCTATGCTCCTTCCTCCTCGGAAAACAACTCCCTGGTGCGGGACTGGTTCATCAACAAAAGCCTGAAGAGCAACCTGCAGGAAGGCCAGCCCGTACGCCGCTCGGACCTGGAGCGGGCGGTTCTTGTCATAAGCGACATGCCGGGGACGGGGATGCCCACCATCAACATAGGGCCGGGCCAAACCCCGGGCACGACGGAAGTCTTTACGCAGGTGCCCAAGGGCAAGCGGTTCGGCGGCTACCTCATGAGCGATGATATGGGCTCCCGTTATACCGGCCGCCTGCGCTTCGGCGCCGGGGTCGATGTCAACGCACCCTTTGGCATCGCGGACAAACTCTCCGTCTACGGCCTGACGACGGGCACCACCGGGTTGGTCAACTACGGCGTGGACTACGGCTTTCCCCTGACCCCCAACGGCTTGCGCCTCACCCTCGGCTATTCGCACGTCTACTACGAACTGGGCGACGCGTTCAAAGACCTGGATGCCAGCGGCACGGCGGATACCTTCCAAGGAACATTCAGTTATCCTCTCATCCGTTCCAGCGCCCAAAACCTGTTTCTCAGCTTGAATGTCGCGCACAAGGCCATGGGAAACGACTACGCCGCATTCGACGAGAAGCAGAATACCGAAAGTACCTTGAGCAAGCTGGGCGTGGTGCACGAGGCCTGGACCACGCTTTGGGGGAAACCCGTTTATACGCGCCTTGGCGGGTATGTGACAGGTGGCGAGCTCTACGTTATGGCCGGGGATGATTCCAGGGATACGCAAGGCTGGTTCACCTATGGCAGCCTGGAATTTCTTTCCAGCATATCCCTGACGGACCACTGGTCGCTCTCCGTCTCGGGAAACGGCCAGAAGAGTTTCGGGAAAAACCTCGATTCCAGTGAACAGATTATCGTGACGGGCCTTCGGGGTGTGAAGGCGTACCGGGAGACCGTAAGCGGTGACAACGGTTATACAGTCAACACGGAGCTCAAATACAAGCTCCCGACCATTCGCAAGTGGGAGCACGCCCTTGGCGGCTTTGTTGACTATGGCGAGTGGAGTTATGAGAAATCCCCTTTTCCCGATCCGCATTCGGGCGATATGGCGGATATAGGCTTGGGCTATTACGTGAACTTCGGGCTCTTTTCAGGGAAAGTGCAACTTGCGCAGGGCCTTGGCGACTATCCGTCCGGGCTGAAGAAAGAGCCGCAGACCGTCGTCTGTACCACGCTTATGCTTTCATTTTAGGAGGAGCAAGAGATCACTATGGGAATGATGCGATGGCTCGATGGCATTGTAGACTTTGGCGTCATCGGTATACTCGCGCTGATGAGCGTGTTAGTGCTCGGTATAAGTCTGGAGCGCTACTTTTTCTACCGAGGTGTTGATGTAAAAATGGTCACTGACAAAAAAATTCTTGAATTGGAGATGAGCAAGGGCTTGCATATCCTTGGCACCATCGCAAGCATAGCCCCCTACCTTGGCCTGCTCGGTACGGTCATAGGCATCATGTTGACATTCTATCACATGGGGCTTGATAAAACGATTGACTCAGGAAAGATCATGATAGGTCTTTCCCTGGCCCTGAAAGCCACGGCATCTGGCCTTGTCGTTGCCCTGATGGCAGTGACTTTGTACAATTACCTAGTCCGCAAAGTGCGTGTTTCCATACTCCAATGGGATATTGAACATGGACGAAAAGCAAATTGACACCCTCAACATGATCCCGTTTATTGACATCATGTTGGTATTGTTGACGATTGTCTTGACGACATCGAGTTTTATTGCGTCTGGCCGTATTCCTGTGCAGTTGCCCCAGGCGACGCCAAGTGAGTCGGACACGACTCCCCCCCAGACCATCGAGATTGATGCCCAAGGCCTCATATACTATGAGGGCAATGCAGTAAGCTCTGAACAACTTCAGTCGCGGCTCACCAACTTGAAGAGCGATACGGCATTTTTGTTGCGGGCGGACAAGACGGTTCAGCTGCAACGCTTTGTCGACGTGGCAGATATACTGAAGCAGCTGCATTTTCAACGTGTTGCCGTACAAGTCGAGGCTTCCAGACGTTAGGATGTATGATCGTGAACGTTAGCAGAAGTCATTTTAGCTTGAGTCGTGGCTTACTTATATCGGTCATTGTCCACGGATTACCTTTTATTTTTGTAATAGTACTAACAAGTTTCAAGTTTGCTGTTCCAGAAAGGCAGACGAATGCTTTGCAGGTTGAGCTCTTTGGCATGGTGACCGGACAGCAGGTTGCCGGTCATAAAGCGGTCGCGGCGGTTGAAGAGCACGCAGCTGTTGCAGGGCAAGCAGTGGCACTTCCCCAGCAGCAAGAATCGGTTTCCCCACCGGAACCTCCCAGTCACGCGGAACAGAAGAGTGTGGCCAAGCCGGTTCCCGTGCGCGCACAGAAAGGTTCTGCGCCTGTGCCACACCGGCAATTCGTTCCTGCATCCCCAGGACAACAAGCGCGCGGAGGGCAGGTACAGCAAACCATTAGCAAGCGTGACGTTGAAGCATCTCTCACGCGCCAGTATCTTGCGGAGTTGACCCGTATCGTACGCAATCGCCTTGTCTATCCGGTCAAAGCCAAGGCCAAGGGGTGGACGGGCGTGACTCTTGTTGCCTTCACGGTATCAGAGGGCGGCAGTGTTGTGCCCGGTTCTGAATCCGTGCGTAAAACAAGCGGTTTTGACGAGCTTGATAAAGCTGCCCTGAACGTTGTTCGGAGTTCAGGGCACCTGCCCAATCCCCCGCACCAGATGGAAGTGGTTGTCGCGGTCAACTTCAGCAAAAACGATTCATAAAGAATCGGTTACAATAACTGAAGTATTGCTCCCGGATGTTGTTACCCATACCCTCGCCACAAAATCCCTCATGGAGGAACTCTCTACAATGAAAAGCGTGCAGCTCCTTGCCGCCATGCTCGTTGTTGGTTTTCTGGCCAGTCCCTGCCTGGCCCAAACCAAATCCGTCGTTGTTATTAATTCTAAGGAAATATTGACAAAATCTGATGAAGGCGCGCGGATTGTCAAGGCCATTGAAGCCAAATTCGCGGACCGGAAAAGGCAAATGGCTGCCTTGGAGCAGGAGGTGCTGCAGCTCCAGGCAGAGGTCAAGGCTAATGGTGTAAAATCACAGAAATTCAAGGAGTTTAAGGACAAAGTTGCCAAATTTCGCGAAGCCGACCAGAAGTTCCGTCAGGACGTGAACCAGGAAGAGGCCCAACGATTCAAGCCCCTTGCCGAGAAGATCACCAAAATACTCACTGACTATGCCAAAGAGAAAGGCATCCAGGGTATCCAGGAACGGAGTTTGTACGTGTATATTGACCCCGGGCTGGATATCACCAACGATATTATCGCGAAGGTCAACCAGACAAAATAATGTTGTAATAATAACGGGTCCCTCCCCCGGCTTTGCCGGGGGACTCCCAGGGTTTGACAGTTCCGGGAATCCGCCAAGTACTGGCTCGGCGTGCTCAATGAGTTCAAAAACCGGGGCGTAAGCGATGTGCTGATTTTCGCCGTGGATGGGCTAACCGGCTTTCCCGAAGCTATCAGGGCCGTGTATCCCCAGGCCGAGATCCAACGCTGCCTTGTCCATCAGGTCAGGAATTCGCTGGCGTAGGAGGTTGCCACCTGCCTGCGCTCGATCTACACAGCTCCTCCTCATGGCGCTGGCCCAATTCGAGGAAACGTGGGGCAAACAATACCCGCACGTGGTCATGCCCTGGAGGCGAAATTGGGACGACTTGGCTACGTTTTTCAAGTATCCTGATGCACTGCGGCGGTTGATTTACACCACCAACCCCACCGAAAGTCTCAACAGCCGGGTGAGAAAGACCGTGAAGGGTAAAAGCGTCTTCCCGACGGAAATCGCCCTGTTCAAGGCGCTCTATCTGGCAGTCACCGAGGCCTCGAAGCGGTGGACGGTGAGAACGTGGAACTGGTCGGAGATCATGGGCCAGCTCTCGGTCTTCTTCCAGGAAAGGCTCAAAGACTATCTCTGCTGAAGCATCAACCATGGGCGTTTACACAGTTTTCGGGACACTCCCAAGATTTGACTAACGTCCTATCGCCCAAAACCTCTCTCCCGGCTTCGCCACCGACTCATCCTACCTGCTTGCCGACCAGCATACAGCTCAAGCGCGTCAAGAGCGGCTCCAATCGTGTGGATAGCTCGCTCAATCGTTGCAAGCTCTGCGTCGATTCTTGTTGCTGGGCGCTCAGGCTGGCAATCTGCTGCTGGAGTTGGCGCAAGGTCTTGGCATGGGCTTCCTGTTTCTGCCGTAGCTCCCGCTCCAAAACAGCCAAGGTCTCCGTGAGCATGCGTTCGATTTCGGTCATGGTCTACTCCAATTTCACAGCTTGCTGTTTGCCCACCGTCCAGCCAGTTTGGGCCGACGCCTTCGGCGGCAGAATGATGAACCGTCCATCCTGGTTTTCCAGGAGCTTCAATCCCCATGTCCGTTTTTCCAATTGCCCAGCAATGCTCTCCAGCTCGTCTTTGCTCGCTTGCAGGCTCTGAACCTCGTCCTGCAAGGCCATGACTTTCCGTGAGAGCAGGGCCATTACACCCCAGCCGCCCAAGGTGGTTCCCATCAGAAGCGATATGCTCAGAAGAAGGGCTTGCAGCCACCGCTGGCCGAACGCACGGCTCAGGGTTTGGCAGCGTGAGGCAATGCTCGCTTCCAACATCCCAAGCTTTTCCTGGATAGCGGCTTCGGTTGTAGTCAGCGCGACGGCCGATGATTGCCGTAAGCTCTCGCTCAAGGCGGTGAATTGTTGCTGGGTCAGGGCTTCGAGCTCCTGCCGGTCCTGTTCGGCCTTGGCCCGCATGCGCTCGGCCAGAGATGCCAGCGAGTTGCCAGTGTTCGGCATAGATTCCTCCCTTGAGGCGAAGCTTTTCGCCGCTGGCTGGGTCTTTGACGGTGATATAGTCCTTGCCCGCCCTGTTGATTTCGAGGTCAACCTCCCGCAACGCCGCAAGGAGCTCTGGGCGGTTTGTGACTTGTCCTTCTTCGATCTTCATGAGCAGGAAGGCGTGAACGGCGTCCTTGGCCTCCGCGCGTTCGTCCTTGCCGGGCGTTTTTCCCCAGCGGACCAGACGGGCGCTGTGCAAGTCCGCGTGTTCCGGCGTGCGCAGGCGGGCACGGGCCGGATCATCCGGTCTGGCCCAGGCCTCGCGGAGATTGTGAAGATCCCGGAACACGTCGAACTGTTTTTGCCACCCAGGCGGGCAGGGATTGAACGCCTTACCGCTTGAGAGTTCCACGCGTGGAATGACGAAATGGAGTTCATGGTGCCCGGCGTGGCAGTGTCTCACCCAAAGAACATTTCGCTGGTCCGGCTCCAGCCCGGCAAACGCCACGGACTCGAAGTCGTCCATGACGCGTGTTTCCTGTTCGGGTGTGACGTGGTCATCCGGGTGCCAGGACAGCACCCCGGCGGTGAATTTCCATTTGGTGTCCAGGGAGTCGATCAACTCTCGTGTCAGCTCAGGATCGCCACGCAGCACTTCGGGCGGATGCTTGTCCCGGCCCGGATAATCCTGGCGCACCAGATAGTGCGTCGGTCCATCCCCGCAGCCCTGGCCGTGTGGAAACACCTTCATGTACATGGAGATTCTCCGGAGAGGTTTGACTCCAGGGAAGAAGATGACTCACAGCCAGTTGAAACCGCGTATTGCTTGAGCATCTTTTCCATGCTTACGAGGGCGGCCAATACCTGAATTGCCTCTGCCCGACTTTTGTACGTGTTGGCCCATCGGGCCAGTTGATTCAGGTTTGCGCCAAGCCGGGCGAGTTGCCGCACGTGTTCTTTTTCAAGCATCGTTCGGCGTAGGCGGTAGTCCAGGGCTCGCTGGCGGATGAAATCCGTCACGGTCTGACCTTGGGCTTTTGCCTTGGCCGTGATTGTTTCCTTCTCCGCCGGGGTGACGCGAAGCTTGATCCAGGCCGTGCGGCTTTCTGCATTCTTCCCCATGGCGTCAACCGCCTTTCGGCCTTTTGTTTCTGGCAGGGTTCGAAGGGCGGCACGCCCTCGCCAGCCCCGGCAGGGGGCACCGCGTCAGCGCGTGCCCACAACGGGTAGGCTGGCTCTGCGCCATACCACCGAGGAGCGCGGGCTCTCCAGAGCAACATACCGCTGGCGAAAAAAGCGAAAATTGCGAAATAAGGTTCATGCCGGACCTCTTTTTTCTTCGCTTTTTTCGCTTAATTCGCGGAGAGCCAGGATGATTCGGGGGCGGCCTGCGTTTTTCAGTTTGGTGATGGTGATGCGCTGTTGTGTTTCGAGTTGTTGGAGGAGGGGGCGCAGCCGTCCACGGGGGACATGCCGGCTGAGGGAGGTGCTCAACTCGGTGGCTGTGAGCGGACCGGCCTTGAGTACCTCCAGGATTTTATCTTCAAGCGGGTCTGCCGCCCGATCTCCGAAGATGTACAGAGCCGAGTCCTGGGCATAGCGCCACATGGCCAGGGCCGCGTGGAGGTGCGTCTCGGCGATGTGTCCCTGACCATCCAGTAGGGCATAGATCAGTGCAAGGCGTAGGGTCTGGGCCTCGGCCCGGTTGATGATGCCCCCGGCAAGTCCGGTGTGCTCCTGGGACAGATCCGGGTATATCGCCTTCCACAGGTCCAGAGCCTGTGTTGTCATGGTCATGGCAGAGCGTTTCTGTGCCTGACCCACAAGCCGCCATATTTCGCGTTGCAGCGGGGCAAGTTCATGGTCCGGCATCCTGGATGGCAAGGCAACCAGTCGTGATCGCCGGGCGCATATCCAGAGAAACCGATTACCGAAGCCGTTGACAGCTTGGACTTCCCCCAAACACACGGCAAGCTCCTGCATGGTGATGTGGGTGATAATACAGATGTGTGCGCCTCGTACTTGTATGGGGTTATTTTTGGTTAGGGGCTCGTAGTCCCCAGAGTCCCAGAAACATCGGATGCTCATCGAAACTATGTTCCCTTCACGCTTAATGCAGACAAGCACGCTGGCGAATTCCTCGTCCGAGACGAAGAGGCGTTTGTCTCCCTTTTCGCGGAGTGGCTCGGTTGGGTTCTGGCGCTGTCGCCGTTCCCGCTCCTCATCGCTTTCGTCCCGCACATGATGGGCCAGCCCTTCTCCCGTGGAGAGTGGGCCGCCGCTTTCCCTAGCGGGCAAAGGGACACCCCATGCCTTCAGGTCGGCGGGCAGGCAGTGCTCTCGCCCAAAGAGCTTTGCCACGGGATGACGGGATGTCCCTTTGCGGGCCTTGCTGGAGTTGCCGCAGATCACGGCAAAGAGTCGCGGAGGGTGGATGGTCTCGCCCACATAGACGTGTGGGCCTCGGTTAGGCGCGTAGCCATAGACTTCCGCCCCGAATCGCACCAACGCGGTGATGCAGACCGCCGCCGGATCGGCTTCGCTGTCGCGCGTCGCCAGATCCACAAACTCCCCTAGGATGCCGGGGCAGGCGTCGAAAGAGAATCGAGGCCATGCCTTGATGGCCAAATCGTTGAGATCGTCCGGCGAGGACTCCTGGAGTGCGAGGGAGTGCGGTCGTTGGGAGGAGGTACCGCTCATTGTTCACCCCTGGCCTTCTGCTCAGTTTTTGTCGGCCTTCCACGTCTTTTGGCAGGGGGAGCTTGGTAGTATTGTCTATCTTTCACTCCTGCGAGGGCCTGAGCGGCCTTATCTTCAATCCAAGCATCAACGGCCTCCACTAACCAAGCCAAACGGCGGCCAAGTTTCATGGGAGGTGGGACCGCGTCAAACTGCTTTCGGGCAAGGTGCCCGTGGATTGCTGCAATGGTTTTTCCCAGGATTGTGGCCAACTCTTCGATGTTGTAGAAACGTTTTTGTACCATGCCTTTTCTCTCCGTGAGCGTGCGGTGTTTGAACAAGCCTGAATGTCCAGGCCCAACCGACAAATCTCTCACTGAAAATGAAAAAGCCTGCCACCCCCCAAAAAAACATAACGCCAGGTTGTCCCCATAACTTGCCAAAATTTATTGATATTCCGAGATGGTATGGGCAGGAGAATGAATTTCGCGAACGCTTGCGGAACAAGAATACTCTTCAAGCAGCTAGAATAATTGCAGAAGAATTTGTAGAGCGCTTTGGTGAAGCCGCTGGCAATGCGAACGATATAGTAACTCGACTTTTGCCTGACAGCAGACGTGCGATCTCATGGGAAGATCTGAGCTTCAATATCGACTTGTTTTGCAAACAGTTCTATTCATATCCTGATACTACATTGGAATTTGTTGATAAAGATGCCCCTGCTTTCTTATATATTGATGACTTTAATTATAGCATGTTAGAGTTTCTAAATAGAGTTGAGGATATTATTTTTTATCTACCAAAGAGGAAAGACTATAAATTGTCTGAGGATAGAGAAAATTATAAAAATCCGAGCGATATAGCTCGCCATTTTTCAACTTGTTATTTGTGTTGGCGCTCTGTGCCGAGAAAACCACTTGAAAAGACAACCCCTCTATGCCATGTGCATGATATTCTTTATAGTGATGACATAAAATATAGACGACGAAAACGTATGCTGGTTAATATGTATAAAATACGAAACGAATTGCTAGAATATATTCCAACGCCTGTATGGATAAGACAAAATACAAAATATAATCAAAATGACTATTTTATGGAAATGTGTATTGATATAAATGGCCCGCTACCAAATGTTGCACAATATCTTCTCTCTAAAAATATGCCACTCGATAACCATAGAAATGTCTTGTGTGCTTTAGAGCATCCTGCGTATTGCTATGAAAAGTCTGAGGAAATTCGTGCAGCATGGAGGGCCTATTTTGATGATTTTGGAACGTATTTTTGGATGAACTATATAAAAATATTGAACGCAGAAGCATGGCTGAGGGCGGAAAAAGAGTATAAATGTCGTAGTAGAACAAAAGAAAAATAACGAGTATATGGTTATGCACTAGTTACAGACCAGGGGCGACAGCTTTAGTTTTCTCTCAATCTTCCCCGTGAAATCAGCTTTTTTTGCTCCAATTTTGCTCCACTTGGTCTGGAAAAACGTGCATTTTCATGAAAATTCGTGAGTATTCATCTCCTTGATATTATTTGATTGTTTGTAGTAACGTATGGTAAAAATTGAATGATTTCTGAGACTTAAAATCCCTTGTCCTCCGGGACGTGCCGGTTCGATTCCGGCCTCGGGCACCATTTTTTCAAGAGGTTGCGACGGTCGAGGTGGCCGGGCGCAACCTTTTTTTGGGGAAGCCTGCCGGCTCCTCGTGGACGTTGATGCATGCAGTGTCCACGCGGGAAAACGTGTGCGCGCACAGCGGCGTTGCGTCGCTGTGAAGGCTTGGGGGGACTACCTTTCTTCCGCTATTTTTCGGAAGGAGACCGTTAGGCCCTTGCGGCGGAGGGGATGCCTCCGGCGGCCAAAGGGTTCCGCCCTTTGGAAACCCAATATGCATTTGGACAGTTGCCGTTCCAGGCGGGCGGTATCGGTTGCCGGCCTGGGATGGGGCAGCGGTCTTGGAAGGGAAAAACGGTTTTGCGAAAGGCCCCTCGGCGTGCGGATACTCTGCCGACGATCATGGGCCGTTTTGGGGGTGGACAAGACAAGTGTCACGGGCTATGGGACAAGCGTGATGCAGCTTGGGCGCTGACTTTCACACTCTGGCGGGGTGATGTGCGAACATCGCCCCGCTTTGGTTTTGGGGAAGCTCCGCCGACGATCTCTTCGACCAGTCGATGCAAAAGCCCCGGAGCCGTCGGCTCCGGGGCTTTTTTCCACAAAAACGAGCGTCGCGCTTAGTCGGCGGCAACCAGCACGTCGGTGGCCTTGATCATGGCCTTGACCTTGGAGCCGGCCTTCAGGCCCATGGCCTCGGCGGATTCCTTGGTGATGACGGAGACGATATCGACACCGCCGGTGTCGATGATCACTTCCGCATTGACCATGCCGATGTGAACGGCCTTCACGGTGCCGGGGATCAGATTGCGGGCGCTGACTTTCATTATGGAGCCTCCAAAAGGGTTGTCGTGGCGGGGGGAGGGAGTTCCGACCCGAATCCACCATAGCCCGGCCCGAATTTTTTGTCACTGGGGCGGCCGAAAATTTTTGGTTCCCCGGCCGGGAAACCCGCCGTGTTTCGGTCGGACGGCGTGGTGGTGAACGCGGCTACTGGGGCAACAGGGAGGGATTTTGCAGACCGATGGCGGCGTACAGGTCGGCCAGGGCGCTCTGATAGTCGGTCAGGGCCTGGGTGAGGTCGGTTTCGGCCGTGCTGAGCCGGTACTGGGCGTCCAGAACTTCGGTGTTGGTGCCGACCTGCTCCTGGTAGAGGGCCACGGCCGAACGGTAGCCCTCCTGGGAGGCGTCCACGGCCGTGCGGGCCACGGCAATCCGTTTGGCCGCGTCCTGGATGTTCAAATAGGCGGTCTTGACCTGGGCGCCGGCATCGAGGCGCAGCTTGGCCAGATCGGCTTGCAATTTCCTGACGGTTTCCCGGGCGGCCCGGGTGGCGAAGATGGTGGATCCCGAATCCCAGGCCTGCAGCGACGCCGACAGGGTCCATTGGCTGGTGTCCGGCGTGGTCCGGCCCGACATGTCCTTGAGCCGCAGATCGGGCTGGTTGCCCGCCTTGGTGTCGGTGACCTGGGCCTGGACCTGGGGATAGAGGGGGCTGGCCGCGATCATGACGCTTTTTTCGGCCATCTGCACGGATTTGATGCCCATGGCCAGGTCGGGCCGCTTCCGGTAGGCCGCCTCCAGGCAGGCGTCGAGGCTTAAGGAGAAGGGAATGTAGGTCAGCTCCCCGACGTAGTCGGTCTCCTGGTCCAAGGGCAGATTGAGCAGGGTGTTGAGTTGGGCGGTCTGAATCCGGACGGTGTTTTCGGCCGCGAGCAGGCTCTGTTCGGCGGTGGCCAGGTCGGATTCCGCCTGCAGCATGTCGAGATGCGCCTTGATGCCTTCGTCATAGTAGGCCTGGGCGACCTTGTACTGGGCGGCCAGCCGGATGACCGAATCCTTGTTGCTTTGGGCGTTGGCCCGGGCCTGGAGCAGGCCGAGAAAGGCCTGCTGCACGGACTTGACCAGACTCAGCTCGGTATATTGGATATTGGCCGCGGCATAGTCCTTGTTGAGGGCCGCTTTCTGATAGGCGCTCAAGAGATTGAAGCCCGTGAAAAGGGGCTGGGTGGCCTGGAGTGCCAGGGTGTAGGTGTTTTGCCAGCGCCCCGTCTGGGCGTGGATCGTGACGGTGCCGGTCGGCAGGGTCAGGCTTTTCGTGCTGTGGACCTGGCTGTCGGTGCGTTTGAAGGCGTAGGTGGCCGTGCCGACCGGGCCGAAGTTGGCCAGGGCCTGCCGGCGGGCTTCCTCGCTGCCGGAGAAGGCGGTCCGGACGGAGTGCATTTGCGGATTGGCCGCCAAGGCCCGGGCGACGCATTGCGCCAGCCCATAGGCCCGGCCGGCGGTCGGGGCGTCCGACGCCTGGGAGGCGGCCGCCTGGACCGGAGCCGTCGGGATGCCGGCGGGCAGGGGAGGGGCCGCCCCGGGCCGGCCGGAGGTGCTATCCGCTTCGGCCGTCGGCTGGCTGGGACCGGCGTAGCGCCGGGCCACGCGGTCGCCGTCCCCGCTGGCGGCGGCCCGGCCGCCCGGGACGACAAGAAGGCCAAGGCACAACACGGCGGCAAGAAGGCCTCTCCGTGGGATGTTCCTTACCGTCATGCCTGTCCGCCTTCCTTGGGAATGCCGCCCCTGTTTCGGATGTTGCCAGCATGCCAGAATGCAGCCGAAGAGGACAGTCCCCTGCGGCCCTCCGATCTGCGGTCACGCGGCGCGCGACAGTAGACGCTGGCGGTTTTTTGCGCAATCCGGAGAGGCGTTCATGACAACATTGCAAAACTCCCCTTCGACAGCTGCACGGGCCAAAGGGGAGTGCGGAGTATCAGTATCTGTTCCCGGAAAAGTGCTGTAGCCACAATGGAAGGGCATCATCTATCGGTGCAGCGTTGTCACGATCTAGGCTCGTTCCCTTGGCATTGACGGTCTTCTCCGCCAAGGTCCTTGCACTGCTATGGTTGCCTCCTGTTTCCCCGCAGCCTTTAACTGCGCCTTTATCCCGCTACAAGTTACAGTTTGTTCAAAAATACGCCTGCATCCTTTCCTTTTGTTGCAACACTGCCATACTGCTGCCCGACCTTCCGCCGGCCAGGCTTCGCGACGACACCGCCCCTGGCGGGCGGGCAAGGGGCCGCGCCGCCGGCCGCCAAGGCAGTACCCTTCCGCGGTCCGGCGACGACAAAAAACGCACGAGTCGTCAAAACGTCACCGAAATGTCGAGGCCATGCGGCCAAGGA
>JGI2065J20421_1001699_pt1 | contig 14377 bp, 14 predicted proteins | sample Biomet5_FD_20421 | JGI IMG/M metagenome (IMG submission 20421)
GGACGGCACCCCCTGCGGGTTAGTGTGAGGCTTCGGCTTTTGTCAACGGGCTTTCGCGGCATATACTCCGCCGCTGCGCTCTGTCCGCTATTCCACGTTCCCATTGACAACGCCTCCCACCTGTTTCTCTGTGCCTTGAGGGAGGCCAGGGCGCCGGGGGCTGGCCCCCGAAGGTTCCGAACAGCACCGACCCAGCGGAGCCGGTTTTGCCATACAATGGGTTTACGGGTGGAGATTTTGCGTCAAGCAAAATACGACTCGGCCTTTGACTGGACGGATAAGTGAAGCGGCCTGATTTATTCTTTCTTGCTTTAAAGCTTCGTATAATGCTCATAACAAGTAATTCAGGGCAGCCCGCCAAATTGGAATTTGCAGAATGGAGCGTTGTTGCCAACCCTGCGTTCATCGACTAATCAAATTACAGCGTGCTCTTTCAGAAGCTTTTCAATTTCTGTTCCTTCTACCTTCTTGAGCGCTTCTTTCAGCGCAATTCTTTCTTTCAAGCCAAGTTCCATGTCCGTGATTTTTTTCCCATCGCGCAAAGCGACAGTGGAGTCAAGCAAGTCTCGAACATCATATACGCTCCCCCATACTTCAGGCACGCCGCGATCAACACCAAGCAGCGTATAGACGGCTTCCATAGCAGTACGGATCGAATACTCTGTGGTGAAAACAGTGTCTCTCGGTGTCTCTGCGAAGTTTCCGATAAAAGCAAAGTTTGCGGAGCCATTTGGCACAACATCAGGTCTGTCGCCGGATTCACGAGGCTGGAAATATGCGCTGGCAAATGGCATCATAACAGGGATTGTATTTGCGCTGTTCCTTGCCAACTCTTCAATCTGATCTTCAGGAACGCCTAAATGATAGAGCCATTCCTCACAGATTTCCATGCCGGTACAATCACGCATGGACTTTTTAATAAAGTCACCCGGCCGATCCGAGAACATTCCATAAAGCCATACGAGCACCTGACCCTTGGGCTGATCCCGATACTGCGGCTGACGATTGATCGTCCAGCTGAGAAGCCAACTGGAATCCTTTACGCTGACAATGCCGCCTGTAACTACCTTGCCTGACAGAGGATTGCGCTTGCAGATTCTCTGAATATAAGGCAGAATTTTTTCGTCGAGTGTATTGACTGTCGCACTGACCCAGTTGCTGTCCTCTGGGTCGGTGCAGAATTTATTAGGATGGCCGAATGAGGAATCCTGCTTTGCAATCTTGCGCCAAAGATCGAAAGTACCACCTTCGTGTATCTCGCCGTCCATACCGCTCGCTTTTGTCTGACTGCCGTAAGTGGAATTCTCAACATTGCTACCATTTGTGTAGAAGACCAAATCATCTTCCGTGAGATCGATATTATCGGTCTTGTTGTCGCATTCCAGCACAATCGTCTTTGCTAGTTTCTTATCATCGTGAATGTCGAAAATCACATTCATGACCTTCGTGTTATAGTGGAACCGCACACCGTGCTCCTGTAGATACTTGACCATCGGAAGCACCATAGACTCGTATTGGTTGTATTTGGTAAAACGTAGGGCTGTGAAGTCAGGTAGACCGCCGATATGGTGAATAAATCTCAGCAAATAGCGCTTCATCTCAAGGGCACTTTGGTCATCCTTGAAAGCAAACATGGTGCGCCAATACATCCAGAAGTCGGTGTCGAACACTTCATCATCAAAAAGCTCCGTCATTTTGACGTTTGCAAGCTTTTCGTCCGGTGTCATGCAGAGCTTCATAATTTCCATACTGCCTTTGTCTGACAGCCTGAATTTTTTATCCGTGTGGGCATCTTCGCCGCGATTCTGAGTAGCTCTGCACAGAGAATAGTTCGGGTCTTTCTTATTCAGCCAGTAGTATTCGTCCAAAATACTAATGCCATCTGTTTCAATGGAAGGAATCGAGCGGAACAAATCCCACATACATTCAAAATGATTGTCCATCTCGCGCCCACCGCGCATGACATAGCCGACATTTGCAAACTGGTCTCCATCCAGCGCTCCGCCGGGAATTGGATTTTTCTCAAGAACATGGATATGCGTTCCGGGCATTTGCGCGTCACGCACAAGGAAGCATGCCGCGGAAAGGGAAGCCAACCCGCTTCCAATCAGATAAGCAGACTTGTGGTCAATTCCCTCAGGCTTTTCCGGACGGGCAAATGCTTCATAGTTACCGCTGGAATAATACATAATATAACCTCCTGATTTTTTATTTTCAGAATTCATTTATTCTATGGTTATATTATATTTAATGTGGGTTAAAGCCACAATAAACAGAAAGACCGCCCTGATAAAAGTTTTATCAAAATGGTGAAAATGTTTAAGTTTTTATCAAATCGGCAACTTTGTTCAGAGTCCGTCGGTACGATACGCCACCAGTGCACGAGAAAAATTCCCATGCATCAGCAGGGAGAGCTTATTAATGATTTTTTTCGGGTCTTCTTTCATGTCGCCTCTGATCCAATCAAGCATTAGTCCGACAAAAGCATATTTATAACAGTTTGCGATAAATGCCTTGTCCTCCTCACTGACCTCCATATCTCCTGCTTCTTCGTTGACGACATTAAAAAGTAAATTATATGTAACTTTATATAAATAGAGTTCCACCTGTTCCCGGCTGACTGAACGATACACATTTATAATAAAGGGCTTGTTTGCCTTGACCGCTTCAAATATTTGTAAAAAGCCCTGCTGCCATGTGTCATATGTTTTTTTCCCTTCCAGCGCCTTGGTTGCGTCCTCAACGCAGGACCATTCAATTAAATCATAGATGTCTTTGAAATGATAATAAAAAGTCATGCGATTGATTCCGCAGTCCTCAGCAATATCATTTATCGTTATTTTATCAAGGGACTTTTGAAGGAGCAAATTTTTAAGCGATGCCTCCAGTGCTCGTTTTGTTATCTGTGACAATGAGAAATCTCCTTTCAGCTTCAAATTATGGTTTATTGATTTGCTATTTAAAAAATACTAACAGCCCATTATATAAATAATTTGAAATTCAAGCAACTCTATAAACTCTGTTTGCTTCTATATTTATTTTACCACCCAAGCCGAAAACTGTCACTTCTGTTTCTTCCCGTGTCCCTTTCGGGGAATTGTCAGAAGTTTAGATTTTCTCAGCACTTTCACTATTACCTGAAATTCTTCCAGCGTCAGTTTCGTATAGTCAATCCCCAACTGGCGGCAAAATACGACCACCCATTTTTCTTTCTCGCTGCCTTGAAAGTGGGCGGCTTCTTCCAGACTGTTCTTAATTTCGTCCACAGCGGTCGTGTCGGGCGCGCTGGTGCTGTCACCTTTATGGGCTTCCCGAATATCCCGGATAATGCTGTCCATATCCCCATGTACGATATTGCGGAAATAAGTATCTTCCTCGATACGGGCGGCATTCAACACGCTGATGTATGGGTCATTCTCACTTGGATGGTACTTCTCTATGATTTCATTTCGCGCCATATCTACCAATGAATTCAGGTTTTGTATCTGCATACTGGCGATGCCGTCCACATAAATTTCAACGTCGGCCAGCAGCTTCACAAAATCCCGATGTGTGGCTATCTCACACATCAGCCGGGTATTGATTTTCCCGCTTTTCAACAGTTCTATCATTTCATCGCTCAAATGCAGTTCCGAAAGGTCTGCGTTTGGGTGATTTTTTGTTTCGGTCAATCTCAGCAGATAATCGGCGGACACGCCATAAAATTTTGCAAGCGTCACGATGCTGACATGGCTGATGTCCTTGTAATCCTCATTTTCGTAGTTGCCCAAAGCGGATTTTGAAATGCCGGTCTGCTTTTCCAACTGCTCCAGTGTCAGGCCATTTTGCACCCGCAAATCCTTTAACCTTTCCTGTATGGTCAATGCCGCATTCATAGCTGTTCCCGCCTTTCCGATAAAAAATCCTTTGTGTTTTTCATTATATCATCCTTTTCCACAATCGTGGAATTTTTCAGTTTTCCGCCCGTTTTCCAACCTTGTGGATATACGGGACGGACGGCCCAAAAAGTATACACTTAATTTAGTTCATCGGTGAATAGCACAAGTGAATGACCGTCCGAAAGGGATACCACAGGCAGGGGAAGCACCGCCATGAGCCGGACATCGGGCCAAGTTGGCCCGATGTCCGGGGAGCGTGCCAATGCGGGGATACGCCGCCGGGAATGGGGGCAGGAACGGCTTTCGGGAAAAACGGCAAACAGGACAGAAAAGCGGAGGATACCATGAGAGAAGAACTAAAACCCATCGAGCGGGGGCCGGACGGTTCGCTGCCCCGCATGACGCCGGGGCAGCGCAGACGGGCAAACGCCCTGATCTGCGCCACCTGCTGCAATTATGATAACGGCAACTGTATTCTTCTGGACGATGGCGAGGAATGCGTCTGCGTCCAGCGCATTTCCTATTCCGTCTGCTGCACATGGTTCCGCAGAGCGGTTCTGCCGCAGGATAAGCCGCTGGAAGCGGAGATTTTCCATAGCGGCAACGTGAAACGGTGCGCCGTGTGCGGGGCGGCTTTCGTTCCCGGTTCCAACCGGGCGAAATACTGCGAAGCCTGCGCCAAACGGGTACATAGGCAGCAGAAAAACGCCAGCGGCAGGAAAAGACGGGACAAAGCGGACAATTAGGGTCTTGGGAAGCTGCATTCTACAAGGCTTTGCGGGCATCGTTTCGGGGTAGGCCGTATAGTTTCACTCCCTACCCGCAGAAAGGGGGATTGAATTGCCGCAATACGCGATTTTACGGTTTGAGAAGCATAAGGGCAATCCGGCGAGGCCGCTGGAGGCCCACCATGAACGGCAGAAAGAAAAGTACGCCAGCAACCCCGACGTTGATTTATCACGGAGCAAGTACAATTTTCACATCGTTCAACCGCAGGGCCGGTATTACCACTTTATCCAGAGCCGTATCGAACAGGCCGGATGCCGCACCCGCAAGGACAGCACCCGGTTTGTGGACACGCTGATTACCGCCAGTCCGGAGTTTTTCAAGGGAATAAGCGTCAAGGAAACGGAGGCGTTTTTTCAGTGGGCGGCGGATTTCCTTATCCAGCGGGTAGGCCGGGAGAACATCGTTTCGGCGGTGGTTCACATGGACGAAAAGACGCCCTACATGCACCTGACCTTTGTGCCGCTGACAAAGGACAACCGATTGTCCGCAAAAGAGATTTTAGGGAACCGGGCAAGTTTGAGCAAATGGCAGGACGATTTTCACGCCCACATGGTCAAGGCTTATCCCGACTTGGAGCGCGGAGAGAGCGCCCGCGACACGGGCCGAAAGCATATTCCCACTTACTTGTTCAAACAGGCGGTTTCTCTTTCCAAACAGGCAAAGGCGATTGAAACGGCGCTGGATGGAATCAATCCGTTAAACGCCGGAAAGAAGAAAGAGGAAGCCCTCGCCCTGCTGAAAAAGTGGTTTCCGCAGATGGAGAATTTCAGCGGGCAGCTCAAAAAATACCGGGTCACGATTCGCGATCTGGTGGAGGAAAACAAAAAGCTGGAAGCCAGAGCCGAGGCCAGCGAACAGGGCAAGATGAAAGATACGCTGGAACGGGCGAAGCTGGGAAGCGAGTTATACAATATCCAGCGGCTGGTTGACCGTATCCCAGCCGACGTACTGGAACAGGTCAAACGGGAACAGCGAAAGAACATAAAAGTAAGGTGATGGATATTTAGCAGAGTTATCTCCGCTGCGGGAAACGTAGCATTGTACCTTGACAACCGAATATGAATTTTGAGAAAGGACACTGAATGGAGAAAAACAAGGGCAGCATCCCCGCAACCGCACAGGGGCAGCTTCTAAAAACAGAGGACGGAACGCAGTATTTTGTCTGCGGGAAAAGCCGTATCCGGGTGTCGGAACACTTCGCCGCAGAGGGCAAACCGCTGGGCGATCTGATTGCGGACGTTATCCAGCATACCGCATACCATATGGCTTCCTGACGCCGCAACATTGATTGCAGCCCACGCTTATGCTATACTTTAGCCAACAGGCAAGGTATTGTAATAAGCGTGGGTTGTTTCTTTTGAAGGAGGATATGATGAAACAACCGATTTACAATACCGCACTCTATCTGAGGCTGAGCCGTGACGATGAATTGCAGGGGGAAAGCTCCAGTATTACCACACAGCGCCTTATGCTCCGCCAGTATGCCAACGAACAGGGCCTGAACATCGTGGACGAATACGTCGACGACGGGTGGTCGGGTACGAATTTTGAGCGCCCCGGCTTCCAGCGCATGATAACGGACATCGAGGGCGGAAAAGTCAACTGTGTCGTGACAAAGGACTTGTCCCGTCTTGGCAGAAACTATATCCTGACCGGGCAGTATACGGAGCTCTACTTTCCCGGTCGCGGGGTGCGCTATATCGCCATTAACGACGGCGTGGACAGCGCGAAGGGCGAAAGCGAGATTGCCCCGTTCAAGAACATCATCAACGAATGGGTGGCAAGGGATACCAGCCGCAAGGTCAAAGCAGCCATGCAGACGAAGTTTGCGGCGGGCGCTCACTATGGAGCATACGCCCCGCTGGGGTACAGGAAAAGCCCGGAGGTCAAGGGAAAGCTGCTTATAGACGAGGACACGCGCTGGATTGTGGAGAAGATTTTTAACCTTGCGTTTTACGGCATGGGCGCGGCCAGAATTACGAAAACTTTAATCGGGGAAAAAGTGCCTACCCCCGCGTGGCTCAACTTCCAGAGGTACGGGACATTCGCCCATATCTTTGCGGGGCAGCCGGAAAGCAAGCGGTATTTGTGGACGATTGCACAGGTAAAAAATATCCTGAAAGATGAAATCTACATCGGCAACAGCATCCACAATAGACAGTCCACCGTTTCCTTCAAGAGCAAAAAGAAGGTACGCAAACCGGAGGAAGAATGGTTCCGGGTGCAGGACACCCAAGAAGCCATTATTTCAAAAGACATATTCCGGCAGGTACAGGAGCAGATCAAAAGCAGACGGCGGCAACAAAAGGATAAAACTACGCAGATTTTTGCCGGGCTGGTAAAATGTGCGGATTGCGGCTGGTCGCTGCGGTTCGGCACGAACAGCCAGAACAAAACGCCGTACAGCTATTTTTCCTGTTCCTACTATGGACAGTTTGGCAAAGGCTATTGCTCGGCACACTATATCCGCTACGATGTGCTTTATGCCTATGTGTTATCCCGTCTGCAATACTGGTCGCGGGAAGCGGAACAGGACGAGGGAAAGCTGCTGCGCCGCCTGTTAAAGACGGGCGATCGGGAACGCGCCGCCGCAAGGAAGCAAGCGGCTGCGGAACTGAAAAAGGCGCAGAAGCGGCAGAATGAAGTGGATGCGCTGTTTGCGAAGATGTACGAGGACAGGGTGTCGGAGAAAATCACGGAACGCAATTTCTCCATGCTGTCCGCAAAGTACCAGAACGAACAGGCGGAGCTTGCGGAGAAAATCCAAAACTTACAGGAACGGCTTGCAAAGTCCGAACAGGAAAGCTGCGACGCCGAAAAGTGGATCGCCCTGATAAAGCAATACGCCAATCCCGCAGAACTGACCGCCCCGCTGCTGAATGCCCTGATTGAAAAAATCGTGGTACATGAGCCCACCGCCGGGGAAGATGGAAACCGGGAACAGGAGGTAGAAATCTTCTACCGCTTCATCGGCAAAATTGATTGATACGTTACCTATTGAAACCAATATCCTTAACTATGGGAAACGGGTGAAGCATTCCCGGAAACGGATAAGTTGTTAAGGCTTGCGGTTAAGCTTGACATTTCTCTCGATGAGCTTCTTGCAGACGAACTCGTATATTACAGAAAAGGTAAAGATGCAGGAACAATTGAGAGTTCTTATCCGGGATTAGTCGCCGGGTTAAAAACACTGGCAGACTCATTGGACCAATACAAGTAAAATACTGACGGAAGGAGAATTTTCATGGGAGTAAAGAACGCAGAGCTTATTGCATGTAGCAGAACTACCCGGATAGAAAATCACAAAGGGCTGAGTGATGCTATAATTATCGAAATAGTACACAGCATTAAGGAAATCATCATCGAGCTTATAGACCGAAAATATCAGCCGATAGCTTAGCACGATGGAAGGTAAGGTGAAAAAATGACTGAGCGATTAACCAAGAAACAAATAGCCGATTATGAGCAGCTTTGCAGCGATAGGAATCATGGACGCATCCTTACTCCGGACGGGCTACGTTTTATATGTGAGGCGTATCACTATGATGCCGAGGCCATTGGCAAACACTTCCTTGAGGTGCTGTCGAAGGCGTGCCCAGTGGAGGTGATGCGTGGTGATTGAAGATATAACAAACCGGTCACTCGATGATATTCGGGCGGCCTACAAGAGGTATTTGAACGGGCAGGGTCTATCGAGAAACACAATAATGACTTCCTCGACCGACGCTTTCTATATTTGGCGGAAGCAAGGTTCAGATTCATTTTGGAAGATAGTCTTTTCGGACAGCTTTGAAATCATTGGAAAAGAGATCATCCTTGAACTATTGCGTCAACAATCCAGCGGAAATGCGGAGTCAAATGTCAATGGCTATATGGCGCATTTGAGAAGATTCAAACGTTTCATTCAGAGCGAGGCCGTTCTTGAGATACCTGAGACCGTTTCTCTTGCTGTAGTACCTACGGAAAGCACACCAGTAAAAATGGCACAGATGCTTCCTACTCCATCAGTTGATCAGGTTGAATATTATCTTGCACAATGGGATGCGCTTGAGGATTATCATCTTCAGGAGGACGCTCTCGACCGGCTATTTCTCACACTCTGTCCGGAAAACAACAACATTTCTGATATTCTGCTCAAGGTATCCGTTCTCAACGATTTTTACAGCACTAACATATTTAAAGTTTTCCCCGTGGCGAAGCATATCCTGTCATTACATATTGATGCTCGCCTACAGCAGGGGGACGTTACTCTGGTGGACGACATAAAGGAAGTTGAGATAAGCGGTAAAACATTGAATTTTTACTCCTTTGCCACGAAGTATTGCAGCCACCACAGACCATCGGACTACCCAATTTATGATAGCTATGTAGATGAGGTGCTGCGCTATTATCGAAAGAAAGACGGATTTGCAGCATTTAGAAATGAGGAGTTGAAGAACTATACTCGCTTCAAATCAATACTGGTGGAATTCCGACGCTTTTATCATCTTGACAAATACAACCTGAAAGAGCTTGATAAGTACCTCTGGCAGCTTGGCAAGGCATACTTCAATAAATATGAGGTGAAAAATAGATGAAAAAAGATGCAATTCTCTTTTCAGCTTGCCAGTACCAAAAAGCAAGTGTTAATATTAATGATTTACCCGGCGGCAGATTCGATATAGTTGCAATAAGTACAAGGTTAAATCAGATTGGATTTGATGTAACAATAAATGAGAACGCTACTCGTGACATATATATACCTGATTTACAAAAATGTGTAAGTAAGTCACCAAGCGACGCAGTTCATATAGTTTATTTTACTGGTCATGGTGGGCACTACAACGGCAACAACTATATTTTCCCATCAGACTTTGGGGTAAACCTTGATGCAACGCATGATGTGTCACAAGCTGGAATCAATATTAGAGAGATTATCAATGTATTCCAGGGCCATGGGCGCTTAATTTTAATTCTCGACTCATGTCGTGCAGACATAGCAGCGTCAAAAGGATATTTTGCTGAATTTACATATGCTGAGAATGTTTATATCGCTTATGGCACTCAGTTTCAGAACACATCAACAGGAGTAAATAATACGGTGAGCTGGTTTACCGAAGGTATCTGCGATGAAATACTCGCACCTAACATAGATGTAGATATGCTGTTTACCAATGTGCGTCGTAATGTGTTCTTAAAACACGGGGGGCAAATCCCTTCTAGTATGAACGCACTACTTGAAAAGGTTGTACTTCATGAAGAAATAATAGCGAATGATTTAGATACAAAAGTGTACGAATTTGTCGAAAAGTTTGGTGATGAGTATAATGAAAAACATGGCTATTTTAAGGGTGAAAACTTAGTGTTTATAGATGCTGCCCAGTCATTCAACATAAGTTTGTTGGATGCTTATTGGAAATACACGAAAGTAAGCAATGCTATTGCTGTAAAGAAAGGCATTCCTATTCCAATTTTGTCAGAGTCTGAAAGCAAATTGGTTACCTTTTTTTGTTTTACAAAAAGTAAAAAATCTTTCTATTGTGATGAAAACTATACATGGTATTATAATGGCCGACAGATACGCATGGGTGAAATTCCTCCGCTCCCTCCAAGTATGCAACAAAAACTTCCTGAACAAGGAAAGGGATTGCTTGTAAAGATGCAGTGTTTGAGGATTGACGGAACGATAAAGATTACGACAACTTTGCCAGATGGATGTGAATTTTTTGTTGACTGGGAAAAAGTAAAAGTTCATGCTGGATCTGTTTTGATAAAACACGAATTAAAATCTGACAAAATAGTTATTGATTCTGGTATTTTTTCTGATAATGACGATATAAAGAGAATATTGGGCGAAAAATCAAGAAATTTAACAGGACCTCTAATTCGTTATGATGCTATATCAGGCAACATGCTGCATTGCTCTTTTGACTTATAGAAACTAACGCCTCACCACTGGCATACATACCGGAGTGAGGCGTTCAAGTATTTACTTAAGCATTAACTTCTGTCCCGTCCTTAAAGGTTACCCGGACGTCGTCCTTGCTACGGACTGTGATGAAATCCACAAGGCTGACCCAGAGCATCGGGTCAAACTCGGTGACCAACCCATCCAGCGACTGCAATCCCCGGAGGAAGTCCTCAATTGTCGCTTGCCGGGTGGCTTTGTCGCTTATAACGGCGGTTACTTCCTCAAGACGGGCCTTTGCTTTCCCGAAGCGCTCCGTCAGGCCGTCGTAGCGTTCCTGGTATTCGGTCTGGTCAAGTGCAACGCGGGCGTTTTCGTAGATGCTCTGCTGCATCATTTCGGAAACGACCACCATTTCCTGTTCCAGTGCCTTTTTCTCAGCATCAAGGTCGCTGGTGTCGAAAGCTGTCGATTTGATGGTATCAAAGGCTTTTATCAGCCGGTCCTTTTCCGGCAGAAGCTTATTGACTGCCGAAATGAAGAACGCTTTGATTTCATCATCGGTAAGATGTGGCGTGGAGCAGCGCTCATCGTTGTCGAACTTGTGATTGCATTGCCAGATAACCTGACGATATTTATCAGTGGAGTGCCAGACCTTTGAGCCATACCAGCTTCCGCATTGACCACACTTGATTTTCCCAGAGAAAAGGTGGATGCCGCTGTGCCGGTTTCGGCCCTTGCCGCGCCGCTCAAGCTCGCGCTGGACTGCCTCAAAAACGGCAGGTACAATGATGGCCTCGTGGTTTCCTTTCACATAATACTGAGGGATTTCACCATTATTCTGCTTCTTCTTTTTCGTGAGGAAATCCACTGTATAGCTTTTCTGCAGGAGCGCATCGCCCTTGTACTTTTCGTTTTCAAGCATATGGCGGACAGTCCCGGCATTCCATTTTTCCTTGTGGCCCGGCGTTGGGGTGCCATCAGCGGTGAGTTGGGATGCGATTCCGAAGGGCGTCATGCCCTGTAGGAACATACTGAAGATGCGCTTTACAATAACGGCTTCCGCTTCATTCAAGACAAGGTTGCCATCCGGTCCTCGGTCATAGCCAAGGAAATGGCCAAATGGAACAGTGACCTTTCCATCCGCAAAACGCTTCCGTTGACCCCAGACGCAGTTCTCGGAGATGGAGCGGGATTCTTCCTGTGCGAGGGAACTCATAATGGTAATCAGCAATTCACCTTTGGAATCCAGCGTCCAAATGTTTTCCTTCTCGAAGTAGATCTCCACGCCTTTTTCCTTGAGCTGGCGGACGGTGGTCAGGCTGTCAACCGTGTTGCGAGCAAAACGGCTGACGGATTTCGTGACGATGAGGTCTATCTTGCCGTCAAGCGCGTCCGCCACCATGCTTTTGAAGCCCTCACGCTTTTTGGTGTTTGTGCCTGTTATACCCTCATCAGTGGGTACGCGCTATGGACAATTCCCCAATGCGAAAAAAATCGGCGTGTGCTGCTTTTATCACAGTCACACGCCGTTATTCGTCCTTGAGCGTTTCGGACACATCGCCTATGAAATTGTAGGTAATCCGTATCTCCTGCGTCTTGCCGCGTCCCCAATGGCTGTACTGCGGAGGTGTGTACACTGCTTCACCAACCCGCACCGCCGTGATAAACTCGTGTACGATTTCGGGTGTCAGCTCCGTAACCTCAGTGAAGGAACGCACCAGCCGCAGGAAGCTTTCAATGCCCTCCGTCTGCGAAGTCGATTCTGTAATGAGGCTTTCCAGCTCGACGGTTCTGCTTCTCAACCCCGTCTGCTCATCCTCGTATCCGGCAAGCATTATCGCAAACCTCTCGTCGCTTATCTTGCCCTCCACATTGTCCTCGTAGAGCTTGCTGACGATGCGGTCGAGCATACTGATTCGTGTTTTCGCTTTGGCAATTTCATTCTTGGCTTTCTGTAAGCCGCGCTCGTTTTCGCGGGAGGATGCCGCAGTCAGCTTCTCGGCAAACTTCTTCTCGTCTGTTTTCGCCAGCCGGATGACTCGCTGAAGGTCTTGCAGCACGACCGCTTCGAGCGCCTCGCGCTGAATGGAATGCGGTGTGCAGCTTGAATTGTCGGAATATGTGCGTGAGTTTTTGCAGACGTAATAACAGTAATTCCTGACCGTCCCGTCTGGGTTTGTCCGTGAATTCCGTTTTGCATAAAGACGGTCGCCACAGTCGAGGCAGTAGACACTTCCTTCAAGAGCGCCTTTTTCGTAGGTTTTCCGCTGCACCTGTCGGCGATTGGCTCGAATGCGCTGTACCGTTTCCCATGTGCCGCTGTCAACGATGGCGGGATGTGCGTTTTCGTGGATAATCCATTCTTCCTCCGGCTTTACATATTTCCGATGGTCTTTGTAAGAGCGGCTCGTCTTACGGTTCAAAACCGCCGCGCCGGTGTACTCTCTGTTCGAGAGAATGTTGGCGACAACGCTCGTGTGCCACATTGTGTCAGGGTGCTTTGGAATGTGCTTCGGCGGCACTCCGTCACGCTCCGCTTTGTAGATTTGCGGAATCTTCAAGCCCCGATTGCTGAGTTCCTTTGCGATGTACTGAGGTCCCATGCCTTCGGCGCACATTTTGAAAATGTCCCTGACCACCTCGGCGGCGGGCTCATCAACCGCCCACACAAATTTGTCCGCTTCCGACGGCTTGTAGCCATACGGCGCGACCGAATTTGAGTGCTGTCCGTTTTGCGCTTTTGCCTTGAACACGGCGCGTATCTTCTTGCTCGTGTCGGCAACAAACCACTCGTTGAACACATCACGGAAGATTGACATGATGTCAAAGCCGTTTGCAGTGTCGAGATTGTCGTTAGCGGCAATGAGGCGAACATCGAACTCGTCAAAGGTGCGTTTCAGCAACCCGACCTCGATAACGTCACGACCGATTCTACTTTGGTCTTTTATGATGACCGTAGCCACGCCGCCCGTCCTGACTTCGGCGAGAAGCGCGTCAAGACCCGGTCTCGAAAACAGAGTGCCGCTCACGCCGTCATCGACGAAATAGCGGGTGTTCCCGAAACCGTGGTCTTTAGCATACTTAGCGAGGATTTCCTTTTGATGAACGATTGAATTCGACTCGCCGGAGTCAAAATCCTCTTTGCTTAATCGGCAGTACAGTGCTGTGATTTTGCCTTGTGTTACTCCCATAGAGCTGATACCTCCTTCTTATTGGTAGGTAACATATTCGCTCTTATCGGCACACATAGCAAGCGATAATTCGGTATTTTTCTGATAACTTTTCTTGTCCGAAACGTGCCGTAAAATCAAGCGTTCCAGCTTCTTTTCTACGGTTTCGGTAGCGGTCGGAGAACACTCCGAGGTAACGATATAGGTGACATTGCCGATTCGTGTTTCGGTAACGGTTTTGTTGTCCATTCCGGCTCCCTCCATTCCGAAGGGATGAAAACTCCCCTCACTATCGAGAGGACAGTGAGAGGCAGAAATCCGTAGTGAAATCACACTTTACTCCGAATATTTTACAAAAGCGTCGCTGAAGCCCGCCGCCTTGACCTTTTTGAGCAGGGCGTCGGCATTTGCCTTGACGGAGAACGCGCCGAGTTGGACGCGGTAATACTTCTTCGGTGTGGTTGGTGTCACCGGCGCAGGCACTTCCGCAGCAGCCAGTCCCGCCTTCACATCGGCGCGGAAGGTGTCCATACTCTTGCCGTGCTTTGGAAACCAGTGCATGACGTCGCCGTGGTTGGAGGCGATGCCCTGCTTGTAGCCCTCACAATGGCAGATGATGTTTTTCTCTGTGAGGTTGTACTGCTTACAGA
>JGI2065J20421_1001702_pt1 | contig 14359 bp, 5 predicted proteins | sample Biomet5_FD_20421 | JGI IMG/M metagenome (IMG submission 20421)
GTGGGCTTGTGGGCGTGGGCCAGGATGTTGCTTGTGACCGCGCCGTTGACGTCCACGATTTCGATGGTGGCGTTTTCTTTTTTCTCGGCCTTTTCAACGGCGCCACGCGAGGGGCCGGAGCCGGGCAAAAAGGAACTGCAGCCGGCCGTCAGGGCCGCCAGAACAAAAACACAAGAAATCAGGCTGTATTTTTTCATGGTCAACGCATGGCCCTGTCGGGGTCCGGTCGGAAGTTACACGGTGGCGGAAGCAAGATTGAATATACTGCGTCGGCCCGAGAGGCTGCCGGGGCGCGATGCCTGGCGCGAAAGTGCCACGTTTTTGAGCCAACGGATAAGACTTGGAGAATTCTTCTTAAGTATTAATCCATTAATAGCGACGCGAGAATACTTGAGAGGTCGGGCATGTTCAAGTTTTTTTCCGGCTGTTTTTCCGGTGGTAGCGCCGCGGGTACGGCGTTTTCCGAAACGGCACGACCCGGGTGGGCGGTTGAAAATGGGAAGGATCGGCGATGATCCATTGACGGATGGTTCGGTTTTTCCTATCCCCGGGGGCATTAAGAATTGCATTCGTGTCATATTGCCGGTAGCCGCCCAGCCAAGTCTCAGGGTGACGATGACCGGCCCGCAACCTCCGGGTCCGTTCCCCATGCCGAGCTTCACAAGAGCGCGAGTCTGCCCAGCATGTCTCTTCCGCGTTCTGCCCAGCCCCAGGTCGCTGCAGCATTTGGCCGTCCCAACAGGGTGCGTTCTGAATTGCCCAGGCGTATGCAACACGACGGCTGGCTTGCACTGAGAATGGATGATATGGATGCCTCGACACTGGTCCGTACTTGATATAACACTACAATCGCCCATCGCACGCAGGGCGGGGCAGTGGAATCCAGGTCCGGGGCGCTTGTCGCAGTAGTATTTGAACGGCAGGCTCGAACAACACGAAAAAACCCGATTGCTTTGAAGGAAGGGTTCCATGAAGGTTGCCATCGTCGGGCTGGCCTGCCGTTTGCCGGGTGGGGTATGCTCGTTGGAAACCCTCTGGGAGTTGCTGGCCCAGGGGCGTGACGCCGTCACCCACATCCCGACCCACCGTTTCGATATCGACGCATTCCTGCATCCCCGCCGCACCGCGCCCGGTCGTTCCTGCACCTTTGCCGCCGGCGTCGTGGATGACGTGGAAGGCTTCGACTACGGCTTTTTCGGCATTTCCAAAAAAGAAGCCGAATACATGGACCCCCAGCAGCGTCTGCTGCTGGAGCTGGCCTGGGAAACCCTGGAAGACGCCCAAATCCGGCCCTCCGCCCTGGCCGGCACCGACACCGCCGTCTTTATCGGCTCCTCGTCCCTGGACGCCAGCATGCAGCGTGCCGACGACCCCTGCGTCATCGGCCCCTATTCCATGATCGGCAATACGCTGAGCCTGCTCGCCAACCGCATTTCCTATCTGTTCGACATCCGCGGCCCGAGCATGTCCATCGACACGGCCTGTTCCTCGTCCCTGGTGGCCCTGCACCAGGCCTGCCGGTCCCTGGCCGCGGGCGAATCGACCATGGCCCTGGCCGGCGGCGTGCACATGCTGCTGTCGCCGTTGCCGTTCGTGGGCTTTTCCAAGGCCCACATGCTCTCGGCCGACGGCCGCTGCAACGTGTTCGGCGCCGATGCCAACGGCTATGTCCGGGCCGAGGGCGGCGCCGTGCTGCTGCTTATGCCGCTGGCCGAAGCCGAGCGGCGGGGCCTGCGCATCCAGGCCGTCATCCACAGCACCGGCGTCAACACCGACGGCCGCACCATCGGCATCGCCTATCCCAACCAGGAGGCGCAAACCGCCCTGCTCCACGCCATGTACGCCGCCCCGGACCTGGACCCGGCCAAGCTGTGCTACATGGAGGCCCACGGCACCGGCACCACGGCCGGCGATCCCGTGGAAGCCCGGTCCATCGGCCTGGCCCTGGCCGACCTGCGCCCTGGCGACGAACCCCTGCTCGTCGGCTCGATCAAAAGCAATCTCGGCCATTTGGAGCCGGTTTCGGGCCTGGCCGGCCTGCTCAAGGCCCTGCTCGTGCTGCAAAAGCGGACCGTGCCCCCCAATCCGGGCCTGGGCGCGCTCAATCCGGACATCGATTTCACGGCCCTGCACCTGCGTCCGGTCACGGAACTGACGCCGCTCGGCAACCGGCCCGGGCCGCTTCTGGCCGGGGTCAGTTCGTTCGGGTTCGGCGGGGCCAACGCCCACATCATCCTGGAGGAGGCCCCGCCCCAGGCCGCCGCGCCCCTGCCCGCGCCCGGTCCGGGTCCCCTGCCACCCTTGTTGTTGTCCGGCCCGCAGCCAGGTCAGCCTGGCCGGACTGGCCCGGGCCTATGCCGCGCGCCTGGACCGGGCCGACCCGGCCACCTATCTGGCCCTGGCCGGCCGGACCGTCCTGTGCCGGGACGTGCTGCCCCACCGTCTCGTGGTCAACGGCGCCGAGCCGGCCGACGTGGCCGCCCGGCTGACCCGGTTCGCCGAGACCGGGCCCCAACGGGATGATCCCCAGTGCCTGGCCGGCGAAGCCCTGGCCGGCACGGTGAAGCTGGCCTTTGCCTTTTCCGGCAACGGCGGTCCCTGGCCGGGCATGGGCCAGGCCTTTCTTGCCGGCGATCCCGATGCCGCCGCCGCCCTTCTCCGGGTGGACGCGGTGCTCACCCCCCGGCTCGGCTGGTCCGTGGCCGAGGTGCTGCTCGGCCCGGCCGACGCCCAGCGCCTGGACTGCATCGAGGTGGTCCAGCCGCTGCAATTCGCCGTGCAGGTCTGCCTGACCGACGCCCTGGCCGCCAAGGGCGTGGTGCCGGACATGGTGTTTGGCCACAGCATCGGCGAAGTGGCCGCGGCCTATGCCTGCGGGGCGCTTTCCCTGGCCGACGCCGCCCTGGTCATCGTGGAACGCAGCATTTTGCAGCGCGAGGCCTACGGTCTGGGCGGCATGGCCGTGGCCCAGCTCACCCCGGACGAGGCCGGCGCGCTGCCGGCCGTGGTGGCCGGCGACCTGGAAGTGGCCGCGGTCAACAGCCCCCGCTACGTCACCCTGTCCGGCTCCGACGCCGCCCTGGACGCCCTGGCCATCGACCTGCGCCGCCGCCGGCTGGTCTGCCGGCGCCTCAACCTGCGCTATCCCTTCCACAGCCGGCGCATGGACCCGGTCCGGGAGCGGCTGCTCGACCGGCTGGCCAGCCTGCGGCCCCAGGCCGTCCCGCATTCCCTTTTTGTCCACGGTCACCGGCGCGGTCTGCCCGGGCACGGACCTGGACGCCACCTATTGGTGGCGCAACATCCGCCAGCCGGTGCTGTTCATGGACGCGGCCCTGGCCGGCCTGGACGCCGGCGCCCGCATCCTGGTGGAACTCGGTCCCGATGCCCAGCTCGGCCCTTTCTCAAGGCCTGCCGCGAGGAACGCCCCGCCACCACCGTGTCCCTGCCCTCCCTGCGCAAGGGCGAACAGGACCCGGACCTGGTGCGCAGCCTGTGGCAGCGCATCCATGTCCACGGCGGCCAGGTGGACGTGACCCGGTTTTTCCCGGCCGATTCGCCCCGGGTGGCCCTGCCCGCCTACCCCTGGGACCGGGAGGTGTGCCGGGTTTCGCCCACACCCGAGAGTCTCGGGTTGTTCGCGGCCAAGCCGCCGGCCCATCCCCTGCTCGGCCGGCCGATCCGGGCCGGGCTCACGGTCTGGGAAAACACCCTGGACCTCGATTTGCTGCCGTTTCTGGCCGACCACCGCCTGGATCAGGACGTGATCCTGCCCGGGGCCGGATTCATCGAAATCGCCCTGGCCGCGGCCAGGGAGTGGCAGGCCAGCGAGGGCGCCGAGCTCGAAAACCTCGAATTCCGTCAGCCCCTGCCCCTCACCCCGGGCAAACCCCGGCTCACCCGGCTCACCATCACCCCGGGCGGGGACTTGCGCCTGGAAAGCCGGGAGCTGTTGCAGGAGGGGCCCCTGACGCTCCATCTCCTCGGCCGGGTGGTGCCCCGGGGCACGTCCCTGCCCGGGCCGGGACCGGATTTCCCCCTGGCCGATCCGGCCGCGTTCGGCGAGGAACTGGACGTTGCGGCGCTGTACAAGGACGGCCGCGAAGCCGGCTTGCACTTCGGCCCGGCCTTCCGGCCCATGCGCCGGCTGTGGCGCGGACACGACGCCTCGGTGGTGCGCCTGGAACTCGACCCGTCCGCGACCTGTGACCGGGCCGTGCTCCATCCCTCCCTGCTCGACGGCGCCTTCCAGCAACTCTTGGCCCTGGTGGCCTGGGAACAGAAATGCCTGTCCCCGGTGGCCTACCTGCCCATGCGCACGGGCCGGTTCGTGCTGCACCGGCCCGGCCGTCCGGCCCTGGCCCTGGCCCGGCTCCACCATCAGGGTCGGCGTTCCCTGGCCGCCTCCTTCGTGCTTTACGACGCCGACGGCCGGGAACTGGCCCGGGCCGAGGACTGCCGGTTCTCGCGCTTCCGCACCCGGGACAACCTGGCCCGCCAGCAGCACGTCCACGCCCTGGTGGCGGTGCCGGCCCGCCATCCGGCCGACGAGAGCCCGTCCGGACTGCTCACCCCCTCCGGGGTGGCCACGGCCGTGGCGCCGGTGCTGGCCGCCCTGGCCGCCGATCCCGACGGGAGCCGCCGCCGGGAAGAAGTCCTGCCCTTTTTCACGGCCCTGATGCTCTCCCGGCTCCACCAGGCCCTGTCCGGCCTGGCCCCGGCCGGCGGGTCCCTGTCGCCGGACCGGCTGGTGGCCACCGGCAGCGTGGCCCAGGGACTCGAACCGTACCTGCGCTACGCCCTGGACCTGCTCGCCGGCATGGACCTGGCCCGGCGCGCGGGCGACCAGTGGACCCTGGCCCCGTGCGACCTGCCTCCGGCCGACAGCCTGTGGCGCGAGGCCATGGCCGCGTATCCGGCCCAGGCCGAGGAACTTTTCCTGCTCGCCCGCTGGAGCCACGACCTGGACGCCCTGTTGCGCGACGTGTCCCGGGGCCGGGAACTCCTGGACGGCAAGCCGGGCGGTGCCCTGGACCGCCTGGCCCGGGTGGCCGCGTCCCGGCGGGACGGCCGGGAAGCGGTCTGCGCCGTGCTGGCCGCCGTGCGGGCCGACCTGCCCCGGGGCCGGCCCTTGCGGGTGCTGGAGGTGGGGGCCGGTTCCGGTGCCCTGACCCAGGCGCTTTTGGCCCGGCTCACCCCGGGTGCCTTCGAACTGCTCGCCACCGATCCCGAGCCCGACCAGGTGGAACGGTTGACCGTGCGTTTCGGCGGCCAGCCCGAATTCTCCGCCGCCGTGCTGGACCCGGCCGATCCGGTGTCCGATCTGGTGCGCCCGGGCGCCTTTGATCTGGTGGTGTCGGGATTCGCCCTGGCCGGGGCGGACGAGCCGGAAGCGGTCCTTTCCGCCCTGGCCGGCCCGTTGCGCCCGGGCGGGTTGCTCGTGGTGCTGGAGGACGCGCCCCATCCGGTGCGCCATTTGCTGTGCGGCCTGGACCCGGACTGGTGGCGCGACGACGGGGAGGGCGTGTTCGCCCCCCGGCTGCCCGAGGCCGGGGACTGGACCGGCCTGCTTGGCGGCTGCGGCTGGGAATCTCCGGTCTGCCTGGCCGGCCTGGACGCGGACGCCGAATACGTGCTGGCGGCCGCGCGCAAACCCTTGCCCGCGCGTCCCGAACGTCCGGCCCCGGAGCCGGACGCGCGCCGGTTCGTGCTGGTGGCCGAGGCCGAGCCCGCACCCCTGGCCGCGTCCTTGCGCGACGCTCTGGCCGGACGGCTGGCCGCTACCGGCCGGACGCCGGTCCTGGTCACGGCCGGGAACGCTTTCGAGGCCGGGGATGGCCGGTATCGCCTGGACCCCCTCGACCGCGAGCACTGGACGCGGCTTTGGGCCGCCCTGGGCCCGGCGGTCCCGGAAACGCCCGTGGAAGTGGTGTTTCTCCTCGGCTGCGACAACCGCCAGGACGTGTCCGCCGCCGCCTTCGACGCCCTGACCACCCGGTCGGTTGCCGCGGCGACCCTGTTGACGGCCACGTGGCAGGACACGGCGCCCGCGGCCGGCTTGTGCCTGGTCACGGGCGGCGGCGTGCCTCTGGCGGGCCAGTCCGACCGGGTGGTGCCGTCCCAGGGACCGCTGGTGGGGTTTGGCCGGGTGTGCGTCAACGAGGCTCCGGGCCTCGCGACCCGGTTGGTGGACGTGCAGGCCGGCCCGGACGGGGACGTGCCCCTGGAGGCGGCCGTACGCGAGATTTTGTGCTCGGCCCTGGCCCGGCCCCAGGCGCCCCGGGACCGGGAAACCGTCCTCACCCCGGGCGGCCGCTACGTGCTGCGCCTGGCCCATCTGGAACAGCTTTCCCGCACCGATCCCCTGGCCGGGGACCTGGCCGGGCCCGTGGCCCTGGATCTCGGCACCCAGGGCCGGTTGGACGCGGCCGCCTGGCGCCAGGTGCCCGAACGCACCCCCGGACCCGGCGAGGTGTGCATCGACAACCAGGCCGCCGGGGTCAACTACCGCGACGTGATGTTCACCCTGGGCCGCATTCCCGAGGAGGCCCTGGAGGCCGGGGCCGCCGGTCCCACCCTGGGGCTCGAATGCGCCGGCGTGGTCACGGCCGTGGGACCGGACGTAACCGGGGTCGCCCCGGGCGACCGGGTGTGCTGTCTGGCTGGCGGCTGCTACGATTCCCAGGTCCTGGCCCAGGCGCCGTGCGTGTTCCCGCTGCCCGACTCCATGACCTTTGCCGAGGCCGCCACCATTCCGGTGGCCCATTTCACGGCCTATTACGCCTTGACGCACCTGGCCCGGCTGGCCCCGGGCGAAAAGGTGCTCATCCACGGCGCGGCCGGCGGCGTGGGCCTGGCCGCCATCCAGGTGGCGCGGCTGTGCGGCGCGGAAGTGTTCGCCACGGCCGGTTCCCCGGCCAAGCGCCAGTTGTTGGCCAGCCTTGGCGTGACCCACGTGTTCGACTCCCGGTCGCTCGATTTCGCGGACCGGGTGCGCGAGGCCACGGACGGGGACGGCGTGGACGTGGTGCTCAATTCCATTGCCGGCGAGGCCCTGGCCAAGAGCCTGGACGTGTTGCGCCCCCTGGGCCGGTTCCTGGAACTGGGCAAGGTGGATTTCTACGCCAATTCGCCCTTGCGTATGCGGCTGCTGCGCCACAACATCAGCTTTTTCGCCATCGACATGGACGAGGCGGTCAAGCAGCGGCCGGACGTCTGCCGCACGGTCTTTCTGGAGATGCTCGACCATTTCGAGGCGCGGGAACTGTCTCCCCTGCCCCACGTCATCCATCCCCGGTCGGCCATCACCGAGGCGTTCCGGGCCATGCAGTACGCCGAACACGTGGGCAAGCTCGTGATCGTGCCCGACCGGGTGCCGGCCTCGGTCCTGCTGGCGCCGCCGCCGCTCCTTTCCGGGCTGTCGCCCGAGGCCACCTATCTGGTCACCGGGGGCCTGGGTGGCCTGGGCCAGGTGGCGGTTACGCGGCTGATCGAACTCGGCGCCCGCCAGGTGGTGGTGGCGAGCCGTTCCGGCGCCGCGACCGAGGCCGGAAAAGCCGCCCTGGCCGCGCTTTCGGGCCTGGGCGCCCGGGTCACGGCCGTGGCTGTGGATCTGGCCGATCCGGCGGCGGTGGACGGCGTGCTTGCCCCGGCCCTGGCCGCGCTCCCGCCCCTGGCCGGCATCATCCACTGCGCCGGGGTGCTGCGCGACGCCGTCATCGCCAACCTGACCCCCGAGGCCGTCGCGGCCGTGCTGCGGGCCAAGACGCTGTCGGCCTGGAACCTGCACCGGCTGACGGCGGGCACGCCGCTCGACTTCCTGGTGTTGTTCTCCTCGGCCACCACCGTGCTCGGCAATCCCGGCCAGGCCAACTACGTGGCCGCCAACACCGGTCTGGAGGCCCTGGCCGCCTACCGGCGTTCCCTGGGGCTGGCCGCGGTCAGTTTCGGCTGGGGCCCGGTCACGGACGTGGGCATGCTGGCGGCCCGGCCCGACACCCTCGATTCCCTGTCCCGCCTGACCGGGGCCGTGGGGCTGACCGCCTCGGACGCCCTGGACTTCGTGGAGACCTATACCCGGGAGGCCCTGCCCAACCTGCACGTGTTCCGCATGCAGTTGCGCAAGCTCGGCCGCCTGCCCTACGTGTCCTCGCCGGTCTACGATTACCTGACCCAGGAGGGCGCCGCCGAGGCCGGTCCCGGTGACGGCGACGACATCCGCCAGACCCTGCGCGACATGAAGCCCAAGGAAGCCCTGAACCACCTGGCCGGCATCCTGGCCCAGCAGTTCGCCCGCATCCTGCGCCTGCCCGCCTCGCGCATCCGCCACGAAGTGCCCCTGGGCGAGCTTGGCATGGATTCGCTTATGTACGTGGAACTGGGCCTGGCCACCGAGGAAACCTTTGGCGTGGATATCTCGTCGTTGAGCTTGAGCAAGTCCTCCAGCATCCTGTCCCTGGCCGCCATGATCCACGGCCAGTTGCGGGGCGAGGACGCGGCCGGGGCCAGCGAAGCGCGCCGGGTGGCCGACGCCCTGCGCAGCCAGCACGGCTTGACCCTGTCCGAAGAAGCCACCAAACGCTTGATCACGGAAAGCGGCGGAGACGGGACCACCCCGGCCCCGCGCGGCATCTGAGCCCCAGGAGGCCCGTCCATGTTCGATCGTAACGCCGCCAAACCGTCCGAGGCCGCCCCCGGCAGCCGGCACGATCTGATCGCCCGCATGCGGGAGAAACTCTCCCACCGTCCCGTCGCCGCCCAGCCGTCGCCGGCTCCGGCCTGCGAGCCCGACGGCTTCGGCCAGCTGGCCGACGTCAAAAAGATCCAGATCCACAAGGCCGTGGCCCGGGAATGGGGCATCGACACCCTGTATTTCCTGCCCCACGACGGTCTGGCCCGGGATGTCACCGAGATCGGCGGCAAGACCTACCTCAACTTCTCCACCTACGACTATCTGGGCTTAAACGGCCACCCGGAAGTGGAAGCGGCGGCCGTGGCCGCCATGCGGCGCTTCGGCACCTCGTCCTCGGGCAGCCGGCCCACCTCGGGCGAGCGGCCGCCCCATCGCGAACTCGAACAGGCCCTGGCCGACCTCTACCAGACCGAGGCCGCCATCGCCTTTGTCAGCGGCCATGCCACCAACGTCTGGACCATTGCCCAGCTGTTCAAAAAGCGCGATCTGGTGATCCACGACAGCCTGGCCCACAATTCCATCCTCCAGGGCGGCCAGATCAGCCAGGCCACGCGCCTGTCCTTTCCCCACAACGACCTCGATGCCCTGGACGCCCTGCTTGCGGCCGAACGGGGCCGGTTCAAGCGGGTGCTCATCGCCACCGAAGGGCTTTTCAGCATGGACGGGGACGTGCCCGACCTGCCGCGTCTGCTCGACATCAAAAAGCGTCACCACTGCTTCCTCATGATCGACGAAGCCCATGCCCTGGGCGTGCTCGGGGCCACGGGCCGGGGCGTGGCCGAGCATTTCGGGGTCGATCCCCGGGAGGTGGACATCTGGATGGGCACCCTCAGCAAGGCCTTGTGCGGCTGCGGCGGCTACATCGCCGGTCCGGCCGACATGGTGGAGTGCCTCAAGTATCTGGCGCCGGGATTTCTTTACAGCGTGGGCATGTCCCCGCCCCTGGCCGCGGCCAGCCGGGCGGCCCTGGCGGTCATGCTGCGCGAACCCGGCCGGGTGGCCGCCCTGGCCGACATCAGCCGCTATTTCCTGGAGTACGCCGCGAGCCTCGGGCTCGACACCGGCAAGGCCCAGGGCCATGCCATCGTGCCGGTCATGATCGGCAGCTCCATCGAGGCGGCCATGCTGGCCTCGCGGCTTTTCGCGCGCGGGGTCTACGTCATGCCCATCATTTTCCCGGTGGTGGAGGAATGCGCGGCCCGGCTGCGGTTTTTCCTGTCGAGCCTCCATTCCCGGGAGCAAGTCCGCCAAGCCCTGGACCTGGTGGCCGAGGAATTGCCCGGGGTGCGCCGGCAAGTGGCCGCCCTGGCCGAGGCGGGCGGCCGCCAGGACCTGCCGGATGACTAACAATCAAGGTGTCTGGGCCCGCCGGTTGCACTTTCTGGTCCAGCTCGCCAAGGCTTTTTGTCCCGGGTCCGACGACTCCCGGGCCCTGCGCAAGTTCGCCCGGTTCGACCCCACGGCCCAGGCACCGCACCGGTCGTTTCTGTTTCTCCAGGGCCCGCAAAGTCCGTTCATGCGCCGGTTGGGCCTGGCCATGCACGGCCTGGGCGTCCGGGTGCTCAAAATCAATTTCTGCGGCGGCGACGTCTACCATTGGCCCCGGCCCTTCACCCGGTGGTACCGGGGGTCGCGCCTGGACTGGCCGGCCTTCGTGGCCGCGGTCATGGACCGGTACGGGGTCACGGACCTGATCCTGATCGGCGACAAGCGGCCCCTCAACCACGACGCCATCTGCCTGGCCAAGGCCCGGGGCATCGCGATCCACGTGCTGGAAGAAGGCTATCTGCGCCCGAGCTACATCACCATGGAGCGCGGCGGGGTCAATTCCAATTCGTCCCTGCCGGCCACGCCCGTGGCGATCCGGGCCCTGGCCGCCACCTTGCCGGATCTGCCCCGGCCGTCGCGCATCGTGGATTCCATGCCCGTGCGCGTGCTGTCCACCCTCAAGCACCATGTGGGCAACGCGGTGCTGTTCGGGCTGTTTCCGCGCTACCGCACCCACCGTCCCTATCCCATCGGCGTGGAGCTCACGGGTTGGTTGCCGCGCTATTTTTCCCGCAAGCGCCGGCGGCGGCGGGCCGAAGCCACCATGGCCGAGCTGTTCGCCTCGGGCCGTCCGTTTTTCCTGTTCCCGCTCCAGCTCGATTCGGACATGCAGGTGCGGTCCTATTCCCATTTCGGCGTGCTCGACTCCATCATGCGCGTGCTGTCCGCCTTCGCCCAGGGTGCGCCCAAGGATTGCGTGCTGCTGGTCAAAAACCATCCCCTGGACAACGGCCTTATCAACCTGTCCCGGTATCTGGACAATTTCGCCCGGGCCACCGGCATCGCCCACCGGATTCTCTACATCGACGGCGGCGCGGGCCGGCCCATCATGGAGCGCGCGCAATGCCGGGGGGTGGTGGTGGTCAACAGCACCATGGCCCTGGAAGCCATGGCCCTGGGCCGGCCGGTCTATTCCCTGGGCCGGGCGCCCTATGCCATGCCCGGACTGGCCGTGGCCCCGGCCGAAATGTCCCTGGAAGCCTTTTGGACCAACCCCCGGCCGGTGGACATGGGTCTGCTGGCCGATTTCGCCAAGGTGCTCCACGAACGGGCCCTGCTCCCGGGCAATTTTTACACCGATGTCGGCATTGCCGCCGCCGTGGGCGGGATTTTGCGTCGCCTGGGCCTGGCGGCCCCCTGTGCCGGGGAGGAACACCCATGACCGTCAATCTCTGGCAAGCCGAACCCGATGACGCCGAAACCATTGCCCACGTCATCCGCGAAACCTCGGCCGGCGTGGTGGATTACCTGCTTGGCGGGCTGTCCCGGGTACTCTCCCCGGAACGCCTGCTGACGCCGGTCATCATGGAAACCGGCCATCCCCTGAGCCACGAAAACGTGCTGCTGCTGCGCCAGGGCCCGGCCCTGGCCGGCTTGCTGCTGGCCTATCCCGCCGCCGACCACGGCATCCCTGACATCTTGCGCAAGGTGGTGGCGGCCCACAAACTCGAACTGCTCCACGGCCTGCTCAGCGAGGTTGTGCCCGACAGCCTCTATATCAACACCCTCTGGGTGGACGCGGCCTACCGGGGCAGCGGCGTGGCCGACGACCTCATCGAATGCGCCCTGGTGGCGGCCGCCGACCGGGGGTTGAGCGCCCTGTGCCTGCACGTGTGGATGGAAAACGCCCGGGCCGTGCGTTTCTACCAGCGCCACGGCTTTGTCACGACCCGTCATTTCGAGGTGCCGGCCAAGCCGCGCCTCCCCTACACCGGCGGCTACGACCTCATGAAACGGGACCTCGCACCGGCGAGGCGGCTGGCCTGAACCCGGACCCAACGCCATGCGCAACCCGTTTTTTCGTCTGTGGCCCGGCCGCGCCGCGCCCAAGGAACGCCTCTCGGTCCCGCCCGCCGCGACGTCGGTCCGGGAAACGCGCGACGTCCGGCCCACGGCGGCCGGGCGCCGGTCCTGGGGCGAGCCCACGGCCGGGCTGCGCGCGGAACTGGCCCGCCGGGAGGCCGATCTTGTCCGGATGACCGCCGACCGGGACGGGCTTCGGAGCGAGGCGGCCGAGACCGCCCGCTGGGCCGAACGTGCCTTTACGGCCTTTGCCGACCGGCTGGCCGCGGACGTGGCCGCCTGCCGGACGCATCTGGCCGGCACGCTGCCCCCGGAGACGGCCCGGGCGGTGCGCGACGCCCTGGCCGACCTGCCCCCGGACGCTCCGCGCGCCCTGGACCTCCAGGCCGTGGTGCTGGCCGCCTCGGGCTGGCTGTCGGCGGCGGCGGCCCGGAACTGGTTGCTCGCTGCGGACGCGGCCTGTCCCGCGCCCTGGTTTTCCCGGGAACTCTACCGCCAGTTGGCCGGCCCGGCGGCCGCGCCCACGCACCTCGATCCCCTCGTACACGGCCTGCTCGCCCTGGCCCAGGACGGGGACACGCCCCTTGACCGGTTCGCCTATGCCTACGGCCTGTGGAACCGGGACCTGGCCCCCAAAAACTACGCCCTGGAAATCGCCGCTCTGTCCGGGCTGCCCCAGTTCGACCGGGACTTCTACCGGGCCGGCCTCCCGGACGTGGACAGGGACCGGACCGATCCCGTGGCCCATTACGTGCTGTCGGGCTGGCGCGAGGGCCGTTCCCCCTGCCCGGACTTCGACGGGGCCCGGTACGCGGCCGACCATCCCCTGCTTTTTTTGCGCAAGGAAAACCCCTTCCTGCACTGGCTGGGCCACCGCGACCTGGAAACGCCCCGGTTCGACGTGCCGGAACCGGCCGCGCCCGAGGATACGCCCGTCCCGGCCCCCCGGGTGTCGGTCATCGTGCCCAACTACAACCACGCCCCCTATCTGGAACAGCGCCTGGATTCCATCTACGGCCAGACCTTCGACGATTTCGAGGTGATCCTGCTCGACGACGCCTCCAGCGACGGCAGTCCGGATATCCTGGCCCGCTACGCCGCCCGCTTTCCCGGGCGCACCCGGCTCGTGCAAAATAGCGTCAACAGCGGCGGGGTGTTCCGGCAATGGCGGGCCGGCCTGGCCCTGGCCCGGGGCGAGCTGTGCTGGATCGCCGAGTCCGACGACTGGTGCGAGCCGGATTTCCTGGAGCGCCTCGTGCCGGCCTTCGACGACGGCGCGGTCATGGAGGCCCAGGCCCGGTGCCAATTCGTGGACGCGGACGGGGAGCCCTCGGCCTTCACCCTGGACCATTACCTGGAGCCGGTGGGCGCGCAAACCTGGCACCGGTCCTTCGTGCGTTCGGGCCTGGCCGAGGTGCTCGGCGGACTCGGGGTGCGCAACACCCTGCCCAACATAAGCGCCGTGGTGTTCCGGCGTCCGTCCGGCCTGGCCCTGCTCGACGATCCGGACTGGCTGTCCCTGCGCATCTGCGGGGACTGGCTGTTCCACCTGCACCTGCTGGCCGGGGGGTGGGTGGCCTACGTGGCCGAGACCACGAATTTCTTCCGCCTGTCCGCGGGCAGCGCCGGCGCGGAAAGCTACCGCACCCCGGCCTATTACCGGGAGCACGAGGCCGTGGCCCGGACCGTGGCCAGGCTGTATCCGGTGGACGCCGCCCTGCTCGGACGCCACCGGGAGTTGTTGCGCCTGTTTTACGCCGAGCGCTTCCCGGACGACGCCTTGCACCTGGACACGCTCTACGACCCGGCGGTGGAACACTTCCTGGCCGGGCCGCGCCCGCGCCGGGTGCTCATCTCCATTTTCGCCTTTTCCCTGGGCGGGGGCGAGATCGCGCCCTTGCGCCTGGCGGTGGGGCTGGCCCGGGCCGGCTGGACCGTGCTCGTGCACGATTTCGGCTACACCCCGCCCGAACCGGCCATCCGCAACCTGCTGCCCCCGAACCTGCCCGTGGTCACGGCCCGGACGCCCGAGGCCTTCCTGGAGCTGCTGGCCGCATTCCGCCCCGACGTGGTCAACTCCCACCACCAGGCGGTCCAGTCCATGATCCGCCGGGTCCGGGACACGCATCCCGAAGCCTTTGCCGGGCTGGTCCACGTCAGCAGCATGCACGGCATGTACGAAGGCCTGCCCGCCGCCGAACTGGATGCCCAGTTGCCCGGGCTTTGCGCCTGCGCCGACGCCTGGACCTACGTGGCGGACAAAAACCTCGGTCCGTTCCGGGCGCGCGGCCTGTACGATCCGGCCCGCTTCCACAA
>JGI2065J20421_1001703_pt1 | contig 14318 bp, 8 predicted proteins | sample Biomet5_FD_20421 | JGI IMG/M metagenome (IMG submission 20421)
GTTGATTATGCCGGGATAGCCAAAGCCTTCGGGATAAAATCTTATAAAGTCGATGATCCTGGAAAAATAGCCGGGACCCTTAAGGATGCATTTGAATATAACGGGCCTGTACTTATAGAACTTCGTGTGCCTGATGAAAGCGAACTTGTCCCGCCTGTTCCGCGGTGGATCCCTAATGCGATTAAAAATGGGCTGCCATATTGTTACTGAACCTGTAATTCAATGCGTTTCAAAACAAAATAAGGGGAATAAGATAACATCTGTTTTTTGGAATAATGACATTTGAGAAAATTATAAAATAAGGTTCATAAAAAATATATAAAATATGGAGGTTGGCTGTTATGTTCGATGTCGTAGTAGTTGAATCCGAAGTCCGTGAACAGCACATGCTGATGAGTGAAGTCGCAAATGTAAGATTTGGTGACCCTGAGTCAAATTACACAGAAGACAAGGATCTCATAGAGCTTATCGGTGATGCCGATGCAGTTGTATGTACGGCAAGGGGGAAATTCACAAGGAATGTTATTGCAGCAGCAAAAAAACTTAAAATCATAGCAAAATGCGGCTCAGTGCCGAATAATATAGATGTTGAGGCAGCAACGGAGCATGGGGTTGCAGTTACTTACACACCTGGTGCAAATAAAACAAGCGTTGCTGAACATGCTCTCACTTTGATGCTGTCTCTGCTTAAGCTTGAACCTAAATCCATGAGGGCGCTTCAAAACGGACAGTGGAAAAGCGAGGCGCTCCAGGCGGAGGAGCTTACAGGTAAAACAGTAGGCTTGGTCGGATTGGGACAGGCGGGGTTTTGTCTTGCTGAAATGCTGAAAGTTTTTCATGTAAATCTGCTGTGCTATGACCCGTATGTAAAAGAAGAAATTCTTGCACTTGCCGGGGCAAGGCCTGTTGATCTGGATACTCTGCTTTCACTAAGTGATGTTGTGTCGCTGCACTGTCAACTCAGTGATGAAACACGCGGCATGATAACAGCAGATAAATTTAAGAAAATGAAAAAAAGTGCATATTTCATCAATACAGCAAGGGGCGCACTTGTCGACGAACGGGCTCTCGCAGACGCACTGAAAAATAATTTGATCGCTGGTGCCGGCATAGATGTTTACAGCATTGAACCTGCTGCCAAAGATAATCCTCTGTTTTTCCTCGACAATGTTATAGTTACTCCGCATATGGCTGGCTGGACCAGGGAGTGTCTCGCAAGGGAAAGCAGCGGCACAACAATGGAAGTAATACAGATGCTGCGGGGAAAAATCCCTGATAATCTTGTGAACCCTGAGTATGTTAAATTTAAGAAGTAAAGAGGTATGACTATTTTTTTGCGGTGTTAAGATTATTACTGAGAATTTTAAAAGAGGGGGCGTGTGGTGCACTAATTTGTACGCTCCCGACTCTGTTTTTCATCAGATGACGAACGCAGCCTGCACGGAAGAGAGTGTTCCTCATTAAATTATTCTGGGGACAGGTTGATTCTGAGAATGTGCTGCCGGATCTGCAGATAAAATATCTTTACCTAAAATTTTGCCGGTGAATGTGCAGCCCGTATTGTACGATGTAAAATAAATCGGCAGAAATTTTCTTCGTTTGCTTTAATCCAAGCATTTTCAGTATAGGAACAAAAAGTTTCAATAAAACAGCATTATTGATTGAATTATTTGCATAAACGGTTCTATTGCGCCGGTTTTTTGCTCAAAGTAATTCTTAAGGATAAGCCTTTTATTATTTTCTTTTAATTACATTAACCGCAAAAAAATATTTAAAAATTATATGCTTGAATATATAAATTTTCATGCTATAATTCACGTTTGTTGGTAAGGGATCAAACTTTCAGCGTATGCTGTGTCTGTATTGCAGCCCTTATCACGGCGAAAAGCCTCACAGAGAGGCAAATATGTGAGAGGCGCGGCCCAATCAGGTCTATAGTTTTGTCCTCGTTCGCACCGCTAATAAAAACAGGCGACACCTGTCCATTGACATGTGTCGCTTTTTTGCTATAATACCCATTTGTACGATTGTACAGTCTCACCAAATATTCCATTCAGGGAGGTCGCTCCCATGCAGGTTAAAACACTATCAGGGAAGGCTTTTGAACGGCGCAGGCTTTTTGGTAAGGAGAGAAAACTTATTGCTCTCCCGGATCTTGTTGAAGTACAGCGTAATTCATATCAGTGGTTTTTTCAGGCTGATACAGAACCGGAAGGACGTGCTTCACAGGGTTTGCAGGAATTGTTCGATGAGGTTTTTCCGATTGAAAGCTACGACGGCTCGTTTGCACTTGAATTTGTCAGATATTATGTTGACCCCGTAGCCATAAGTCTGGATGAGGCACGCAGCAGGGACCTTACATGGTCGAGACCTTTGCGTGCGACGATTCGGCTGGCAAACAGGAAAACAGGAGAAATTAAGGAAGAAGACATTTATCTTGGGGATTTCCCAGCTATGACGGAACGGGGAACCTTTATCATCAACGGCACGGAGCGTGTCGTTGTAAATCAGCTTGCCAGGTCAGCAGGTGTTTATTACAGTGCTGAACTTGGAATCCCAGGACAGGAATCATTTATTGCAAAACTGATCCCTGACCGCGGTGCATGGATAGAGTTCGATCTTGCGCCCGGGGAGGTTATTTCTGTGAAAATCGATAACAGAAAGAAAATCCCCGTCACTATAATGCTCAGGGCATTCGGCGTCCAGACTACGGAAGAGCTTCTTTCATGCTTCGGGGCAAAAGAAGTGGAACGTGATCTTGTTGATGATGACGTAAAAGGTATGCTTCTTGCCGAGGCTGTAGTATCAAAAGACGGCAGCGGTGAAGCAAATATACGGAAAAATACAAGGCTGACCAAAGAACACCTTGAAGTGCTATGGAACAGCGGCCGTACTAAGATCTGGGTGTGGGACGTGGATCCTTCGATTTCTGCAACGATCGAACGCGATAATACGGATACACCAGATGCGGCTATTCTTGAGCTTTTCAGGCGGCTGCGTCCTAACGAACCGGCCCGTATGGAAAATGCACGTGAATATATAAACAGCATATTCTTTGATCCTCGCAGGTATAATTTGGGAAGGGTAGGCCGCTATAAAATAAACAGACGCCTGGCTTTGGATGCTCCAAGTTCGGAGCGTCTGCTTACCGTAAACGATATAGTTTCGATCATTAAAGGGCTTCTCAATCTGCGTGACGGGGAAGAACATGTGGATGATATAGACCACCTTGGAAACCGCAGGGTGCGTGCTGTTGGTGAACTGCTGCAGAATCAGGTCAGAATAGGGCTGCTTCGCATGGAACGCATAGCCAAAGAGCGTATGACAACAACCCCGGATTTGGCAACTGCAATGGCAAAGGACCTGATAAATGTACGTCCGATATCGGCAGCGCTGCGTGAGTTTTTTGGTTCTGGACAGCTTTCGCAGTTTATGGACCAGACTAATCCTCTTGCTGAACTTACGCACAGGCGCCGTCTTTCAGCGCTCGGCCCCGGCGGATTGAGCCGTGAACGTGCCGGATTTGAAGCCCGCGACGTTCACCATACGCACTATGGCAGGATCTGTCCTATAGAAACTCCGGAAGGTCCTAATATAGGACTGGTTACGTCGCTTGCAACTTTTGCGAGAATAAATGAATATGGATTCCTGGTATGCCCGCGGCGGAAGGTCGTTGACGGAAGAGTTACCGATGAAATAGTTTATCTGTCTGCCGATGAAGAAGATGAGTACTATGTCGGCCGTGCAGATATGCCAGTGGATGATGACGGGAGAGTCCTGCCTACCGGAGGCGGCACGGGGATTTATGTAAGACACCTGGATAACACGATAGAGATCCAGCCGGAACAGCTGGAGTATATGGATATATCTCCTAAACAGATAGTGTCGATTTCCACTGCGCTTATCCCGTTTCTGGAGCACGACGATGCTAACCGTGCACTGATGGGTTCCAATATGCAGCGACAGGCAGTTCCTCTTGTATTTCCCGATTCACCGATAGTTGGGACAGGCATTGAACACCGCATAGCAAAGGACTCTGGATCATGCATAGTATCACGCAGAGGCGGAACTATCAGTTACGTTGATGCTGACAGAATAGAAATAACAACTGACGACAGAGAAATCGATTCATATACAATGCCAAAATTCAGACGCTCAAACCAGGGCACTGTAATACACCAGAAACCAATAGTTTCACACGGTCAGCGGGTAGATGCCGATGAGATAATTGCTGACGGGCAGGCCTGCGATGAGGGCGAACTTGCTCTTGGCCGCAATGTGCTTGTGGCATTTGTTTCCTGGGAAGGCTATAACTTTGAAGATGCGATACTTTTAAGCCAGAAGCTTGTTAAAGAAGATTTTTATACTTCTATACATATTGAGGAGTATGAAGTCGAATCGCGTGACACAAAACTTGGCCCTGAAGAAATAACAAGGGATATTCCAAATGTCGGCGAGGACGCACTTAAAAACCTTGACGAAGATGGAGTTGTGAGAATAGGAGCCGAAGTAAAAGCCGGTGATATTCTGGTCGGCAAGGTAACTCCGAAGGGTGAATCGGATCAGTCTCCTGAAGAAAAACTGCTTCGTGCAATATTCGGAGAAAAGGCGCGTGAAGTTCGTGATACGTGTCTTAAAGTCCCGCACGGTGAAGGCGGTAAAGTCGTTGAGATAAAGAGGCTCAGCCGTGAGAAGAACAGTGAGGATATGAGCCCCGGAGTGAATGAAGTGGTAAAGGTCTATGTCGCGCAGTTCCGTAAAATAACGGAAGGCGACAAGATGGCCGGACGTCATGGAAACAAGGGTGTCGTTTCGCGCATAATGGCGGAAGAAGACATGCCGTACCTTTCCGACGGAACTCCTGTTGACGTTGTCTTGAATCCGCTCGGTGTCCCAAGCCGAATGAACCTGGGACAGGTTCTTGAGACAGTGCTTGGCTTTGTTGCCATGCAGAACGGATATAAGGTCGTTACCCCGGTATTTGAATCAGCCACTGCAAACGACATAATGCCATATATCAAAAAGATACAGGAAAATAAATACCCGGAAATGCAGGATGACTGCAAGATCACCATATACGACGGACGGACCGGCGAACCTATGGCAAACAAGGTAATGGTCGGAGTGATGTATATGCTTAAGCTTATACACCTTGTGGATGACAAGATACATGCACGCTCGATAGGCCCGTACAGCCTTATAACCCAGCAGCCACTTGGCGGTAAAACCCAGTTCGGAGGCCAGCGTTTCGGTGAAATGGAAGTCTGGGCACTTGAAGGATATGGTGCTGCGCACATGCTTCAGGAGATGCTGACTGTCAAGTCGGACGATATCAGAGGGCGTCTCAAGACTTATGAGCGGATAGTAAAGGGAGAGAATCTTTCAAAGCCAGGCGTGCCTGAAAGTTTCAGGGTGCTGATCAAAGAGCTCCAGGGATTGGGGCTTGATGTTGAGATAAAATATTCAGACGGTTCATTCGGTGAGCTGGTCTTAAGTGAGGAAGAAGATGAAGGAAAGGGCACCCACCGTCATGTATCGTTCAAACCTGATTCAACAGTGGACGATATAGGGGTTGATTTTGTAGCTGACGGCGGCAAAACGATCACTGGCGCTGATCTATTTGATGAACAGGCAGCAGAGTACAGCGCGATTGAGCTTCATGAGACCGACGAAACGGCAGAAGCCGAGGCGCTCAATGAAGATGAAAACAGCCTCTTCAGCAGTATTGCTCCTAAGACAGGCGAACAGGGGGATGATATTTAATGCCAAATGTTAATCATGAAATTGTGGGAGTAAGGATGAAGCTTTCATCGCCTGGAAGGGTAAGAGAACTTTCAAGCGGTGAGGTAAAAAAACCTGAAACCATAAATTACAGAACCCTTCGTCCGGAAAAAGACGGACTATTTTGTGAGAGGATTTTTGGCCCTACTAGGAGTTACGAATGTGCGTGCGGCAAATATAAACGCAGCGGGCCAAAATTCCGCGGTGTCGTATGCGACCGCTGCGGGGTTGAAGTAACTGACAACCGTGTACGCCGCGAAAGAATGGGACATATCGAACTGGCGGCGCCTGTAGTGCATATTTGGTACCTTAGAGGTATCCCGAGCCGTTTGAGCCTGCTTCTTGGTGCCTCGACCAAGGATCTTGAAAAGGTCGTTTATTTTGCGCCGACGAGGCGTAGGGAAAAAGTCTACAAGGTCGTGAGCGAAGGGCGCAGGATTGATCTTGCCCGCAGGGGGAAACTGATTTCTGCTTCAGAGGAACGCATACACCGTTTCTATGATCCTAAATTCAAAGCCGAAGAAGCCTACAGGATTACAAAGGTTGATGAGATAACTGCAGATGAGGGCGACATAATTACAGCTGCCCAGGTTAACCGCATACGTTCGGAGTATGGCGATGATATTTTCAAGGTTGAGCCAGCCTTCCGCCTGTTTAAGGATGGGGAAGATCAGGGCGGAAATATGATCGTTGCTGAAAGCAAAGTAAGCAATATGCTGGCCGCCGATGAAGAACTCAAATCAGAACGCGCCGTGCTTAATACCCAGGAGGCATTTGTTGTAACATCTGTGATCCATCTTCCATTTGCAAAAAATGATGTTATATCGAAAAGTGAATTCGGTCTGTACAGCCAGAAGTACCCCAAGCGCTTCCAGACCATAGAAGAAACTGAAACATTGGAAGATCCATGCTATATAGTTATAAACGGAGGAGAGTCTCCTTTTGAAAGAGCCGATATTATTCTTGAACGCGAAGAGGTAATATGTGCTGCATACGATAAGGTTTTCAAGGCAGGCATAGGAGCAGAAGGCGTTTACTCACTGCTTGAGCAGATCGATATAAGCCTGCTCGTCGCGTCGCTGAGAGAAGAGATCGCAGAGTGTTCGGGCCAGAAGAAACGCAAGCTTATAAAAAGGCTCCAGGTTGCAGAGGATTTTCGTAAAAGCGAAAGCCTTCCGCAGTGGATGGTCCTTTCCGTTCTCCCCGTTATCCCTCCTGATCTCAGACCTATGGTACAGCTTGATGGCGGCAGGTTTGCCACGTCGGACCTCAATGATCTGTATCGAAGGGTAATAAACAGGAACAACCGCCTGCGCAAGCTTCAGGAGCTCAAGGCTCCTGAAATAATAGTGAGAAACGAAAAGAGGATGCTTCAGGAATCAGTAGATGCGTTGATCGACAACGGCCGCAGAGGAAAGGCAGTCCTTGGTGCAGGCAACAGGCCACTGAAGAGCCTTACCGATCTTTTGCGCGGCAAAAAAGGCCGTTTCCGCCAGAACCTTCTTGGAAAACGTGTCGACTATTCAGGCCGCTCCGTAATAGTAATAGGCCCTCGTCTTAAAATATACCAGTGCGGACTTCCAAAGCAAATGGCGCTTGAACTCTTCAAGCCGTTTGTAATGCATAAACTTGTGGAAAGCGGACTTGCTCCCAATGTGAAGAGTGCCCGCAGGTTTATCGAGAGAGGGCGGGATGAGGTTTGGGCAATCCTTGAAGGAATCATAAAGGATCATCCTGTTATGCTGAACCGTGCTCCTACGCTGCACAGACTTGGAATACAGGCTTTTGAGCCGGTACTGATAGAAGGTAAGGCGATCAGGCTGCACCCGCTTGTCTGCACAGCATTTAACGCCGACTTTGACGGAGACCAGATGGCAGTTCATGTCCCTCTTTCTCTTGAGGCACAGACAGAGGCAAGAGTCCTTATGCTGTCATCAAACAACCTGCTTTCGCCTGCAAGCGGGAAGCCGGTTGTCATACCGACGCAGGATATAATACTCGGTGTTTATTACCTTACGACCATGAGAGACGGCCTGAATGGAGAAGGACTTTATTTCAAGGATGACAGAGATGTAATATCGGCACTTGATCACGGTATTGTCCATGTGAATTCAAAAATAATGGTCAAAGCAGATCCGGAATGGGAATGCCAGAAGATAGGCGGAAAATGGGTAGAAACATCTCCGGGACGCGTGCTTTTCAACCGTGCTCTGCACCCTAAACTTAGATTTATCAATGAAACAATAAATAAAAAGCAAATGGGTACGTTGCTTGACAATGCCTACGACAAAGTCGGCCAGACAGGGCTTGTTACAATGCTTGATGAGATCAAAACATTAGGCTACAGGTGGTCAACACACAGCGGTATAAGCCTTGGTGTCGGTGACATAATAGTACCTAAGGAGAAAAAAGAAATACTTGACGTGACCCTTGTTCAGGAGGAAGACCTTACATCACAGTTTGAAATGGGAATTCTGACCGAGGATGAATATATGAGGCAGAAGGACATACTTTGGTCAGACGCCGGACGCCGTATTGCAGACAAGATCATGGACAGTATGGCAATTACAAACCCGCTTAGAATAATGGTCGACTCTGGGGCGCGCGGTTCACGCGGACAGGTTGCGCAGATGGCCGGTATAAGGGGACTTATGGCTGACCCGTCCGGCAGGATAATCAGGTATCCTATAGTCGCTAACTTCAAAGAGGGTCTGAACACACTGGAATACTTTATTTCAACGCACGGTGCCAGAAAGGGTCTTGCAGATACGGCGTTGCGTACTGCAAAATCAGGATATCTGACGCGCCGGCTTGTTGATGTCGCCCAGGATCTTATTATAATGGATGAGGACTGCGGTACCCATCACGGTGTCGAGATAAGGCCGCTGCTCCAGCAGGACGGCAAAGCTACCATTTCTATGTCTGAACGACTTGCCGGCCGCATCAGCCTGAACGATGTGACTAACCCGAGTACAGGTGAGATGCTTCTTAAACGTGACGAAGAGATATCTGTTGAAAAAGCAAAATATATCGAATCTCTCGGAATAAATTCAGTTTGGGTAAGAAGTCCTCTTACGTGCGAACTCCGGCAGGGTATATGCCGTGCATGTTACGGACGTGACCTTGCGACACGCAAGAAGGTCGCTATAGGCGAGTCTGTCGGTGTTGTGGCTGCTCAGTCGATAGGCGAGCCTGGTACACAGCTGACGATGCGTACATTCCATACCGGAGGAGTCAGGCAGTTTACAGGTGAAGACATTACCCAGGGACTGCCTAGGATAGAACAGCTTTTTGAAGTACGGCGCCCTAAAAAAGTCGCAATCCTTGCAGAAGTTGACGGCACACTGCTTGAGATACGGGCAATGGATGGCAAGAGAAAGCTGATCATAGGAGTTATTTCTGAAGATGGGGTTGAGGAAAAAGTTTCATACAACATCCCGGCATCCCAGAACCTCCTCTCCGGAATTGAAGAAGGCTGTACCATTACAAAGGGAATGCTTCTTACAGAGGGATATATAGATCCGCAGCAGCTGCTTGAAGTTGAAGGGCTTGAAGCAGTGCAGCATTATCTTCTTGACGGCATCCAGGAAGTTTACCGCTCACAGGGCGTGTCTATAAATGACAAGCACATAGAAACAATACTTCGCAAAGTTGCACCAGTTAATCGCGTACGTGTGCTTGAAGAAGGAGACAGCTCTTTTGTTTCAGGTGAACTTGTATGGAAGGAAGATTTTGAAAAGAGTATTGAACAGATAGCGGCTCATAACAGCAAATCGCTTGAGGAGTCATTTGATTTCCTTAAAGGGTATAAACTTGTAGAGCTTCCTGCAGGGTTCGATAAAAATGAAATTACCGGCGAAGAAGGCATAACGTGCAAAATGCTTTCAGCTCTATTGCAGCCGGGAGGAGTTACCGGCGAGATCGTTGTGGAGGATGAAGCTGGTGAAATGCGTGTGGTTTTGGGTGACGCAAGCTTCAGGAGAACTGTAGAAGACCTTGAGTTAATAAAAGAACTCAAGGATACGGTGACAGGCGAGACCATGATCAAGGCGGGAACACGGCTTTCGGCACTGGATCTTGCAAAGATAGTCTCATTGCCCCCGCAGCCGCTTCTTGTAAGAGATACCAATGTCCTTGAAGACAGCACTGACGATGCGTGGTTTGCAGCTAATGTAGAAAAAGACGGAAATATTCTTATAAACACCGATTCCATCCTTGATGCTTCAGCTGTAAAAATATTGACAGCCAATAATGTGAAACAGATTAAGCTTTGGAAATCACCGGAAAGAATTAATCTTGCCGATGCCATGCACTATGTCATGATCGAAGATTACTTTGACAAGCCTGTTGCAAAGGCAATAGGTTCCGACGGAGAAATAATTGATAACATAGCGCACAGTATCGACGGTTCTGTTGTGCGCGGAGTGGTTGACGGAACTATTTCAGGCATTGAAAGCGAAGGAAATATTATCACAAGAGAAAAAATAATCAGGCAGGTTCTGACAAAAAAGGCCCTAGGCAAGATATTGCTTGAAACGATAAAAGATGAAAGAGGCAATGTTATAGCTGAGGCAGGCAGTGAGATAAACAGTGAAATTGTAGACAGCCTGGCGTCAGTTGAATTTGACAGCCTGACGGTAAGGTCGAAACAGGCTGCTGCTGAGTACAAAAAACTGATACAGAGAGTCTCATTTGTCAGGCGTCTGAGAGAAACACCCAAATGTCATCCCGTGGTACACGGTGTAACAAAAGCCGCCCTTGCCACAGGCAGCTTCCTGTCTGCCGCCTCATTCCAGCAGACGGCACAGGTACTTGCAGCCGCGGCGGTAAGAGGAGAAGTTGATAATCTGGTTGGGCTGAAGGAAAATGTTATTATTGGGCTTTTGATTCCGGCTGGTACCGGTATTGAGAGATACAGTAAGGTCTCTGTTTCGGAAGTTTCAGATGATACGGCTCAGCCACATGAAACAGCACAGGCATCAGCATCAGAAGTTTAATAGAGCTTTAAAAACAGGTAATTTTACTTAAAAAAATAATTTTAATAAAAATAACGGCGGAAACTGCAGTGTTTATTGACACATGTGGCTTCCGCTGTTATTATATTTCGGTGCGACTTCGCACAGGAGGTGTTAGTGTGCCTTTGAACGAACTCGCTACAGAGAAAAGGATTGTAGGCATAAATTCAGTCCTACGCAAGCTTAAAGCAGGGTGTGTCTGTAAAGTTTTTCTTTCCAGAGAGGCAGACGCAAAGCTGCTGAGATTCATTATTGCCGAGGCTGAAATGAAACACGTGCCTATTGAGTGGGAAGAAGATTCAAAGCAGTTAGGAAGAGCTTGCGCCGTTGCGCGAAAAACGGCCGCGGCAGCACTTCTTAAAGTAGAAGATAATAATCGATAAGGAAGGAGGGAGCTATTTGCCAACTATTAGTCAGCTTATTCGTAATGGCAGAGAGGACAAAAGGCGTCGTCTGAGTGCGCCTGCACTACAGGAGAATCCGCAGCGCCGCGGTGTGTGCACCCGCGTTTATACTGTTACTCCTAAGAAGCCTAACTCTGCTCTTCGTAAGGTCGCACGTGTGCGCCTAACCAATGGGATAGAAGTAACCGCATATATCCCTGGAGTTGGTCACAATCTGCAGGAACACTCCGTAGTTCTGGTACGCGGAGGACGCGTCAAGGACCTGCCGGGCGTGCGTTATCATATTGTCAGGGGAACGCTTGACTGTGGCGGGGTGGAAAACCGCCGTCAAAGCCGCTCGCTTTATGGAGCTCGCAGACCAAAGTAATCAGTAATTAAAGGGAGGTTGGTCCTATATGCCACGTAAGGGACATGTAAAAAAACGTATAACACCGCCCGATTCAGTTTATGCGAACCCGGCAATTGCAAAATTCATCAACTGCCTGATGCTCGGAGGAAAGAAGAGTACGGCGGAGAGGATTATGTATAAAGCACTGGATCTGGCTGGAAGCAGACTCAATATAGAGCCTGCCGAAGTATTTGAAAAAGCTATGACAAGCGTACGTCCACTGGTGGAGGTTCGTCCGCGCAGGGTAGGCGGAGCCACGTATCAGGTTCCTGTCGAAGTAAAACCCGAGAGAGGTCAGGAACTTGCTATCAGGTGGATAATAAGCTATTCGCGTTCACGGAAGGGTATTCCTATGGTTGAACGCCTTGCGCGTGAGCTTTCTGATGCCTGCAAAGGTGAGGGCGGCTCAGTTAAAAAGCGTGAAGATACTCATCGTATGGCTGAAGCAAACCGCGCGTTTGCTCACTATCGCTGGTAATAATAAGTATAAAGTTTTAGTTTGGTGGTGTTGACGATGCAGGGCATCGACTTAAGTACAGTGCGCAATATTGGAATAGCTGCGCATATAGATGCAGGTAAGACTACGACGACAGAACGTATTTTGTTCTATACCGGCCGTAAGCACAAGCTCGGGGAAACGCATGAGGGCGCAGCTACGATGGACTGGATGGAGCAGGAGCGTGAGCGCGGCATTACAATCACATCTGCCGCAACTACCTGTTTCTGGGGCGATTGCCTGATCAATATTATTGATACACCCGGGCACGTGGACTTTACTGTTGAAGTTGAGCGCTCTATGCGAGTGCTTGACGGTGCAATTTCTGTTTTTTGCGCAGTTGGTGGAGTTGAACCCCAGTCGGAGACAGTTTGGCGTCAGGCTGATAAATATCATGTTCCGAGGATAGCCTTCGTCAACAAGATGGACAGGGTCGGGGCTGATTTCTTCTCTGTGGTGGACCAGATGAAGAAGCGTCTTGGAGCAAAAGCTGTTCCGATTCAGATACCGATAGGTGTTGAGGATGGTTTTAGCGGTATGGTCGATCTTGTCTCAAGGAAAGCTATCATATATGATGATGCGCTTGGAACGGAATTCCATTCTGCTGATATTCCCCCTCAGTTGCTTGAAGAGGCTGAAATAGCAAGAACAGAGATGATTGAAGCACTCTCTGATTTTGATGACGATATAATGCAGCTTTATCTTGACGGCAATGATATAACAGAGGAAATGATTAAAAAAACCATAAGAAAAGCGGTTGTTAATCTAGAAATAGTCCCGGTAATGTGCGGATCAGCTTTTAAGAATAAAGGCGTGCAGCCTTTGCTTGATGCGGTCGTTGCATATCTTCCGAGCCCTCTTGATATGCCTCCTGTCGTTGCTGTCGATCCTGATCATACAGACAGGGAAATACAGATACATCCATCTTCTGATGCTCCATTTGCAGCCCTGGCATTCAAGATCATGGTGGATCCGTTTGTGGGGAGACTCGCGTTCTGCAGGGTTTATTCCGGATATATAGAAAGCGGCATGGCTATCTATAATTCAAACACAAGACGTCGTGAAAGAGTCGGACGCATACTGCGCATGCATGCCAATAAACGTGAAGAGATGGACAATGCACAGGCTGGCCTTATTATAGCTATTCCTGGTCTTAAGCAGGTACGTACCGGTGATACCCTTTGCGATGAAAAACAGCCGGTACTGCTGGAAAATCTTATTTTCCCAGAGCCGGTCATATCCCTTTCAGTGGAGCCCATGAGCAAGGCGGATCAGATCAAGCTTGCAAAAGGTCTTGAAGCGCTTTCGGAAGAAGACCCTACATTCCATGTATCAGTCAATGAGGATACAGGGCAGACTCTAATAAGCGGAATGGGAGAGCTTCATCTTGAAATAATAGTTGATAGGCTGCGCAGGGAATTTAATGTTGAGGTAAAAGTAGGCCGTCCGCAGGTGGCTTATAGAGAAACCATCCGGTCACAGGCCAGGGCCCAGGGCAAGTTTGTCCGTCAGTCAGGCGGAAAAGGCCAGTACGGAGACGTAGTTATTGAAATAGAGCCGCTTCCTGAAAGAAAGGGTTTTGAATGGGAAGACCGGATCATCGGCGGTTCTGTCCCGAAGGAATATATTCCAGCCGCTCAGAAAGGCGTGGAGGATGCAATGAGCAATGGGGTGCTTGGCGGATATCCTGTCATTGGCGTCAAGGTTTCCCTTGTTGACGGAAGCTATCATGAAGTCGACAGCTCCGAGATGGCATTTCGTATTGCTGGTTCCATGGCTATAAAAGAAGCCATTAAAAAGGCTGATCCTGTTCTGATGGAGCCTATTATGAATGTGGAAGTCGTGGTTCCTGAAGAATATATGGGTGACGTTATGGGTGATATTTCTTCCCGCAGGGGCAGGGTCTCGGAAATGGGAGTAAGGGCAAACGCGCGTATTGTAAAGGCTTTTGTCCCTCTTGCAGAGATGTTCGGCTATGCTACAGACTTAAGAAGCAGAACCTCAGGAAGAGCATCTTATACTATGAGTTTCGACCATTATGACGAAGTGCCGAAAAGTGTAGAGGAAGAACTTTTAAAAAAATAGCAGTTATAACAATTAAAGCGAGCGATTTTAAAAGGAGGTAAGACAGGTATGGCAAAAGAGAAATACGTACGCAGCAAGCCGCATTTGAACATAGGTACGATAGGACATATCGACCATGGTAAGACAACGCTGACAGCTGCAATAACAAA
>JGI2065J20421_1001721_pt1 | contig 14234 bp, 10 predicted proteins | sample Biomet5_FD_20421 | JGI IMG/M metagenome (IMG submission 20421)
GGGGGGCTAAGGGGGTTTTGCGGGCAAGTCAAGGGGGCCTGGCCGCGTGGTCTGGGAGTCTCCCGTACATACGTGAAGGCCGGGCCGAAAGGAAGCGGGCGGGACGTGATTTGCGATTTTGGGTTGGCGGCAACGGCCGCACGGGGGGAGCTTCCGGCGGCCAGCGGGTGGGCGCGCGGCCATTGCATGAGCGCCTCGGCCGCTGGTTGGCGCGACGGCGGGAGAAAAAGCATACGGAAGTCCGATATCACGGAAGGGATCGTAGTATCTTCCCCCTACGTTTCTGATGCATTGGGCGCGAGTGGGGGAGCTTTGTCAGGGGACGGAGACTAAGGAAGTGATGGGTGCTTCTAGATCGGGAGACATGCAGGAGACGATACAGGATGCGGTGCCGGAAGCGAATATGGTATCTGGTCTGCTGATACATAGCATTGGAATGATATATAAGGCGTTGCCGATGAAAAAAACGTGATGTGTAAAAAGTACACACTAAAATAAAAACTTGTTTCCACTCCCCCTCCTTGCTAAAGAAAAATTCCCCATCAAGCCACCCCTGTCGCGAGGCAGGTTCGGAAAGCTGCGGGTCTCGGAACGATACGTCGAGATGGCCGGGCCGCTGGGAATCCCACGGAGGGGAATCTATGCGGATCTCCATTTCCACGAAAATCCTGTGCCTCGTTATCCTTTCGGTCGTCGCCACGGTGGCCAGCATCCAAGGCGTCGCCTTTTTCCTGATCCGGGACGGCTATGAGGCGATCACGGCCCAGACCGTGGAGAGCTACCTCCACGTCGTGGACCGGCAGCTCAAGGCGTACGAACAATCCTTTCTGGAAATGGCGCAGTTCAACGCTTCCCGGGACGCCGTGGTCGACGGCATTCTGGCCGGCGACACGGCCCGGCTGCACGCGCTCGGCCGGTCGATTCTGGCCGGGGGCAAGGCCGATCTGATCCTTTTCACCGATGCGTCCGCCAAGGTCGTGGCCCGGGGACACTCGGACAAGGCCGGCGACAGGATCGACAATCAGAAAGGCATCCAGCAGGCCTTGAGCGGGCAGGGCTGCTTCCTGCTCGAGTCGGGAAACACCGTAGGCTTTTCCATCCGGGCCTATGCGCCGGTCAAGCGCAACAACGCCGTGATCGGCGTGGTGGTCGTGGGACAGAATCTGGCCGGGGACACCACACTGGTCGACGGCATCAAGAAGGATCTCGGCGCCGAGGCCACCATCTTCCAGGGGGATACCCGGATCGCCACCTCCATCGAGACCAACGGCAAACGGGCCGTCGGCACCAAACTCGACAATCCGGACATCCTTGCCAAGGTGCTGCGCGGCGGCGAGACCTATTTCGGGGGCAACGTCATCTTCGGTCGCGAGTACCGCACGGTCTACCAGCCGCTCGAAAACGGCCAGACCATCGTGGGCATGCTTTTTATCGGCATAGATATTTCCAAGGCCCTGGCCTCCCGTGACGCCATCATCCGCAATATCGGCCTGGCCGGGGTGGCCTGTATGGCGCTTTTCGCGGTCTTGGCCTGGCGGTTGTCCCGCACCCTGACCCGCCCGTTGCTGCGGTGCGTGGATTTTGCCCACGCCGTGTCCCAAGGTCGGATCGACCAGACCCTTGCGGTGCGTCAGAACGACGAAACCGGCACTCTGGCCATCGCCCTTGCAAACATGGCCAAGGATATCAAGACCCGGATGGACGAGGTGGCCACGGCCCGGGAACAGGCCGAATCCGAGGCGGCCCAGGCCGAAATCGAGCGTCGGAAAGCCGATGAAGCCTGCCGTCTGGCCGAGACCGCCAAGGCCGAGGGCATGCTCCACGCCGCCGGCCGGGTCGAAGGGGTGGTGGAAGCGGTCACCGCCGCCTCCCAGCAATTGGCCGCCCAGGTCGAGCAGGCGCATCGCGGGGCCGAGGACCAGTCCCGTCAGGCCGGGGATGCCGCCGCCTCCATGGAGCAACTCAACGGCACGGTGCTCGACGTGGCCAAAAGCGCCTCCCAGGCCGCGACCACCACCGAAGAGGCCCGGGCCAAGGCCGAAGAGGGCGCGGCCGTGGTCAACGAGGCCGTGGCCGGCATCAGCGGCGTCGCCGACCAGTCCCGGGCCCTGAAGGAAGACATGGCCGATCTGGGCCGCCGGGCCGAAAGCATCGGCGCCATCATGGAGGTCATTTCCGACATCGCCGACCAGACCAACCTCCTGGCCTTAAACGCCGCCATCGAGGCGGCCCGGGCCGGCGAGGCCGGACGCGGTTTTGCCGTGGTGGCCGACGAAGTCAGAAAATTGGCCGAAAAGACCATGGCCGCCACCAAGGAGGTCGGCACCGCCATCCGGGGCATCCAGGATGGGACCCATAGAAACGTGGCCAATTTCGACCGGGCCGTGCAAAGCGTGGGCGCAGCCACCGATTTGGCCAAACGTTCCGGCGAGGCCCTGGCGGCCATCGTCGGCCTGGTGGAGGCCGCCGCCGATCAGGTGCGCTCCATCGCCACGGCCGCCGAGGAACAGTCGGCCGCCAGCGAGGAAATCGGTCGCACCGTGGATCAGATCAACCGTATTTCGGGAGAAACGGCCCAGGCCATGGGCCAGTCGGCCCAGGCCGTGGAGGATCTGGCCAGCCAGGCCAGGACCTTGCAAAGCCTGGTCGTGGACATGCAGCAGGAAAGCCAGGCCTAGGGCCTGGCGGCTGCCTCCGGCGGCCGGGCGAGGCGCTGCCTCTCCCGGACCCTCACCGTCAGGGCGCTGCCCTGGACCCGCCGGGGGGAATCATTCCCCCCGGGCCCCCTGTCCGGGGACAAGTTTCATAAATATGGTCCCCGGGCGGGGGCATCATGCCTGCCGGCCGGGCGTTCGGCTCCGGCCGCCGGAGGCAGCTTCGTCTTTTTTTCCCCTACCAACGCCCGGGCATGGCCCGCAGCCAGGTTTCGGGGATGTACTTCCGGAATTCCTTGCCTACCAGCCACAGCCGGGTGAGTCGGCCCTCGATGACGATGGAGCGCGGGCGCAGGCGCAGGTAGCGGTAATGGCGCGGCGGCTGGAAGCGGTTGTTTTTGGAGAGCACCACGTCGAGTTCCGCGTCCCGGTCCCGGACCACGAGTGCTTCCGGGAAAAAGATCGCCTGTCGCAGCCGCGGGGCCATGGCCGTAAACAGGGCGGCATGGATGGCGGAAAACGGTTCGGCCGTGACCCGGGAGGTGGGCGCCGGCACGTTCTCGTTGCCGACGAAGGCCACTTGGCCTTCGGGCAGGGCGGCCAGGACCGCGGGGTCCCGGGCGTCGCCAGAAATGACCTGCCCGATGCCCAGAGACTGAAACAGCAGGCTGGTGCGCTCGGCCATGCCGGCGTCGCATTCCACGCCGACGAGGCGGATGTCCGCGCAACCGTTCCGCTTGGCCTGCAACCAGGCCGCCGTCAAAAGGATGCCGCTGCCCGTGCCGCAATCGAACCCCAGGTAGGGATCGGGTACCAGATCGGGCGGCAGGGCGCGGTTGGCCACGGACCGGAAAATATGGGCCGTGCGGGGCAGATCGGCCAACATGCGCAGCGGATAGGCGCTCCGCTCCCCGGCCAGGGGTATTTGCCGGTCGCCGCCCTCGGTCCACAGGTCGTAAAACCGGGCGAGCAGGTCGCTGGCCTCGGCCAGGGGCACGGCGTGATTTTCGGAGCCGGGGTACAGGGACGCATGGAAATATTTGATGAGGAAACTCAGAATATCGGCGTCAGCCATGGGCTCGGCCGGCTGGGACAAACGTTCGCAGTCGGCCCGGAGTGATCCGGGACGGTACAGCTCGGGGGGGATAACGGTCTCGGTCACTTTCCCGGCAAGGGCAAGTCGGCGCGGTTTCTGGCTCTCAGCGTCGATCGGTCGGGGCATGTCTTCCTTCCTTGGGAAAATGGCGGTGGTCCGGCGGCAACAATGGCCGGGTCGGCGTCGTTCATGCAGATTTGGTGCCGCTTGCGGCTGGTTCCGGTTGAGCTGGCCGCCGGAAAGGGGTAGGTCCGGGCGTGCTTGAGCATACCTTCCTGCATCTGCCCGGCCTCGGCCCGGTCACGGAACGACGGCTGTGGGCGGCTGGCATCCGCAGCTGGGACGATTTGGCGCAGGCCGATCGGCTGCCGGTCCATCCGGCCAGAATGGCCGCTTGGCGCGCCGGGCTGGACGAGTCCCGGGAACGGCTGGCGGCCGGCGATGCCGATTATTTCGGGGAGCGGCTGCCCCCGGCCGAAGCCTGGCGTCTTTTTTTCGATTTTCGTGACGCGCTGGCCTGTGTCGATATCGAAACCGACGGCACCCCGGCCAACGAGGTCACGGCCGTGTCCCTCTACGACGGGCGCGAGACCGTGCGGACCTATGCCAACGGCAAGAACCTCGAGGCCTTCACAACCGATATTTTGGCAAAGAAGGTGCTTGTTACCTTCAACGGCCGGTGCTTTGACGCGCCGGTCCTGGCCTCCCACCTGGGAGCGGTGCTGCCCAAGGCCCATATCGACCTGCGCAGCGTCCTTTGCGGCATCGGTGTCAAGGGCGGCCTCAAGAAATGCGAAGCGCGCTACGGCGTGACGCGCGGCGCGTTGACCGGGGCCGACGGCTACTTTGCCGTGGCGCTGTGGCGGGAATACGAGCGCCGGGGCGATCCGGCCATCCTGGAAACCCTGCTCGCCTACAACGCCGCCGATGTCCTGGCCCTGCCCGTGCTGCTGGCCCATGCCATAAACGAGCTTGTCGCGGCCACGCCTTTTGCCGCCGACTACACCCTGCCCATTCCGCTTCCCGGCTTCAATCCCCACACGCCGAGCCCTGCCGTATTGCGGCGTCTGGCCTGGGCTTTTTCGCGCAAATAGCCCGGGAATCGGCCGAAGATAGCGGCAATCCTTCGTGTTTTCGGGGAGTATGCGGCTTCCTGCCATCGGTTGTCCGGATTTTGCGGCACTTTTTTTATTTTTTTCATCAGGAATATTAACACATTAATCAGTTGCCCCAAGGGGGAATGGATTGCAAAAGACTGTATAACGACATACCAATCCAAAAATTCCCGGGCGGGAGAGTCCGGTGCGAAAGAAGGAGTGTGGTTATGGAAGATATGGATGCGGCCAAACGTGTGTTGGACAAGGTGACGGTCGTTTGCCCAGAATGTGGCAAAAAGCCGGCCAACTGCTCTGTGACGAATCTCACAGACGGGATCGTCAAAGAGGAATTCACTTGTTGCAGTGGAACCGGGTTCGTGATGGTTCATACTGTGACCGGTTATGTCGTCGATACGCGTTATAAAAAATCGAACCAGCCCGGAGCGGTACCGCCGGCGTACATTCCGTTGGTTTTCGACAGCAGTGCCCACGGCGCTGGGGAGACTTCGCGTACCATCGGCTGGATCAAGGAACCGTTGCCGACAGCCGCTACGGCCTGCTGCGCCTCCGCCAAGGAGTGCGGCTTCTGGGGCAAGGTGAAGCACTGCCTGTCCAAGTTCTGGAATTGACGCAAGAGCGCCCAACAGCCGGTGCTGTCCGGGCGATCCAGGTGAGGCGCTGTCTTTTCCGGGCAGCGCTTTTTGACACTTCCGCCGGTGTGCATCCGACGGAGCAGCTTCTTTTCTTCTTTTCTTGATTGGGACTAGGCACAAGGGGGCGCCTAGGCACAAGGGGGCGCGCCCTTTGGAATCCCGAGAGGATTCGCCGAGATGCCATTGCAGGCTTGAGGCAAAAAAGCCGCCAGGGAAGTGGGCAGCGGCTTCGAGCGGGGGCCTTGGCCCTGGGTGCCGCCCGGCAGGGGGCGCGCCTGCGGGGGCGCGGTCGGGAAGGCCGGTGTCTTGCGGCAGGGAAGACCGATGCGCGGTGCCCGGGGGCCGGCAGATCTGCCGGTCGACTCTGGCCTGCGTTTTTTCCGTCCCCGCTAGCGGTCGTGGCGCAGGCGGTCGAATTCGGCAAAGGCGTCGCGTTTGGCTCGGTTTTTGGCCTTGATTCCGTCCAGAAGCGGGGCATCGCGATCGGCGCTCATGGGTTTGGTCGAGGTCTTGGAGCGGGGTGCGGCATCCAGAAATTCACCGCCCAGGTCGGTCAGCTCATCCAGGGTGAGCATGCCGCGGGCCCGTCGGCGGGGTTCGGGCGGCGGCGGGCTGATCGGCTCGGGGGCGACCGGTTGGGCGGTTGGCGTCGGNGCCGGTTGGGGCCTTTCTTCGTCCTGACGCGGCAAGGCGGCAGCCATGGGGGCTGGCGCTTCCTCGACCGGGGCCGGGGCGGCCGTGACAGCCGGCGCCGGGGCGTTTTGTTCCAAGGACTGGCGCAGCAGCCGGACCTCCGCCAGGATTTCCTGGTGGGTGGCCAGAATTTCGTTTTGGACCGCCAGGATTTTGAGGAGCAACGTTTCCATGATGGACCCCCATAGCATGCTCCCCCTGGCCGGTAAAGCGCCGCACCCCGCGGCCGTGGCTGGTTTCAGGGGCGGGTCAGGGAGGCCATGGTCGGGCTCATGGCGGCCAGGCAGGCGTCGGCCAGCAGTTTGGCGCCATAGGGCGTCAGATGGACGCCGTCGCGGGTGCGGGTGGTGCGCGGTCCGCGCGGGGTCGGCAGGGACGGGGTGTAGTGGCCGGCGGCGTCGGCCAGGGTGCGGGAGACGTCCACGAACCGGCAGTCGGGCAGCGTGTCCACCTGCCGGCGAATGACGTCGTTGATGGCGGCCACGTCGGCGTTGAGGCGCGGATCGGCCATGACCGGTGCCCCGACCCAGGTGATGCGGGCCCGGGGATTGCCCTGCCGGGCCAGTTCCACCAGCCGGCGCACGCGTCGGGCATATTCCGCCTTCCAGCCCGGGCGGCCGAAGGCCACCTTGGCGCCGTCCGGCCGGGTCATGGTCTTGTTGTCGTTGGCGGCGATCATGATGACCACCGCGTCAGGCCGGGTGCTGCCGGCCAGCTGGCGCATCGTTTCTTCCCAATCGAAAAAATCGGGTCGGGCCAGACCGCTCGACACCTTGCCCCGGGCGGTAAAGACCGTGCCCGGGCGCCCGGCCAAAAGCGGCCGCAGGGCCTCGGCCAGAAAAATGGACAGCGAATCGCCGGCGACCAGCACGGAGCGTCCGGGGCCCNCCCCGGGAGCCGGCTCCCGGAAGGCTGCCGCGGCCGGCTGCGGCAGATTTTTCGCCTCGGCCCTGGAGCNGGTCNCGGCTTNGGGCGCGGGCGTGGGGAGTGGCTTGGCCGCGACCAGGGGCGGTTCGGCCGGCGCCGTTGCGGTGGGAACGGTCATGGCCGGACCGATGCGGCGCAGCCATTTGCCCGGCGAACCGAGAGGGGTCGGCCGGACGGCCACCCGGCCGGCCTGGGGATGGGTGGCCCACGGATTCACGGCCAGACGCACGCGGTAGCCGGTGACGGCCAGGCGCACGGCGTGCCGGTCCGGGCGGGGTGCCCCCTCCTCCCGGGAGAGATGCAATTCGGCCAGCAGGGCGCGCAGGCCGTCGGAATCGGCTGTTTCGCCCTGGTCGGTCTGGTCGGTCGGGGGGAAACCGGGATGGGTGACCCTTGGCGTGGCGACCAGGAGCGCGACGGAAAAAAACGCGATCAGGGCCGCTCGGGCAAGGGAGGAGGTGGGCTGGACCTGGATGGTGGCGTGCATGACATGTGTTGGGTTTGCCACGCGGCCGGAACCTCCGGCCGGGGCTTGACAGTGCCGTTGCAAGGCCCGGGCCGAATAATAACCTACTGGATTTGTTGATTCTAAATGGAATGGGCGCGAAAAGCGTCACGCTCCTGACGCGCCCGGTGAAGTGGTTGCCTTTTGACGACGGCAACGCTAGCGTGCCGGCAAATATCCGGAGTAGGCAGGTCGCCGCGATGAATATTACCAGTTTTGAATTCGCGCTTTTTTTCGCGGTGGTTTTGCCGCTCAACTGGCTGCTGCGTCCCCGGGCCGGGCTGTACCGGCTTTTTTTACTGCTCACCTCCTACGTTTTTTATGCCTCGTTCAACGCCAAGTTCCTGCTTATTCTGCTGGTCTTCAGCTTTCTGACCTGGTTTTTCGCCGTCGTCTTCGCCGAGACCTCGGATGCCCGGTTCCGACGGTTCTGTCTTATCCTTTACTGCGGCTTTGCCCTGGGCATGCTGATTTTTTTCAAATATTACGAGATGCTCTATATTTCGGTCGACTGGCTGTACCGGGTCTTCGACGCCCAAAGCCCGGTGCCCCTGCTGGATGTCATCATGCCCATCGGCATTTCCTTTTTCACCTTTCAGGGCATGGCCTACGCCATCGACGTCTACCGCGACGCGGCCAAGGTCGAGCGCAGTCTGGTGGAAGTGTTCTGTTATATCGCCTTTTTCCCGACCATCCTTTCGGGTCCCATCCTGCGGGCCGGGAACTTTCTGCCCCAGCTCAAAAAAGAACACGTGATCGGCACGGATTTCACCCGGGCCTTTTATCTGCTCACCCGGGGACTGATTAAAAAAATCATTATTTCGAGCTACCTGTCCGAGCATATCGTGCGCAGCACCTTCGGCGCCCCGGAGGGCTTCACCTCGGCGGCGGTGCTGGTGGGCATCCTTTCGTATACGGCCCAGATCTATTGCGATTTTTCGGGCTATTCCGACTTGGCCCAAGGCGTGGCCCTGCTTATGGGCTTCGATATTCCGGACAACTTCAACGCTCCCTATGTCTCGCTCAGCCTGCGCGATTTCTGGCGGCGCTGGCACATCACCTTTTCCCTCTGGTTGCGCGATTATCTCTATATTTCCCTGGGCGGGAACCGCAAAGGCCGGCCCCGCAAGTACGTCAATTTGGTGACGACCATGGCCCTGGGCGGACTGTGGCACGGCGCGGCCTACAATTTTTTGATCTGGGGCTTCATCCACGGCCTGGGGCTCATCTGGGCCCATCTGGTCAACGAGTTCCGTTCGGCCCGGGCGGCGGTGCGCACGGCCGCCGGACTGCCGCCGGCCAAGCTGGGTTTTTGGGGAATGGGCTGGATCGTTCTCAGCTGGGCGGCCACCTTTGCCTATGTGAACGTGGCCTGGGTCTTTTTCGGGGCCGAGGACGCCGGCAAGGCCATGGACATCCTGCGGCGGGTGGCGGCCTGGGACGGGACCGGCGAAGGCTTTCGTCCGACCTGTCTGGTGCTGGTCGGGCTGGTGCTGGCCGTGCAGCTCCTGCGGCTTGGCGGCCGGGACGTTTTCCGCAGCGTGTTCGACCGGCTGCCGGCGCCCGTGGCCGGCGTGGCCCTGGGCCTGACGGGGCGCTCATCCTCAAGCTGGGGCCGGACGGCGTGTTGCCGTTCATCTATTTCCAGTTTTGAGCCGCCGGGGCATCTTTTTTCCTGTTTTTTCCGTCTGTTCGCGAAAAATGGTATTTTTCTTGAAAGGATGGTTCCGTTCTGGTAGCCTCACGGCTCAGGATGGGAATGCAGCCATGGCGGCTGGACCTGTCGGCAAGTGCCTTCAATCGTTGTGAAAAAACGAAGAAAGTGGAGGCTTGGGCGCCTGTCGTGGTCCGGTGTCAGGGACGCCGGCTGTTTGAATGTCTTTCCCATCCGGGGTCGCGTTTTTTTACATTGTCATACGCTGCCGCGGCACGCCGCGCGCGATGGGGGTCGCGCCTGACGGGTCGGGGCGGGCGATGAGGTGTCTTCTATGCGAAACCCGAGTCGGGCCATCCTCCTGGCCGTGCTCATGGCGTCCCTGATTCTGCCTCCGGACCTGCCCCTGGCCGGGGCGGCCGCGGTCGATCCTGCGTCCAGGGCCCCTGCCAAAAGCCTGCTTTTGGTCGGCGATTCCCTGTCCATCGATCTGGGGCAGCAGCTCGAAGCCGTTTTCGCCGGTCGCCCCGGCGTCCGCTTCGCCCATCTGGGCAAGGTGTCGAGCGGTCTGGCCAATCCGGCCTTTTTTAACTGGGATGTCCAGCTCGCCGCCCAGGTCAAGGCCCATCACCCCGATGTGGTGCTCATCATGGTCGGGGCCAACGACAACAAGAATCTGCCGTCCGGCGACGGCCACCACGCCGTGCTCGGCACCAAGGCCTGGGACGCCGCCTATGCCGCCAGACTCACTCGGCTCCATACCATCGTCCGGGCCGACAACCCGAAGGCCAGGATCTACTTCCTGGGCGTGCCGGTCATGGCCGATCCGGCCTTCGACGCCGAGACGGTGCGGATAAACGCCGTCCTGGCCGCCACCGCCAAGAGCCTGCCGGATACCGCCTTCGTCGAAACCCGGGATGTCCTGGCCGATGCCAACGGCGGCTTCGCCGCCCAGGGGAAAAACCCGGACGGCACCATGGTAAGGCTTCGGGCCAAGGACGGCGTGCATATCTCCCCGGCCGGCTCCCAGCTTTTGGCCGCCCGCTGCCTGGAGGCCGTGTCCGGCGTCATCGGCCTGCCCCGGTCGGAACTGCTCGCTTCCTTGGAGGACCGCAACGTGCGCCCCGTCGGGAAGACCGCCGGACCGGCGCCTGCCGCCTTGGCCGAGGCCCGGCCGGCTCCGGCGACCGACGCCAAACCCGCTGCCTTGGCCACCGCCAAGTCCGCTGTCGTTGCGGCCAAGCCGGTTGCTCCGGCTGCGGTGGTTGCCGCCGGCAAGCCGGCCCCGGCGTCCATTCCCGCCTCCGACGCCTACACGGTGGCCGACGGCGATACGCTGTGGTCCGTGGCGCGGCGTCTGGGCGTCTCGGCCGAGCAATTGGCCGCAGCCAACCCCGGGATCGATCCCCGTCACCTGTCCATCGGCCGCTCCCTGGCCGTACCCGCCGCCACGTCCCAGGTGGCGGACCGGACGCCGGCCCCGTCCCGTTCGGCGGGACAGCAGACCTATGCCATCCGCGAGGGTGACAACCTCTGGAGCGTGGCCCGGCAGTATGACGTGACCGTGGCCGCCCTGACTGAGGCCAATCCGGGACTCGACCCCGCACGCCTGCGGATCGGACAGACCCTGAACGTTCCCGCGGCCGGGCAGGCCGCACAGGTCGCCGCCGCCCGGAACAATCCGGCCGCCTACACGGTGGCCGACGGCGACAATTTCTGGTCCATCGCCCATCGGGTGGGCGTGGATGTGGCGGAGCTCAAGCGGGCCAATGCCGGCATGGATCCCCTCAAGCTGCGGCCCGGCCAGGTGCTGGCCCTGCCTGGCAACGCGCGGGCCGACGGCTCCCAGACGCCGGCCCAGCCGGACGTTCGCTCCACCCGCGCCATGAGCGATGCCGGCCTCTACCCCGTGGCCAAGGGCGATACGCTCTGGTCCCTGGCCCGCCGCTTCGGCGTGAGCCTCGATACGATGCTGTCGGTGAACGGGGAAATCGATCCGTCCCATCTTCAGGTGGGCCAGCTGGTGACCATCCCCGGCGGCAACCAGCCCGTGGCTTCCGCGGAGACCCTGCTTTTTCCGGTCTCGGCCGGCGATACCCTGTGGGGCATTGCCCGACGGTTCGATCTGACCGTCGAGGCCTTGACGGCGGTGAACCCCGGCGTCGACCCCTTGCGGCTGCGCGAGGGCCAGAAGTTGCGCGTGCCGTCCTCCTTGGCCGCCGTGGCCTCTCCGGTTCGCCCGGAACAGGCTCCGTCCGCCCCGGTGGTTTCCGGCGAGGTGCCGCAACTCCACTCCGTGGTGACCGGGGATACCTTGTGGAATCTGGCCCGGCACTATGGCGTCAGTCTGGACCGGCTCCTGGAACTCAATGCCGGTATTGACCCCGTGCATCTCCAGGTGGGGCAGGCCGTGCGTCTGCCTTCGGCGGTGTCCATGGCCGCCCGCTAGCCCGCGGGAAAAGCCCTGCCTCCGGCGGCCGGACCGGACGTCCGGTTGGCAGGCATGACGCCCCGGGCCCCTCGCACGAGGGGTAACGTAAATTCCTATGGGCCCCGAAGCAGGGGTCGGGGGGAGGATTCCCCCCGGCCGGTCCAGGGCAGCGCCCTCTGACGGTGAGGGCCGTCGGCGTCATCGGGCCCGCTCCGGTCGGTTTTTCGTCTTGGGAGAAACGCATCCGTGAGAAATTTGCTGCGCGTGGACATTGTTCTGCCTGACCAGGATGTTCTGGTCGAACGCCTGGAAGCCTGGCTGGCCGGACGGATCTCCCAGGGTTGGGAGGAAACCGTCGCCCCAAACGGCGGGCTGCGTTTCCGGGTGCATCTGGAAGATACCCCCCTGGCCCGGGAATTCGTCTCGGCGGCGGCTGCGGCGTGGCCGCAGGCCAGCGTCAGCGAAGAGCGCATCAAGGAAGAGGATTGGGGCGCGGCCTGGATGGCCTTTTTTACGCCCATCGAGGTGGCGGGCACCTTTGAAATCCTGCCGCCCTGGTTGGCCGACAAGGATACCGGCCCGCGCCATCCCATCGTGATCGAGCCCAAAATGGCTTTCGGCACGGGGCACCATGCCTCGACCGCCTTGTGCCTGACCGCTTTTGCCGAACTGGCCGCCGTCGGCCGGCTGGGGGCGGGCCAGCGTTTTCTCGATCTCGGCACGGGTTCGGGCATTCTCGGCATCGGGCTGTGCCGGCTGGGCCTTGCCGGCGTGGGGCTGGACATCGATCCTCAGGCCGTATGGTGCGCCGCCGAAAACGTCCGACGCAACGGCGTGACGGACGGCATGCATCTTGCTGTGGGAGGAGCCGGCTGTCTGGCCGGAACGGCCCGGTTCGACGTGGTGGCGGCCAACATCCTGGCCGCGCCGCTTACGGCCATGGCCGACCGGCTGACGCGGCACCTCGCCCCTGGCGGGCGGCTCGTCCTGTCGGGCATTCTGACGACCCAGGCCGCCGGAGTGGCGGCAGCCTACCAGGCCACCGGCCTGCCCGAACCGGCCGTCCGCGAATCCGGCGAATGGGCTTCCCTGGTGTGGCAGTGAGTTTACAAAGTGCAGTATCAGGACTACGAGAGACACCCCGTTTGCAGTCTACACCTTTAACCGAGCGTAAGGCCGAAGCCATGCATGTCAAAAAACGCGTTCTTGTCACCGGCGGCGCCGGTTTCCTCGGTTCGCACCTGTGCGAACGTCTGCTGGCCAAGGGATGCGACGTCCTTTGCGTGGACAACTTTTTCACCGGCGCCAAGCAAAACGTCATGCATCTGCTCGATAACCCGCATTTCGAGCTGATGCGCCACGACGTCACCTTCCCGCTCTACGTGGAAGTCGACGAGATCTATAACTTGGCCTGCCCGGCCTCGCCCATCCACTATCAGCACGATCCGGTCCAGACCACCAAGACCAGCGTGCACGGGGCCATCAACATGCTGGGCCTGGCCAAGCGGTTGCATGCCAAGATCATGCAGGCCTCCACCTCTGAAATCTATGGCGATCCGTCGGTGCATCCCCAGCCCGAATCCTACTGGGGCAACGTCAACACCATCGGCTTCCGCTCCTGCTACGACGAGGGCAAGCGCTGCGCCGAGACGCTTTTCTTCGATTACCACCGCCAGCATAACCTGCGTATCAAGGTGGCCCGCATCTTCAACACCTACGGGCCGCGCATGCACCCCAACGACGGCCGGGTGGTCTCCAATTTCATCATCCAGGCCCTGCGCGGCGAGCCCATCACCGTCTACGGCCAGGGCCAGCAGACCCGGTCCTTCTGCTATGTCGACGATCTGATCGAGGCGTTTTTACGCCTGATGGACACGGACGACGATTTCACCGGTCCGGTCAACACCGGCAACCCCGGTGAGTTCACCATTCTGGAGTTGGCCAAGATGGTCATCGAGTACACGAACTCGAAGTCCGTCATCGAATTCCATCCCCTGCCCAAGGACGATCCCAGACAGCGCCGCCCGGACATCACCCTGGCCAAGGCCAAACTCGGCTGGGAGCCCAAGATTCCGCTGTCCGAGGGCCTCAAGAAGACCATCGCCTATTTCGAGGGCATGCTGCGCGCCCAATAGCCCAGGCTGCCTTCGTTGTTGTCGTCTCGGGCCGTTCCGCCTTGCCGGCGGGGCGGCCCGAGACGTTTTCGCCCGGGCGTCGCTTCCCCTCAAGACTGCTGCACAATTTTATGACGGCATATCGCTGCCCCGATCCTGGAACTGCGACGGTCTAAACGCATGGCGGGTTTCCAAAGGGTGGAACCCTTTGGCCGCCGGAGGCCTCTCCCGTGACGCGATTGCGCAGCGGTCTCCTCTCGGGATGCCAACGGGCGGGGCCTTTGACCGCCGGCGGCATCCCCAGCGCCCTGCCCTGACGCATTTTTCCCTGCGACACTTGAGCTCGCGTGCACTATCCTATAAAGTCACTGCTGTATTCTTTCGATTTTTACCGGTTGCGGCGTTCCGGG
>JGI2065J20421_1001729_pt1 | contig 14192 bp, 10 predicted proteins | sample Biomet5_FD_20421 | JGI IMG/M metagenome (IMG submission 20421)
GGTCGTATCGGATACTCCGAAAAGGAAGTAAACGCCAGTCTGTTTCAAATCAGTCCGGGTCTTGCACTTGTCAAGGCTGGTACGTGGAATCCTGTAGGCAATGCCTATCCAGTTCGCCAATGTGCACTTGATCATGCCATTGGCGTCTCCGTCCATTAAAAATAAATTGATACTCTTTCCACGTGCCATGAATATCAAGCCTCCTCGCTTACTTCAAATATTTGTCAATCAAAGCCTGAATCTCAGAAGAATCAATGGCTCCATTCAGGCTGTCCCGAGACACGATTAGGTTATCGCCTTCTACAATGCCGTGTTTCTCATACAGTGCTTTCTTTTCTTCCCAATGCCTGCTGTACTTGGAATCTCCAAGCATTCCGCAATGCTCCCAGTAATATGTGATTCCGAGTTCTTCATCTGCAATGGTGAAATCAGGAATGCGGATACCGTCTTCTCCCAGATTAATTTCTTTCTCGTATTCATATTCGATGCCCGCATCATGCAGCATATTTGCAATGATGACTTCAGACTTGGAACGTACCAGCTCACCGTTAATCGTCTTATGAATCAAGGAAGCTTCATAGTAGCGTTTCTTATATTTAACGATATCCGGAGCTTCAAAAAGGCTGGTATATCTTCCTGCTGTCTCGGAATAAATTACAGATGAATAATCCCTCATGTGGTAGGCCTTGTCATTGTACAGAATGATAAGGCGGGCTTTTTGACGAGTAATTGCCGTATAAAGAAGTTCACGTGACAGCATGTTGCCCGGTTCACCCAGAACGAGGATTGCCTTATTAAACTCGCTACCTTGCGATTTATGCACAGTCAGAGCATAGGCCAGTTCAAGATCACTATTTTCTTCCTCAGATACTCCTGAATACCACCAATAATTGCACTCCGGCTGTGAACTGAATCTCACCAAATGCGCATTGGACTTCTGCTTCGGCTTTTGCCAGATGTTTTCAACAATACCGACCTCGCCGTTTGCGACGTACATATTGTTCTCGCTCTTCGGATAGCCTTCTTTCTTCTGGTTTCTTACATTTATGACTTTATCGCCGTATACGATTCCGTCGGTACCGAGCATATTTTTAGTACCTCTGACTTTACAATCTTTAAGTGTACGAGACTTCTGGCTCTTGTACTTATCGTGAATATAGCGGTTTATAGTTGCTGTGCCGATAGAAGGATTGCTCCGGTATGCAGACAGAATCTGCCACGCTTCCACTTTTTGTGGATCGCTTCCGAAGTTCATCCATTCTCCGTTTATCTTTCCCCCGATGGAAATATCAAAACCCTGAATGTCATCGACATCCGTCATTTCTGTTTCTTCTTTCAGCGTCTCGAAAATTTTGTCTTCCAGCTCCTCGGGTGTAGACCATGACTTGAACACCACATGGTCACCAATACTGCCTCCCTGAAGACGAAGGAATATGTTCTCGTCCAGATTGTCATTATCAGGTGTGAACCACTGAGCCAGCTCCGTATCGCCGCGTTCTTCTCCGTTTTCTGAAGTCTGGCGCATGGTGACAGTCAGCTGTCCAAAACTCCTGCCAACTTTCGGAAAGACAGGTATGTCTTTATTCAGGTATTTTACGAGGTCGACAAAAGGCCTGCCTGCTCCAATCGGAGGCAGCTGATTCGGGTCGCCAACAAGAATGATCCTCTGAGCCCCTTTCAACGCCTGCAGTAACGCAGCAAACATTTCCTCTGTCAGCATAGAGCATTCGTCGACAATAACTGTAAACGGCACGTCCTTAGCCTGTTCATTGGAAAGGCAGTACTCCATCGACCACCATCTAAAACGCCTACTCTCAATCAGGAACTGTGCAACCGTCTTAGCTTTACATTCTATTCCCTGTTTACGCATGGCCTGACTCATACGTACACGGGCTTTCCCGGTAGGAGCAAGAAGAAGAACTCCGCCGTCATAAATCTGCTTTGATTTACACAATGCCGCAAGCAAAGAGGTCTTACCGGTTCCGGCACCGCCTATCAGTACAGACAGTCTGGCTTCTGCAAGTTCCTTGATAATTGCAGCCTTCTCCGTTCTGGCAGCATCCTCGTTTTTACTTTGTTTTTCGCTTTTGAAGGTATCGTCAATAATGGCACGCCAGTTCTCATGAACTTCATGCCTCTTTGCCTTGAACACTCTCTTATTGACAGAAGATCTGATCAACTCGTCCATCTCATAGAGCCTCTTCAACTGGTACGCTGTAGAGCCATCAGCACATGGAATCTGTATTATCTCCTGTTCAAGGAACTCATGATAGCCGTTCATGACATCCCTGTTCGCATGGCACGGAGGATCTATTGGCAGCCCGTTCAGCTCATCAATCAGCTGTTCCAGCGGATACAGCGTGTGGCCGAAACCAGCCTGCTCCTCAAGAATTGAAATGCTGTAAGCCCTGATCCTGCGCTTATCATTTTCAGACTCAAGCGCTGACCTTGATGGAACCGGATTGATCTGTTTCAAGATGTCCGGAGGGAATACTGCCATATCAATCTTCTTGACTGAAATTTTGTCTTCATCTGAGCATCTCAGAGTCCGCTCGTAAAGGATATATGGATTATCAAGGATCTCGGCATCAGAGCAGGTAACGCCATGTTTACGGCGCTCCTCTGGATGGAAAAGCGTATATGCCTGCAGCGGTGTAACGGACATTCTCGCCAAAAGCCAGAAGAGCTCTTTCCTTTCTCCCGAAAGCGACATGAAAATTTCCCGCTCGGTGGTGCCGGTCATACTCTTCACTTTATCTGAAAAACTGCCGCCAAAGTTCTCCATTAAGTGATAGAACTCGTCTTCGAACTTTGGCTGGTCTTTTATCTTTGACTTTGCTTCCTTTACAAGCATTTCACCGCGCACAAAATCGCAGGCGCAGAGCATAGACCCAAGGCCGGGAAATGATCCTCTTTCCAACCAGATTTCTTTCAGCCTGTCTCTTGTCCATCGGATACACTCATCCCAGTTTCCGGGAATACAACTCTTTATGATCTCAAGAGCGCTGATGGTCTGCAATAGTACGCTGATTACCGCATCATATGACAGATGCTCTGTGGCGTATGAAAATTCCTCAAAATACTCATCGCCTGCAAAGACGGTGATGGTACGCATATCAAATTCCGGATGATCATTTGCATACTCCATCATCTCACGATAAGGCATAAGGAAACCGTTCTTCCTGTCGTTCCTTATAGAATGGCCGAGCATAGTCTCCCATAAGCTTGAACGCAGTTTACCGGCATCCGTATGCGCATGCTCTGGAGGCTCTACCATTGACGTGATGAAGCCGATGCCCATAACAACACGCTTCGGATCTTCAATAAACGGCACCTGCTTGGCGTAGGGAATAACCAGAGACTTTCCAAATTGAACATCCTCATAGAAGGCCTTGAAAATTGCTCTCTGGTTAACGCTCTCCTGCACCCAGTTGGAATCAAAATCAAGTGCAGGCTCTGCATCAGGATTGAATTCTATTCCATATCGTTCAGCCAATTTCTCGATATTCTCGTTGCCGTGCTGTCCACCCATATGGCTCATCATCCAGCGATAGGGTCTTGCCGGGAATGAGAACGGAGGATAATGCAACTCCGTTTCAAGGAAGTGTCCATGTGTCTTGGGATTGCCTGCCTTGTACGGATGGATCGTTGTGGTGGTATAGGTATCCTGTGACATAAAACAGGCACCTTCTCCCACACAAGGCAGTTCTTTTTCATGTCCTTTGATCGGACATCCCTTTATGGCTTCCTCAACGTTATCATCTTTATTTTCTGCAATATTCTTTAATCGCAGGCAGGCATTGTTATAGCAGGGTTTATCACAAACATATCCTTCGTAGCCGTTATCCTTCCACGGCACCCTGACTGACAGATGCTGAACCATGCGCATCACCTCATTTCACTAAATCGCTTCCATCACATCCAGTAGATGCTGGTAGGTATCTACATCGTGATAAACGACATCATCAGTCGACAGTTCGTTGAAAAGTTTTTTTGCACACTTTATCTTTGCCTGCTCAATTGGCTTCAGGCTCAACGTCTCCATCGTTCCCTTAGTCTCTGCAATAAAGAAAATGTGCTTCACCGTGCCCTTTTGGAAGCAAATGGCCCAGTCTGGTGCATAGTTACCGACTGGTGTAGGAATCTGAAATCCTCTTGGAAGCTTCGCATAAACCACAACCTTATCATCCAGATCCATCTCCGATGCTAATGCTTTTTCACCATCGGAATCAGGAAATACGTAATCCTGCACATTCTTCTTTCCGACAACAGCTCTGGAAAAATCTATGCTGAGCCCATGAAGTGAGACAGGAGGAAGAAAAAACAAGGAATATCTGCTACCCTCAAAGAGGAGAGAAGCAGAATGGGAAGGAACAGGAAGACCTACAGCGAGACGTTCAAGAAGGAAGTGGCGATCGACGCGCTTCAGGAGAAGAAGACGGTGGCAGAGATCGCCACGGAGCGTGGGATCTCACCGAGCATGGTCACGGCATGGAAGAAGGCGTTCGTGAACGGCGAGTTCAGCAAGGAGCTCACGAAGGTGAGGAAGGAGCTGGAGGAGACGAAGGCGCTCAAGGAGCAGGCGTGCACCGAGCTCGGGAAGAAGAGCCTGGAGATCGAGATCCTCAAAAAAAAATTTCTTTCCGGGAAGTGAACGGAGGGAAGGATGTCCCGGAGCTGTGCGGGCTGGTCGACGTCGAGAGCGCGCTGGACGCCATCGCCGGATGCGGCGGGCTCTCGATCAGCGAGCAGTGCCGCATCCTCGGCATCCCGAGGTCGAGCTACTACCGTTGGGTGAAAGGCAGGGAGAAGGCGTCGTCCGTTGATGAGGAAAGGAAGGGCATCCGCGAGCTCCTCGATCTTGCGGACGCCGTCCTCGACGAATGGCGGAAGCATCCGCAGTGGGGATACAAGAAGATGGCGAGGAAGCTGCAGTCGGACGGCGTGGGGAAGGCGTCCGAGAAGCGCGTCCGCAACCTGTACAGGAAGCTGGGCATACGGGCGGTGTCCCCGAAGTTCAACACGAGCAGGCCGCCGAAAGGGAGGCATGTCAGGTTCCCCTACCTGGTCAAGAGTGCGGGAAGGCTCTTTCCGAACCTCGTGTGGACCAGCGACATCACCTACATCAGGCTTCCGGAGAAGATGGTGTACCTCACCACCGTGATGGACCTGTGCAGCAGGAAGATACTCACCTGGCGGCTCAGCGAGACCATGGGGACCGGCTTCTGCCTCGACGCCCTCCACGAGGCTATACAGAAGTACGGGATACCCGCGATCTTCAACACGGACTGCGGCTCTCAGTACCTCAGCGACGACTTCATCGCGGCGCTCGAGGGCTACGGGATACGGATCAGCAACGACGGAGTCGGATCGTGGTCCGACAACATCTGGCAGGAACGTAGCTGGCGTACCATAAAGTACGAGTGCGTCTTCCTCCACGACTTCCGGAATGTGGACGGGTTGAGGGACGCGCTCTCGATCTTCATCCATGACTACAATGAGGAAAGGCCCCACCAGTCGCTTGATTACAATACGCCTGATGAAGTCTATAGAATCGGATGTTTTCCAGAAAAGGAAGACGGGAAAAGCGAAGAAGGGGTGGCTTGAGGATATTCCTTATTTTTCAAACCACCTGTCTTGACGAAGGGCCCAGTGTAGAACGTGTATTTGAACTTCGAACCAAATGCGGTGAAACGGGCCATGTTGTGGTATTTGATGTTGTCGCCGAGCATCATGTTGCCGGAAACACCGGCGCCCCAGTTCATCCGGTCTCGTCCGAGTTGGAAAGACCAATAATCACCACCTGCAGCGACAAACGCGCGGTATGGCATGTTCATGTCCAAATCTCCCAGCACATTAGGAGGAACCATCAACACGTTGGTGCCGAAGACGGAGGAACCAAACACATTCTGCAGATGGTTGTTGTTCGCAACGGTGAATTCGGAATACCCGTAGAAATTCTTCCCAGGCCAGGTTTCCAGACCGATGGAAAGCAACGGTTTCTGTTGGTTGTATCCGCGTATCCATGCATCACGAGTGGTGAAATCGGTGGTGTTGGTATGAAGATACGTTTCCACATTCGCCCCGACATTCCAACTGAAGCCTACCCCTTTTGCGGGAATCTTCGGCTGTATGTCCAGTTGTCCACATATATAATCATATGTCGCTTTCGCCGTTTCCCCGAATCGCGCAGAGTTGAGTTTCTCCAGCATCAACTGCAATTCCGCTTGGCTGTACGGTCCCGTCGTCGACGGAAGGGACAATCCTTGATCCATATACAGAACGGCAATCGCTTCATAGACATCACTATCCAGAGAGTAAATCATCTGTTTGTTCATATATGGCTCAGCCACCAAGACGGTCATACCCAAAAGGAGGCTCAGCGCAAGAACCAATCCTCTATTCCGTTTTTTCATGAAATACCTCCGAGTTGATTCATCCAATGACATAATGATACACGGAAAACACATAAAGAAAAACAAAAAAAAACAGAAAACAACAGAGGTGTCACAAACTTATCGCGTTTATCCCCGACAGTCCCATATCTGACGATTGCAATTACTTCGTTCACCAGATATACTTTTTTATGTACTGATATCCTGATGCGGGAACATCAGGCCAACTTGCATTGAGGTATAGCATGAAACGTATAACGATTTGTATGTGTTTTCTGTTTTTATCCGTCGCCGCAACAATTTCCGGGGCAACTGATATCACGTATCTTGAGGGGGAAACGCTTTCTGATGGTTCCATCTGTCAGTTGCCTGCGATTTTCTCCTATACCCCCGAAGACCGCCCATACCTTCAAAAGAAAGATGTCAACGGAATCCCCAACAACCGCGCCATCGCGAAAGTCGGCACGTTGACCTTGGTCGGATGGAATTCCGGCACGCAGAGCGCCGCATTCAAAAAAAGCGGCACCAACGTCATGTACCAACTCTATATGGCCGGCGGCGAATATGGAAATAACCGCACCGCGGATGACACCGCAGACCAGAATTTCAGGAACAATGAGGCTAAGTACACGGTCACGGTGAACGACAAGAACGGCAACGGCAGCACCACCACGACGCTCAACCTGCGCTTGTGGGCCGTATTTGATGGTAAAAACAAAACCGGAATCGACCTTTCCCAAACTGCCTCCACCACCGTATACAAACGAGCCAAAGAGGCCAACTTTTCTTTGTTGCTGGGCGGTCAATACCCTGATTCCCTGTATGGAGGCGACACCATATCGCTGTATCTGGTAACAGAGGAACCTTATAATGCCAAACTGCAGTTGGACGAAACTACCGGCAACATCAAATTACGGGATCAGGATGCGTGGCGGGATGTCCTCAGATGGTCGTACCGCATCAACAGGGACTATCCTAACAAATCCTATACATACCGGCATGTCACCACGCTGACCAGCCGTCCGTTCTCTGAATTCAGCATGTATCTTCTGGACCATGGCCTGAACTACAATGTCGCACCCGGTGAGGAAGCCTACACGCCGGGTTGGATCATCAACATTTCCACTGCAGCCTACTCTGCCGAGGAATACGTCAATGTAAATCCATACACCGACAGCATCCAGAACATCGCAGATGTCACGCTCGCCGCAGAGGATAACACCATCGGGAAAACCTATGCCGTGATTTATTCTTTCTCTGACAGTACGGATAATGCTGCAGGAAGCGAATTCGCCTTGAAACAGGAAGGTTCGGCATCCACCAAAACCATCCCCTACACGTTGCGTTTCTCCCCTCATGGGTCAGATCCCATCGTAAAAGGGCATGAATACATCTGGTATGTGAAAAGCACGCCGGAAAGCGCAAAGATGTCCATTTCCGACCTGTACACCCATTCGAAAGAAGCGGATTCCGGCGTTTGGAAAGACACCATCACCATCACGTTCAAGGCTACTGATTCCACTGGTTTGACGAAAAATACTTGATTCAAGCAAGCGTGCTCTTGCGCACGATGAGCCGAGACTGGAGCTTCACGCAACTGTCCTTTTGTGTCGCTTCAGCTTCCATCAAACGCTTCAACATGCCTACTCCCATGAAGCCCATCTGTTGCAACGGTTGGTCGAAAGTCGAAATGGGGATGTTCCAGAATGCGGAAAAATCGCGATTATCAAAGCCCAAAACCCTGATATCAGACGGCACATGGATGCCTTTCGCTTCCAATGCGTTGATCGCGCCTGCCGCAATGTAATCATTAGCGCAGAAAATGCCGTTTATCTCCCCATCCCTATCCAGCAATTGGCCCGCTCCTTCAAAACCATGAGAAAAATCATATGAACCGCAGAGGCAGAGCCCGTCGGGCAACGCCATGCCCAGGTTTCTGAGACGATCACGGAATCCAAGAATCCGTTGGATGGAAGAATCCCTGTCTGGGGGACCGGCAAGCATTGCCGGGTGAGACATCCCGGAAGAAACCAGATGGTCCGCCGCCTGCATGCCGCCTGCATAGTTGTCAGGTATGATGGAATAGACCCCTTTGATTTCTTTGTTGATGGACACAATGGGGAGGGAGGAATCGGAGAGCAATCGGACAGATTCGCGGTCAAAGGTCAAATGATGGCAGATCAACAAACCATCAACGGCATACGCCTGAAAGAAACGGAGCACTTTCTCCAAATCACCGCCTAATTCCACACCGGAGGCGAAAAGTAACGAATAACCGCTGCCCGCCAGCCCTTCTTCGATGCCCCTGACGATTTGGTTGGCGAAATTCTCGGTAATATCCACCACATAGCAACCAATGATTTTCGAACCGCCTGAACGCAGATGGCTGGCGCTATGGTTGGCCACATACCCCAGTTTTTCTATGGCTCCAAGCACACGTTTTCTGGTATCCTCACCCACAGGCCGTTTGCCATTCAACGCATGCGTCACCGTGGATGGTGACACACCGGCTTCTTTCGCGACATCCAGAATCGTCGCTACGGCTGCACGTTTTTCCATCATGTTTCCATTATATCATGTTTCCTGCCTGGCAGTATGCACCGGAGAAGCAATAAACCGCGGTTCCTGCGACAAGTTCAACGGAAAGTTCCTGTTTTCCGCAAGCGAACCGGAAACCTTCCGGTAATACCAGCCGGACTTTTTTGCCACACATCAGTTCCAAACCCTTCTTCACCGTCACGGAAACCTGGGCAGCAGACAAGATGACTTCTGTCTCAGCATATGTGTTTTTGTCCAGTGAAGTCTGGCCGTCATCCTCATAATACCGATACACACAGCTCTTCTCTCCCGGATACAGAAGGAACTCCAAAGCATCAAAACGGCCACTGGACAGTTTCGCGCAGGACTCAGAGACAGGAATAACCGAAGGCACTTTGGCCAGATAGCGGTTCTTCCCGAGCGGCACAAAGACAGTATGCGTCTTGCCGCCTGACAGGCAGGTTTGTTGTTCAGGGTCATACCATGCGGTTCCTTGGGGAAGATACACGTCTACGGAATCCTTGCCTGCTTCGGTGACCAGCAGTTTCAAGACGGAAGGCCCGAACTTGCAGGCTATCTGGTCTGTAGGCACTGCCAGGTCTTCGGGATATTCGAGGAACAACGGACGATCCATTGGGCAACCGGTCATCGCAGCCTCAAAGGCCGTCGAATAGATATACGGCATGAACCGGTAGTGCTCTTTGATGAGGGAGCGGATCAGCGGCAACGCCTCAGGGTAGGTCCACGGCTCGGTCGGATTGCCGTCGGCCCTCCAGGAATGGATGACGAACCGTGGCTGGAATACCCCGCTCTGGCAACTGCGTACCAAGAGTTCTTCGGAAGGCACATCACCAAAGAAACCTCCCAAATCGTTTCCATAGAACGGGATGCCGGATAGTCCAAGGCTCACATCCTGAAATTGGTTATATTTGAGGGTCTTCCACGTGCTGGTGTTGTCACCTGTCCATGTTCGGGCAAATTTCTGGATGCCGGCATAACCGCTGCGGGTATAGATCCAATGACGTTTTCCCGGTTCCATCTCGCTGAACGCCTCATAGGCGGCTTCGCACATCTTCACGGGGAAAAGGGTTCGGACTTTGAAGGAATCGCTATCAGGATCTTCCAGCTCACACTCGTTGTTGTCATTCCAGATACCGGTGCATCCATGGGAAATATACTTGTCCTTCAGTTGCCCTTTCCACCATTCCTTTGCTTGCGGATTGGAGAAATCAATGAAAGAAGCTTCACCGCCCCAATAGAATTCCACCAAGGGTTTTCCCGCATCGTCATGGACAAAGTAGCCTTTTTCGGCGAGTTCGTGATACCACGGATGAGTGGTGAGGATTCCCGGTTTGATGTTCATCGTCAGATTGTAGCCCCGTTCATGGAGTTTCTGCAGGTAAGAACCATAATCGGGGAACTTGTGTTTGTTCCAGAAGAAGGAATACCGGTTGCCGTCATCAGCCTTCAGATACCCAGAGGAGACATACATGCCTTCGCACGGAATGTCATTTTCTTCCACCTGCCGGAAATAGCGGAGTATCCGTTCCGCGGCATCGTCAGGTTCCACATAATTCATGCTGGAACCGAAAAACCCGAAACTGAACAACGGAGGCAACTCGGGGAAACCGGTGACTTTGCAATACGAAGCAAGAATGTCCTTGTAATCATTTCCGGTGAACAAATAATACCCAACCGGTCCGTCCTGCAACTGCACATAGGAATAAAAGGGGCTTTCCTGGCCAAAATCGAACACGTCGATCAAGGAATGAGGAAAATAGTAACCGAGAATCGTCTGATCTTTTCTGTTCTGTTTGAGGAAAAAGGGAATCGCTTTATACAGAGGGTCGCTCTGCTCGGCGTCATATCCCAATGAATCTCGGTTGTACATTCTCAAACGACGTCCATATCGGTCGGGTTTCCCGGATTTGTCGCCCAACCCATAGAACGAATCCCCTTCCCTGATCGGAAAATTCAGACGGACAAAACAATCTTTGTCACCTTCCGCCTTGAAGGCGCGTACTTGGATTCGGGGAATGACCGTATCATTGTTGCCGAGGCTTCCGCCGGATACGGTCTTGCCGTTTCTCGTCACTTCGACATTGCCGGTTTCCTTGGTGATGATGACAGACAGGACTTCCCCGTCACCATTTGCTGTCAGGACAGCTTTTCCGGCATCCTGGGTGAGTTTGAGGAAGGTTGAAGCTACTACCTCAGGTTCCCCTTTGAGAATGTTGTTTGTCTCAACAAGGCACTGCGGAACCCGCACGCCATCGATGCCATAGGATACGTACACGATTCTCGTTGAGAACACTTCGACTGACAGGTCTCCGCCCTTTGCTGGACAAGTCAAGACGTGTCCATGGAGCGAACAAGTTCCGATTGACTGGAGGCAGTATCTCATTAGGTTATCCTTTCACCGCACCAGCGGAGATGCCCTGCATGAAGAAATTCTGGAACGCAAGGAATACGATGATGATAGGCAATATCGTGATGGTTGTCATCGCCAGCAGGTTTGACCAGTTGATCTGCAATTGTCCGACAAAGCCGGCCAACGCTTGCTGGATCGTCTGTTTGTCATTTTTGGAGATGACGATCAAAGGCCAAAGATAGTCATTCCATCGCCACATGAACGAAAAGATCGCGATGGTGGCTATGATCGGTTTGGACAAAGGAATGATGATTTTCCTGAACACAAACCATTCGCCACCGCCATCAATACGGGCCGCTTCGATCAAGGAATCGGGGATGGTGGTCATATACTGACGGGCAAGAAACACCCCGGTGGGTGTCGCTGCCGGGGGAATGATGATGCCCCACAAGGAGTTGAGCAGACCGAAGCGTTTCAGTTGGAGAAAAATCGGAATCATGATGACCTGCAATGGGATCATCAAAGTGGCGAGCATCAGGGAAAAGAGCGTGTTTCTGCCGGGAAACACATATTTTCCCAACGCATAACCGGCCATGATGTTGATGATCACGGTGATGACGGTGGAAACGACCGACACGATGACGGTATTGCGGAAATAGATCGGGAACGAACCGCGCAGCAACGCGGCGGCATAGTTTTCAAGCGTCCACCGCTGGGGAAAGACCCTCATGGGGATGCTGAATAATTCGCTTTGCGGTTTGAAGGATGAAAGCGCCACCCAGAGGATCGGGATCAAAGCGACGGTGGCAAACAGGATGACCACGAGCATCTGCCAAATAGGTCTTTTCGTTCTCTTACTCATGCTCGCCCTCCCCTCGGGAACCTTTGAACTGGATCAAAGTGATGATGCCGATCATCAGCATCAGGACAATAGACATGGCGGAAGCGTATCCCATACGGTCCTCCATGAACGCCACCTCATAGACCTGCTGTACGATGAATTTCGTCGCATACCCAGGACCACCTTTGGTCATGGTGAGAATCAACTCATACGCTTTGAACGCATTGATGGTCGCAAGAATCGAAACCACCAGCGTGGTCGGGGAAAGCAAGGGCAGCGTGATTGACCGGAATGAATACCATTTGCTTGCGCCATCGACATATGCGGCTTCATACAATTCGATGGGTATGGTCTGCAGACCGCTGATGAAGATGATCATGTAATACCCCGCATAGGTCCATACGGAGACCAGGATGACGCTTAGCATCGCCAGTTTTCCGCTGGTCAGCCAATGCACGCCTTCGCCTCCACAGGAACGGATGATGAAATTGATGATACCCATCTCATCACCGAGGATGAACCGCCATGCGATACCGACAGTGATCATGCTGAGCAATGACGGAATATAGAAAATCGCGCGGAAAGCCTTTTGCGCGAAGATCGTGTTTTGGTAAAGCAGAAGCGCCAACATCAGCGAAACGAGGATCAAGGCGCAGACCGTAAGGACCGAATAGACAAGCGTGTTTCGGAAGGTTATCCAGAACACTTCGTCATGAAACAGCTCCTTGAAATTGTCCAGTCCCACGAACGACGCATCGGAAAAGACCGACCAATCGGTGAACGACATCGCCAACCCCTGAACAGCAGGAACGATGACGAACAGGGTGAAAATCAGGACATTGGGAAGCAAAAACAGATAGGGTATCCAGAATTGTCTGGTTCCTCGTTTGAATTCCGTCATGGCTTTTTCCTTACATTCCCTCCCCCGTGGTGGGAGGGAGGGATGATCATAAACCGTTATTTGAAGAAACCGGCGCCTTTCTTATCCACATTGGTGACACAGGTCTTCACATCAATGTTACCCATCAGGTATTGTACGATCTGCTCTTTCGCATACCCGGTGACTTTGGACAAGTTGGGATTCTTCCATTCGTTGGCGGTGAACGCCGGAGTGACTTTCAATTCGTCGGCGAAGACGTTGAAGTCGGCGGCATTGGACGCATACTGGATGTTTGTATCCACACGGGCGGAGATGTTCATCGTCTGTTTGTCATAATTGGACGAATGGTCCTTATCGGCGAACGCAACCATGAAATTGACGGCTTCCTGCGGATGGGCGCATCCCTTGAACGAGGCGATCAGCTTGCCGCCGGGAACGGAGGAACGAGTCGCGGCTTTCGGCATCTGCACGGCGCCCCATTCGAAATTGGCGATGTTCTTCTTATAGGTGTTGACGTTCCAGCTTCCGCCGATATGGCAGGCGACGACACCGGCTTGGAAAAGCTCAGCCGGATTCTCGCTGCCGAGCCACACGGATTTTGGGATCAGATTCTCGTCATGCATCTTCTTGAACCATTCCAGGCAGGCGATGGTTCCCGGGTTGTCAAACTGCATCGCAGTCTGCTGGTCATTGAGGAAATGGCCGCCGTATTGATACATGATGGTGGAGAAACGATGAGGGGTGAAGTCAACAGCAAGACCATATTTCATGCCCTTCGAAGCGTTCGCCGCGACGACTTTTTTCATGATNTCGGCCCATTGGTCCCATGTCCATGTCTTGGAAACCGCNTCCACATCAACGCCTGCATTCTTGAATGCCGTCTTGTTGACCAACATGCCGTTTGCGGTCGCTTCNGTGGGAAGGGCAGCAAGCTTGTTTTCCTTGTTGTACGCATAGGCGAGCATGCTCGGGACAAACTGCTTTTCCAATGAAGCAACATCAGCATACCCTTCCAGCGGAAGAACGGTATCAATCAACGCTGTAAGGTCGGCTGTCGCCATACGGGCGACATCAGGCGGATTTCCGCCGCTGATCATCATCTTCAATTTCTGTTGGTAATCGGCAAATGCGATGATCTGCAGGTCAATCTTTACATTCGGATGAGCG
>JGI2065J20421_1001740_pt1 | contig 14112 bp, 8 predicted proteins | sample Biomet5_FD_20421 | JGI IMG/M metagenome (IMG submission 20421)
GTCCCAAAGGGCAATGTCGATGCCGGATATGCCAGCCATGATGACGCCGCCGTTGCCCATGCCCCAGAAAGTCAGACGATGGAGCCTGTTCCAGATGTCCTCGTTGTTCATTGGATCGAGGCCGATGATGCACTTGGCAAAGTCGATGCCCATACCGAAGCCGGCGTTCTGAGCATTGCCGTAAGCAACGCCTATCTCGCCATAGCCGCTGATGCCTTCGTCGGTGTTTATGCGGACGAAGACCGGATGCCAGGGTACGTTGCCTACCGCGACTTCGGCTGCCTTCGATGGTGTCTTAAACGCTTTGATGATGTCAACACTGGTGATTTTCATGTGTTTCCTCCTTGCATATTCATAGATTTGACCTTTATCGGCTAATTAGATAAATCAATTTTCACACATCGGTGTTTGATTGTCAATAGCCTGAGAGCAGGCAATTTTGCATAGTCCGGCGAATCTTGCTGGTTGCGGCCGCTGAAGCGATGTGTTAGTATGACATTGAGAGTTGAAATTGATCAAGTTGTAGTTATGGATTGCTGTTCAGCAATGGAGGGGACATGCTGTTTATTTTGATGCCATTCGTATGTATGGGAATAGGGCTGCTGATTGGATTTAGACCGCTGCCGCCTAAGATATACATGGCGTTTAGCTGGGTGACCAATATTGCCCTGGCGCTGCTGATGGTGACCATTGGAGGCAACGTTGGGACCAATAAAGACATCATATCGCAATTAGGCATTGTGGGATTGAACTGTGTGGTAACCTGCCTGTTTGCAGTCATGGGAAGCGTGGCGGTATGTCTTCTGATAGAGAAAACTGTGCTGCCGCTGGATAGATATCTCAAATTGCAATTAGACGATGCGAATGCAGTTGCAATGGATAGCGACGAAGGCCAGGGCAAGAAAAAGGGTATAGATCCGATATTGGTCATGATACCTGTCTGCCTGTTTGCCGGAGCATTTGGCTGCTACTTATTCCTGCCAGATGATAAAACCGGGGTGCTGACATGGTCCCTTTGGATATCGCTGATAATACTATACATCAGCGTTGGCATTGGCATGGGCGAGAACAAAAATGTGTTTTCATATATGAAAATGGTGGGCGCTAGAGTCATGTATCTGGTAGCCGGAGTGCTGATCGGAGGCATGGCAGGGGGCGCTTTGTCGACTTTGATCACGGGAATGCCGCTGCGCTATGCCGTGATCTCGGCATCTGGCTCTGGCTATTACAGCGTTACTGGCGCCGTGATGCTGCAGCAATTCGGCGCAGAAGCGGGCGTTTATGGCTTTATGGTCAACGTGTTTCGCGACTTCTTCACGGTACTGCTGCTGCCTGTTTTGACTAAGATAGGAAAGAGCGCGCCAATCGCCTCAAGCGGTGCCGGAGGCATGGACTCAATGCTGGTGCCGGTCACTCATGCACTTGGAAGAGAACTGGGATTGGTAACTTTGGTCGTTGGGATGCTTCTGACATTTGCGGTGCCAATACTGCTTCCTTTGCTCTGCGGACTGTTTTGACAGGCGGACAAATGTCAAACTATTCGAAAAGCAAGTGAAAAATACATTGTAGAAGACGTGTTTTTTTGTTATAATGGTCTAGATGATGCTTCGCAGGCCGCTGGCTTTGGAAAACGGGGCGCCATCCCACTAACAGATTTTTAAGTAGGAGGTCTTATTTTAATGAAAGGCTATACAAGTGAAACAATTAGAAACGTTGCTCTGCTCGGACACGGCGGCTGCGGAAAGACTACTTTTCTGGAGTCTGCGCTGCTTGCTACGGGAGTAATCAAGAAGTTAGGCAAGGTTGAAGATGGTAATACTGTTTCCGACTACGACAAGATGGAGATCGAGAAGGGATATTCGATCAATACTTCAATAGTTCCTATTGAGTGGAAGGGAAGCAAAATCAACTTCATCGATACGCCGGGATATTTCGACTTTGTTGGCGAAGTAAATGCTGCACTCAGAGCTGCGGAGGCTGCCGTTATTCTGGTAGACGCTGGAGCAGGAATTCAGGTTGGAACTGAAGCTGCCTGGAAAGCATGCGAGAGATATAAGACACCTAGATTTATAGTAATAAATAAGAGAGACAAGGATGAGTTCGATTACAATAAGACATTTGACGAACTGAAAGCAAAATTCGGCGACACTCTTATCCCGTTCAGCTGGCCGATCACCACTGAGATCGATGAAGGTCTGAAGGAAGCAATCGCTATGGCTGACGACGAACTTATGGAAAAGTATTTCAACGGTGATGATTTCACTGATGAAGAGATAAAGAACGGACTGGTTAAGGGTATTTCAGACGGCGTTATCGTTCCTGTATGCTCCTCAGCATTCCAGTTGGGACACGGCATCGAAGGCCTTCTGGACCTGCTCCTTGCTTACGTTCCTACTCCGCTTCAGCATGGTCCTTATGCCGGATTCAATGACAACAACGAGCCGGTTGAGAGACTCTGCGTTACTGACGCTCCAATGTCAGCCTTCGTTTTCAAGACGATCGTTGACCCGTTCGTAGGCAAGATCTCCATCATGAAGGTCGTTACAGGCAAGATCAATTCTGGCTCTGAAGTCCTCAACGAGAGAACACGCAAGGCTGAGAAACTTGGCAAGCTCTTCTTCTTAAGAGGTAAAGAGCAGCTGGAACTGAATTATGCAGAAGCAGGCGACATCGTTGCCGTTGCCAAGCTGCAGTATACTCTTTCCGGAGATACTCTCTGCGACAAGAGTGACATCATCAGATATCTGCCGCTGGACTTCCCGTCACCGACATATTACATTGCTATAGAAGCTGCTGATAAGGGCGACGAGGACAAGATGGGCACAGGCCTGAACAGACTTAGAGAAGAAGACCCTTCATTCGTAGTTGAGAGAAATGCGGAAACGCATCAGACTCTGCTCGGAGGACAGGGAGACATACAGCTGAACATTGTAATTGCCAAGCTGAAAGACAGATTCGGAGTAACGGTAAACACAGTTCCTCAGAAGATCGCTTACAGAGAGACTATCAAGGGCAATTCAGATGTACAGGGCAAACATAAGAAGCAGTCAGGCGGAGCTGGTCAGTACGGAGACGTACATATCAGATTCTCACCTTCCAAGCAGGATGGCCTGGAGTTCTCAGAAGAACTCTTCGGCGGATCAGTTCCTAAGAACTATGTACCAGCAGTTGAAAAAGGACTGCAGGAGTGCATGGACAAGGGACCTCTTGCAGGCTGCAAAGTAGTAAACGTAAAGGCAGTTCTTTATGATGGATCATATCATGAAGTAGACTCCAACGAAGTATCATTCAAGATTGCCGCTTCACTGGCATTCAAGAAAGGTATCGTTGAAGCTAAACCTTGTCTGCTTGAGCCTATCATGCACCTTGAGATCTACGTTCCTGACGATTACATGGGCGACGTAATGGGCGACATGAACAAGAGAAGGGGCAAGATCCTTGGTATGGAACCTCAGACTAACGGCGGACAGAAATTGCTGGCTGAGGCACCGCAGGCTGAACTGTTCGACTATTCACTGGGACTGCGTTCAATGACACAGGGCAGAGGAACATTCGAGATGAAGTTTGACAGATATGAGGAAGTACCTAAGATGCTTGCTGACAAGATCATTGCTCAGCATCAGGCAGAACAGGAAGCTTAATCATACAGACTGGACCTGATTAGATAATACTTTCAGGAAATCTCATTAGATAATAATAGGGGACTGTTTCACTAAGAACTAACAAAGGTTCTTTATGAGACAGTCCCCTTTTGCATTACACAATTCTGCCTTCAGCTGCCGTTTCATTGCGTTGAAATAGTTGAATTAATATTGGTAAATCAGATGGTGAGACAAATTGCCAGAGTGGTTTATGGTAAAATAGTGATATACTACCGAATCCGGTAGTATTATATTTACTTATATCAAAAACGTTTGACATTAGGCTTTATAATACTACCGATATCGGTAGTATACGAAAATATCGAGGAAATATATATGTGTTGAAAATCCTGAAAAGTCCCTTTCTGAGGAGGATAATATACCATAACTGATTATGAGAAAAGAGGATATCGCATTTTGAGCAGAATTTTTGCTCGGATGCGACATCCTCTTCTTAATACTTTTGTATTTAATGTTAATGTACGATAAGCTTTGCCAGCGCTATTGTATCTCCGCCCTCGCCATAGCCTCTTCGTAATCTCTGGTTCCAACGAATATCTCGTTCTTGTAAGGGTTCTTGTGCTGAGCCTTGGAGCGCTTGATTATGATTGAGAGTACTACAACATTTGTAAGTATGGAGGCAACAGCGATCACTCCCATTGCCGTAGGGTCTACGGATGAAGGGTGAACTGCTGACTTCATGAATCCGTCAGAATACATGGTAGGGATGACAGAGAATACGCTGTCGTCCTGGAACAGCGGGAATACTTGAGCGAACATGCACCAGATCGCCAGTGTGTTTGCACGGTTCTGGATCCAGCCGCCTTTGTTCCAGAATGCTGCTGCGAATGTCGGAGCAAGCAGAAGCGCAAGACCGCAGTACCATGAGTGAGTAGGCAGGTTCAGGTAAGTGTATTCGAAGTTCCAAATGTCATATGCAAGGATGAACAGCCAGGTCATGTCAGGCCAGAGCATATCGTCCTTTTTCTTTGATGAGTAGATGCCCCACCAGCCTGTCATACAGAGGATGTTCAGAAGTCCTGCAACTCCGTTGAGTACGTTCCACCAGCCGCCGTACAGCCAAACGCCTTCAGATGAAAGCCACCAGGCAGTGCCCGTTTCAGACAGAGCTTTCATGCCCATGATGGCATTTTCAAAATCGCTGCATACTGCAATGAGGATGTTGATAGCAACGATGATGAACGGGAATGGCTTGAACCAGTCGCATTTGCCGATGCCCCACTTATACTTCAGCATCATGAAACCGATGCATCCGGCAGTTGCCGCATAGAGCTTGGCATAGTGGAACCAGCTGGTCATGTGAACATAAGTGTCATTGTTTAACGCCCATTCGGCACCTTTTGCTGCCGATGCGTATATGGCGATGAAGTAAACCGTCAGAATGAGCGGTATAGCTACGAAGAATATGATTCCGCCGATCTTCGAACGCCTTGCGATCTCATTGGCGATCACGAGACCTGCAAACACCAGTATCCAGCCAAGGAACTGAGTTGCGGAGCCGTCGCCGTAAACTTGAAATAGCATAAATTGTCCTCCTTAAAATAGTAAATGATTCCATTATTTATTATCATGATATATCTGCTGCGTGCCTTCCATGGCTTCTTTCAGATATTCATCGATCCAGCTAACTGCCCCGTCAAAATCTCTTTCAACAAGATATTGGTAGAGCTTTTTCGTGTTGGAAAAGAGTGCCTCTACGCCGTAAAGCCTGCAGAACCGCTGCCATAGTGTGATGACCGGCGCTCTGAATGAGCAGTATAAAAGCGGCAGTACGCTGTTGCCGCCGATAAAGGCCAGCTGGTGCTGATAGGTAAAGGCTGCTTCCGCAGCTTCCTCCGGCGTTTTTGTCTGACAAAGCGCATCCAGCAGGGTTCCCAGAGCGGCGATGTCCTCGTCGCTGGCGAACTCCATGGCCCGCTTCAGAGCCAGGTGCTCCAGTGCCCAGCGTATCTCGAGTATCGATCTGATTTCATCTTTGCCAAGGGCGTTTCCGTGATATTCCATGATCGCGGCAAGGGTGTTGATGTTTCCATTCTTTCTGTAATCGGCAACGAATGTCCCCTGACGGGGAACGACTTCCAGAAATCCCTGTGCTGCCAGTTCGGCAATGCCGCCGTTGACCACCGCACGGCTGACGTGCATGGTTTCTGCAAGCTCTCGCTCAGGCGGAAGCTTGGACCCCATAGGGAGTTCTTCTGAAAGTATCATTTCCTGAAGCTGCTGTACGAACAGGCTCTTCAGACTTGGAGCCGCAATTTTCTTAAATTCCATTATCGCTTTGCCTCCTTGAGCATCTATGTAAACTAACTGCAATTCATAAACGTGGTTGTGGTCATACCACGATTATGGAGTTATTGTACCACCGCTTGCAAACAATTTCAATAGCGATTTTTGCTTTAAATTTAGACAATTATAGCAATTTGTCTTGACTTGATGCGATGGCAATGTTAAAATAATCACACATTCTGGTATGACCAAAGAACACTTAAGGAGGTAATACAAATGCCGGAAAATAGAGACCATAACGGACAGCCCCGTGAGAAGATAATCAAGCTTGGTCAGAAGATAACTGACCGCATAGGGCATAAGGTGACTGCAGACGATCCAGAATATTGGGGACTTGACTGCATCGTAACTGATGAGATGGCTGACGTGGCCAATAAAATGAAGGTGAGGAAGCCGGTAACGCTCCCGCAGCTGGTAAAGACGACGGGGATGGATCCGGATCATCTGGAAAAACTCCTCTACGACATGGCAGTTGCAGGACTTATCGAATACAATTGGGAAAATCCGAACCACGAAAAGCAGTATATACTTCCAATGTTTGTTCCAGGCAGTGCCGAATTCACAAACATGAATCAGCAGCAGCTTGAGGAACATCCTGAACTTGCCCACTTCTTTGAACGCATGTCCAGGCTCCCGCTGGAAAAGGTGACCCTCATGGTGCCTCCAGGAGGTGCCGGCATTGGCATGCACGTCATTCCAGTGGAAAAGGCAATAGAAATGGAAAATCAGACAGCTGATGTAGAGCATATATCTCACTGGCTGAAGAAATATGAAGGGAAATATGCAGCCAGCCCATGTTCCTGCAGACTTTCACGCCGCATTTTCGACGAAGGATGCGCAGATGATCCGGAAGACTGGTGCATCGGTGTCGGCGACATGGCTGACTATCTGGTGGAGACCAACCGCGGTCATTACATCACATATGATGAAGCGCTGGCCATACTGCAGAAAGCCGAGGACAACGGCTTTGTTCATCAGATCACGAACATAGACGGTGAGAATAAAATCTTCGCCATATGCAACTGCAATGTTAACGTCTGCTATGCGCTGAGAACGTCACAGCTTTTCAATACTCCTAACATGTCGNGGACAGCTTACGTGGCAAGAGTCACGGCAGATGACTGCGTGGCCTGCGGACGCTGCGTAGAGTACTGCCCTGCGGGAGCCGTTAAGCTGGGGCAGAAGCTTTGCGATGCAGAAGGCATGGAAATCAAATATCCAAAGCATGATTTGCCGGATAAAATGAAGTGGGGACCGGAGCAGTGGGACGAGGACTACCGCGACAACAATCGCATCAACTGCTATGATACAGGTACTGCGCCATGCAAGACAGCCTGCCCGGCGCACATCGCCGTTCAGGGATATCTGAAGCTTGCGGCCATGGGAAAATATACGGAAGCCCTGGCTTTGATAAAGAAAGAAAATCCGTTCCCGGCAGTATGCGGGCGTGTCTGCAACAGACGCTGCGAAGACGAATGCACCCGCGGCACCATCGACAAGGCAGTTGCCATCGACGAAGTGAAGCGGTTTATTGCGCAGAAAGATCTGGACGCCGACCAGCGGTTCATTCCACCGGTAGTGCAGCCGTCGATGCGCGGACCATTCAAGGAAAAGATAGCCATAATAGGAGCCGGACCTGCAGGTCTCAGCTGTGCATATTATCTGGCAGAAAAAGGCTACAGCCCAACTGTATTTGAGAAAAATCAGAGAGCCGGCGGCATGCTGACCTACGGCATCCCGTCATATAAACTGGAGAAAGACGTCGTTGATGCGGAGATCGATATCATCCGTCAGATGGGAGTTGAGATAAAGTGCGGCGTGGAAGTTGGCCGCGACGTGACTTTTGATCAGCTCAGAGCTGAAGGATATAAGGCGTTTTATGTTGCTATCGGCTGTCAGGGCGGCAACCGGACAGGCCTTGCAGGTGAGGATGCTGAAGGCGTGTTCAGCGCAGTTGAATTCCTGCGCAATGCTGCAGAAGGAACAGCGGCAAAAGCCGAAGCAGGCAGCAAAACTGTTGTTATCGGCGGCGGAAATGTGGCTGTTGATGCAGCCAGGACAAGCGCAAGACTTGGCGACGAGACAGTAGAAATGATCTGCCTGGAGCAGCGAATCGAGATGCCAGCTTCCCTCGAGGAAATCACCGAGGCGGAAGAAGACGGCGTGATGATCACCTGTGGCTGGGGCGTCAAGGAAATTATGACGGAAAACGGCCNNGTGGCAGGCGTGGTGCTGAAGAAGTGCGTTTCTGTATTTGATGCAGAAGGCAGATTCAGCCCGTCATATGATGATAATGAGACGCAGACCGTGGAGTGCGGCAGGCTGATTTTCAGCATTGGCCAGCACGCGGAATGGGGCAGCCTTATGGACGGCTCTTCGGCTGAGATCGCAGCAAACGGCAGGATCAAAGCCGACGCCCTGACTTATCAGACTGGCCAGCCTGATGTCTTTGTTGGCGGAGACGTATGCACGGGACCGAAGTTTGCCATAGATGCCATTGCAGCCGGCAAAGAAGGCGCAGTTTCCATCCACAGATTCGTTCAGCCGCGCAGCAGCCTGACCATAGGCCGCAACCGCAGAGAGTTCGTTGAGTTGGATAAGGAGAACATCAAAGTTGAGACATACGACAACTCATCGCGTCAGACGCCGGCGGTAGATCAGGAGATAGCTGCCCGCAGATCTTTTGCGGATGCCAGCAAACCGTTTACCGAGGAGCAGGTAAAGATTGAAACTGCCCGCTGCCTGGGATGCGGCGCATCAATCGTTGACGAGAATAAGTGCATAGGATGCGGAGTCTGCACGACAAAGTGCGGTTTTGATGCAATCAAGCTGTACCGCGAGCACCCGGAGTGCAGCAAAATGATAAAGTCCGAGGACAAGATGAAGGCGATACTGCCTTACGCCATGAAGCGCAAGGCCAAGATCATGTTCGGCGGCAAAGGGAAATAAAATGCATGAATTAGGCGTAGTATTTCATATAATAAAAAAACTGGAGCAGACAGCGGAGGAAAATCAGCTGACGAAGGTCTCCTCCGTCACCATGGAGTTTGGCGAGGTGTCAGGCATAGTGGACAGCTACATTCTCGACTGCTGGCGCTGGGCGGCTGATAAGTCTGATCTTCTAAGGGGCGCAGAGATGAAAATCGAGCATCTGCCGGCGGTCACGGTCTGCAATGCCTGCGGCGCGACTTACGAGACGGTCAAATTCGGGCGGACATGCCCGGAGTGCGGCAGCGGCGATACTGTGCTTTTGACTGGGAATGAAGTGAATATCAAAGAATTGGCTGGCCTCTAGGGAGGCTTGCTCGCTGGCGGACCTGCAGCAGGGTGCCGCCAGTTTTTTTGGTGTTTTTTATTGAGAAAAATGGTATTATAGATTCAAGTATTAAAGCGATGAATTGGAAGGAAAGATCACAATGGAAACGAAAAAAAGAGCGGACATATTGAAAAGCAAGACCTACTTATACATGACTGAATTTTTCTCAGGAATGGCCGTCATGGCTGTAGAACTTGGGGCAAGCAGGCTTCTTGCGCCCTACTTCAGCTCTTCGCAGATCGTCTGGACCATTATAATAGGAACGATAATGATTGCCATGGCAATAGGCAACATCTGGGGCGGCCGCAGCGCTGACAAAGATCCTGACCCTGACCGGTTATATAAGAGGATCATCATTGCGGCGGTATGGATCGCCATGATACCAGTGGTGGGAAAATACATTATCATTGGGATATCAGGCCTTCTTGTTGTGACAATCAGCACTAATTTCTTGATCATTGCCGCTTTTCTGGCCTGCATGGTTATCTTTGTATTTCCGCTGATGCTGCTGGGAACCGTGACACCGTCGCTGGCAAAATACACGACTGACAGTTTGGAGGACAACGGGCGGATCATTGGGACACTAGGAGCTTACAATACGGTTGGCAGTATTATTGGAACATTTCTGCCGACCTTTGTGACGATACCGGCAGTTGGTACAGCCATTACGTTCCTGATTTTTTCAGGCGTCCTGCTGATCCTGGGGTTGCTGTATTTTATAAGTTCCGGCCGCGGAAAGAGACTATGTGCCGTGACGATGGCGGCCTTCGTCTTTGCGGCTGCCTTTGGCAATTCTGACAGCTTTGCCTTCTGGGAAAAGAATCTTCTGTATGAGGGAGAGTCTGTCTATAACTATCTGCAGGTGAAAGACACTGGCGATTCAGTCATTTTCTCCACAAACGTTCTCTTTGGCGTACAGTCGATCAAAATGAAGGATGGCGGACTTACCGGCATGTTCTACGACTACGATCTGGCGGGGCCTGTTGCGGCAGCCGCGGATTTCTCAGAAGGCAGTTTGCAGACGGCGAATGGCAGCGACGGGCTGAAGGTTTTGATGCTGGGTAACGGGACGGGAACATTCGTCAGCCAGTGCCGCAGGTATTTTCCGGGTGCCGATCTGACGGCGGTAGAAATCGACGGCAAGATCACGAAGCTGGCGAAAAAATACTTTGATTATTCGTCAGATGTGCCGACATACACTTATGACGGACGTGCCTTCTTGGCGGCGTCAGATGATAAATACGACGTCATCGTGATCGATGCCTATCAGGACATTACGATACCTTTTCAGATGTCATCGAAGGAATTCTTTACACTGGTGCGGGACCACCTGACCGATGACGGCGTTATGGTAGTCAACATGAACATGCATTCAGATGAAAAAGGCAGCATCAACGAGTATCTGGAGGACACAATAGCGTCAGTTTTTCCAGAGTCATATACTGTTGATGTGCCGGAATCGACCAACCGCGAAATGTATTCCTGCAAAAGTGGCGATTTTGCGGCGAAGTTTGCCACTGGCAGCAGAACGGTAGCCGATGACGAGCTGGCTGACCTGATGACTCAGGTGCAGTATGGGCTTGCTGCCTATGAGAGCAGGGGAAATCTGCTGACTGACGATAAGGCGCCAGTTGAACTTCTTGGCATGCGGATGATAGACGGGCTGATAAGCAATGAGTTGGGATATTACAAGGATATGGTCAGAGAAAACGGAATCATGTCACTGATTGAATAATGTACCGGCATATAACTTGACAATACACGACAAAAACCATTGATATTCCAATTCTTTTAAAAAAACCAAAAAAATATTGCAAAATCCAGCGAAAAACTTGTAAAAAATAACCGAACGATAATTGCACTGTGGTACAACATTATTAACAGAGAAGCAGTGGAATGCGGAAATGTAGTGTGTGGTTTTTTTATTGTTTGAAATAAGTGCAATTTTTTTGAAGCCATGCAGAGCATATCTGTGTGGCTTCATTTATGTGTATGAGTAAAAGGCAAACTTACGTGAAAACGGAGGACGCAAAACTACAGGGACTAAAGTCGCAATGACTAAGTCAGCCAGCTGCCTCGATAATTACTTCATTAGGAATTAATTAAGAGGTGTAAAAAATGAAAAAGAAGATTTTATCGATCATGCTTGCCGCAATGATGGTCAGCATGTACACCGTGGGCTCCACGGTGACAGCTTTCGCCGATGGTGACACAACCGGAGGAACAGGAGAAGGTACACCGGCAGTTGTAGAAACAACGTCGACAGCAGTAACTAGTGCAAATTATGTTGCCCTTGACAAAGACCAGATCGACATTACTGTTGGTATGACGTCAACTCTTAAGGCAACCGTACTTTTTAAAGCGGATAACAGCGAATTGACGGGATATGATCCGTCCGTTCTTACATGGTCAAGTGCCGACCCGGCAGTCGCCACTGTTGCAGACGGAGTCGTAACAGCAGTTGCTGCAGGAGAAACAAATGTTTCAGTAACGCTGGATGATGGCACTAAAAGCGGCTATACATATAACTGCCTGGTAAAGGTATCTGCACCAGAAGAAAGTAAGCAGAATGAAGACGGAACATACAGTTTGCCTGGTTATGAAGATGTAACATATACAATTGTTGATTATGATAGTACGAGCCATACTGCTGACATCAATATTATAATTGGATCAGGAGCATCTGGAAATCAGAACATTGATCTTTCATCAATGGCAGTTGCCGTAGTCAGTAAAGTGTTTTCAACCCCAGGAGATGCAGTGGATGTTAAGTTTAACATTACTACAGCCGATGGCAACAAGCATACATATCAGTATAAAGACGGCAGCCTCGTTTTGGGAATAAAGCAGGGCTGGTCAGAAACTCAGAAGGGTATGCTAACCGGAATCAAGGATTCAAGCGGAAACGCGATGCCTATAGATGTATTAGCTGCAATTGGCAGAAACAGAGCAATGCAGTATCTGTTTAAAAAGGCAGACGCATCAAATATTAATGCTACTGATATCGTTAATATTTATCAGACACTTGCAACTGAGGAATCAACTGAAGGATATAAAAGACCGGCTTTCACTGGAGAAAATGCAATTACTGATTATTACCTTTGGTACTGTAATAACTTCAATTATTCAACCGGCGCAAAATTGGCCACGCCTAATAATTATGGCTCAATTGAAGAATTCGTTTCTTCAAGACCTACTGCAATGATCAAGTTGCAGGGAACACTTGCAAACTACCAGTTCAATGTATCTGAGAAATGGCTTGATGAACATGCTGCGGATGATAATTATAAGACAATGATGGATTATGCATACGTTACTGGGCCTAATAAAGATGGAACATACTCTATTCAGTTTAAAGCACCTGAGCAGGCAATAGCGCTGGCTACGTATAACGAGTGGTATAAGAATCTGTTCCTTGCAGATTATGAGGGCGCAACGGTTAATGATGAAAATGGAAACCCGGTATCACTGGACTTTAAATATTTCAACAGATATCTGCAGAAGACATATGGAATTGATAACGGAGTTGGCGAGTATACTTCAGATTCAGACGCATATAAAGAAGCAAATGCTTATTTCCAAAAGTTATTGTCTGAGGGACTTTCTGCAAAGAGCGCTGTTGGAGCTTCAATTTCTCTCTTTTTAGGCTTAAATGGTCCATTGATTGGAAACCAGTATCAATGCTATGACTTTAATTTTAACAACAGCATCACCCTTGAACAGGTCGATGGTGCTCTGACGATCAACAAAGTCGACTCAGCAACTAAAAAAATCATCACTGACAAACAGGCTGGATTCAACCTTTACTATGTAACGGTTGCAACTGACAACGATTCCAGCAAGACTCTATATTATGCAATTGACAAAGACGGCAACGGATACTTTACTGATGATACGACTAAGGCTGCAGTTCTTATGACAACGGAGGGAAGTCTTACTATTCAGTATCTGCTTCCAAATGTATATTACATAAAGGAAGTTGTAGCTCCTAACGGATATGAAATCAACAAAGACGCTTTGACAGCAGAAGTTAAATCAGGAAGCATCACTACCGTTAACTTTGCTGATACAGCAACACCGGTTGAACCTCCATACATCCCGCCGGTAACGCCGACACCGGATCCGGTAACTCCAGTAGTTACACCGGATGATCCTGACAACAACAATACTGACAATCCGGACACTCCAGTCGTAGTTCCAGATCAGCCAGACAACAACAATACTAATACTCCGACTACGCCGGTAGTAGTACCTGACCAGCCGGAAAACAATAATGTTGATCAGCCTAAGACAGGCGATGAAAACAGCGTTATGCCATGGGCAATCATGGGACTGACAAGTGCAGTTCTTGCTGGAGCAGTATTGATCCAGCGCAGAAAAGAAGAGAACAATTAGTTCTACACACTTAAATAACATTCCACAAGAGGAAGGGCTGAAAGCAAGGCCCTTCTTCTATTTTTTGAGTCAGCAAAAAATATTTTTAAAAACATATTAAATGGGTGCGATTTAATGAAATTAATAACTTGAAAATTACCGCACTGATGTATGATGCATATAAGTGTTGAGAAACACTTCACACACAAACTATAAACATTCCACAAGGGATAAAGGGACTGATTTAGCAGTTCCTTTTCCTTTTTTTGATGTTGTATTCATTAGATTTTCAGGCCTTTCCAATTGACATTGTGGAGGCCTTTTGATATACTGAAAACGAACAAATGTTTGCAGTTACGGAGGGAAAAATGGCTAAGAAAAACAGAACGGTTTTCGTGTGTCAGGAGTGCGGATATGAGAGCCCTAAATGGATGGGACAGTGTATCTGCGGTGCATGGAACACAATGGTCGAGG
>JGI2065J20421_1001742_pt1 | contig 14092 bp, 15 predicted proteins | sample Biomet5_FD_20421 | JGI IMG/M metagenome (IMG submission 20421)
AGTCATCACTCCATTTCCGTGCCTTTCGTCTGTTGTAGGCTTTTGAATTTACGGGCTTGCGCGTCACTGGGTTCAGTGCTCCCCAGGTGGTGCGGCCCTCCGCATCGCGCTTCCGCTGCTCCTTTTTTGATAGCTTTTCATAGGGGATGAATTTTTCCATCGGTATGCTCCTTTCATGAGGCTCGTGCCTGATGATAGCAGACCGACGGCGCGCTGTCAAATAGTGATGCGCATTTGCTTTAAGCGGCTTGTATTAGTGCGCTTTAACTCCAGCAATAATAAAAGGAACTAAGCAGGGCCGGATCGACATTTGTGAAATAAAGAGTATAAACAAACTTCGCAGCTCAAATTTGTCTACAAATAACTATTTCATAGCTATTCACGCTGTACAAATTACGCTCTTTCGAAAATCACCTGTTCGAGTTCTGCATATGTAAACATGTTGCTGTCAACGACTTGCGATAGCGCGATCTTGAATTTCTCAGGATTAACTGGTGTAGTAATATTGCAGATATTCTTTATTCGCCCAGTTGAATCTTTTAAGTTTTGATTGACAATATCGGTTACAAAGGCATCATAAGCCACTCCATCAAATTTATGTCCATATACCTGACAGTATTTCTGTAAGATTTCTTTGTCATACAAATAATTCTCAATCTCAAATCGCTTTAAAACACGGTGATTATCATCATTAGTGCGCAAATATTCCTGCCTTGCATTTTCATCAACAACATGTCCAGATGCCATATCCCGATCTTTCAAAACCCATATCTCGACATCAGAAAACACCTTAGAAAGAATACTAATTGCAATTCTACTACGTTGGTCGAGTTCCGTATTTCCCCCACTTGACACGAACAAAGTTTCTGGATATTTTTCTCCAAAGATATTGTTAAATACCGATGCATCAAGTCCTCGCTCACCGCCCGTTTGGGTGGGTTCAGCGCGTCCTTCACAATATATAATTCGCCTTGGAGAAACCAGACTGGTCAAATCATCAAGTGCAGTTGCAAATATTGATTGCCATGATGCTCGGCATTTCTTCATGGGCGTAAGCGTATACGCTTGTGACGCCCACTGTTTTTCATTGTCAAACTCTATTATCTGCGAATCTTCATTTAGTTCATCCTGTAATGCCCGCAAGAAACCAGCACTGTGCGTTGCAATCCAAATTTGGCAGTTATCTGGAACCATCCTGTTAATTTCAACCAGCAGTTTCCTTTGAATCGATGTATTTAGGTGCAGTTCGGGTTCATCTATTATGTATATTGAATCTGTATATTCGTCTTTTCGCAAGTATAGATCAAGAAGAATATCAATTACTTCTTTTTCACCGGAAGAAAGAACATTATATTCAAACGTGGTTGGTGTATCTTCCTTTTTAAAGAAGAATGTTCCTTGCCCTGCTTCAATACTACCAAGATTATCTATGGAGAGTTTTAAACAATTGGAAACAGCTGCATTTAGCTCTCCAATAATATGTGCCTTTGCCTGAGAAGGCTTGCAATCCTCTTTATTCAGGTATTCGTTATACTTAATATTTAGCCTTCGATAGTTTTGCTCTATACGTTGATCTACGTCTGACGCCGAAGAAGCGCCAAAATCGTTTTTTCGAAGTTCGCTAACAGCTCTACTTTCCTTTACACTTAGGCTACCATTATATCTAAATGAGCTCCGGAACGAGAAAAGAGTGTTCTCTTGGCCAAGTGCTTTTTTCTGCTGGTGAACTGTCTGAAAGTTGCCAGAATCAAAATCGAGAGAAATATTTTGCCAATCATATCCCGGCGAATGTTCAAGCGAATGGTATGTGTAGTCTTGATTTTGACCTGGGCCTCCGATGTGTCCCCATGCATTCATAAGGAACAACATTGAATCAAAAACGCTACTCTTTCCGCATCCGTTTGGCCCGACAAGCGCAACAATTCTTTTTGGACTATCTTGAAGATCAATAGTTAAGTCAAAGAAACGTTTGTATTTATTCAGATGAATTTTTTTAATTTTCATGCATACACCTCATTAATTTCATGTTGGTTACCATAATAACATAAAAATTTATAGTGCCTTATCCAACTGCGCCTAATTGCTATACCGTGTACTTCCGTTGCCTCGCCCAAAGAACATGACTCCTACTTGCATATCTTTTTTAGTATAATGCCAACTTCATCCATTTGCAACAAAGTGTCGAAGTACGCAGACAAGCTCAAATTCTGCGCCGCAATAATCAATGAAACAGGCCGCTCCAGGCGTCGCAAAAGCCGCTTTTGACCACATCCGAAATTTGAACTTTTTACATAGAAAAATCCTCTGAAATCGACGATTTCAGAGAATTTTTGGTCCGAGTGACAGGGTTCGAACCTGCGGCCTGATGGTCCCAAATTGCTGTCCGAACTTTTTTCCACTCGTTTATAGCCATTTCCGGTCATTTCCACTCGGCTTTCCTTACTCTTTGACACTCTTTGAAGCACTGTTTCCACGTGTTCCACGTCTGACTGTGGTAATCTATGTGGTCAAAAACCATTGTGGTGCAAGGGGTTCATCTGCCCGTAAAACTAAATAATGGAAATCGAAGTGGTCAAAACGCTTCTTTCCGCAAAGTTGGTGTTTTTAACCAACTCTGGGCGGGAAGCGTTTTGCGTTTCAGCTATTTGTCTCTGGTCGGTCGAATTGTAACTCTGCGGCCGAGGCTATGCAAGGATTATCTACCAGGCAGAGCGCTCAAAATTTGCGGGGCTGTAAACAAAGAAGAAGCAAAGAGCCGCATTCCATCAGCCTTTCTCGTATGGTACCTTGAAGTAGTCCAGATATTTCTTGAACTTGTCCTGCGCCGCAAGGCAAGTGTCACGCAGATATCCCGGCTCAGACTTCCATTCATGCAGTCCCTGATAATAGAACATTTTCAGATCTTCATCAATGATAAATGGAACGATATTATATTTCAGGCATTCCTTGAACAGAATCAATCTGCCGACACGCCCGTTGCCATCCTGAAACGGATGAATCGTTTCAAATTCATAATGAAACGCAATCAGATCTTCCAGCGTTTGGCTGCTGCTTTCACGATACCTTTTTAGAAGCACCGCAAGTCGTTCCGAAACTTCTTCGGGCGCCGCAGTATCTTTTCCGCCCACTTCGTTGGGAAGTTTTTTGTACTCGCCAATCGCAAACCAATTCTTTCTGGAATCACTGGTTCCGCTTTTTAAAGTACGGTGAAGTTGTTTAATGAAGGCTTGGCTGAGCGGCTGTGCGGCCTGCTCAATAACCATATCGATGCACTTGAAGTGGTTGGCCGTTTCTATAATGTCATCCACATTCACAGCATCCTCACTCACGCCAATGGTGTTTGTTTCATAAATGTAGCGGGTCTGATCATGAGTAAGGCGACTGCCTTCGATGTGGTTGGAGTTGTAGGTTAGCTCAATCTGAATTTTGTGGTAAATGCCACCGCTGACTTTTGCTGTTTCTTCAAGCCGCAGACATTCCAACAGTGTCTTGGGCGCATCGTCATGCCGATTACTGCGCACAGGGCGCTGCGCAATTTCAGGAATATTCCAAGTCTTTCCCGTCAGAAATGCTTCGGGAATTTTCCCGGCAGCACAATAATTCCGAACGGTACGCTCGGATAGATTCCATTGTCTTGCGATTTCCGCTACCGAACAGAACTTCATACGCATTCACCCCTATAGGTTTCTTAGCTATAGTATAACCTGCTATCGGCAAAAATACAACATTGGTATTATAGCCAAACGATAAAGATTACCGATACCGGCAAGCTTTATGACCAGCTCTCAAAATCTGCGGGGCTGTAAACAAAGAAGAAGCCGCCATAGACTATTTCACTTTATTTTTGGCTAAAATAAGATTGCGTCGGATTTCAGCCTTGCTTCCCCGGAGCGTTTGGGCTAAAATAGGATCATATCAAATATTAGCCGGAGGTAAGCATAAATGGGCTATATAAAGCGTGATTTGGAAAGCAAAATTCTGGCGCTCTCAAAAGAATATGCCTGCATGTAATTGCTACAACACACAAAACAGCCGCGTGGAAAATCCACACGGCTGGCGCTGCAGGCACAAGGCCTACCGTTAATTTATTATAGGGCAATATAGTACAAATTACAAGGAAACATCGAATCGGAGCAAATTCAAGAATTACAATAAGCAAAGGAAAGGCCGGTTTCGAGATCTCTCAAAGCCGAGTATATAAAATGCAAACTATTTAATGCAAAAACCTCTGAAATCAGCTAATTTCAGAGGTTTTTTGTAAAGGGCTCATATTTTAATGTAAAGTCGTAGGGGGGTGCAAATCGCGTTTCAGAGGGGTGCATTTCTGAAGGGGGGCGCAGACTAAACTGTACACTTCAGATTTTCCCAATTCTTTCGTTCACTGCTATCTCTTGCGCTTCCAGTTCAAAAGGAATAGGATCCCAACAAGAAATGCTGGCCCTGCAATGGTAAGGCTCCAATAAACGCTCAGATACCAAGGAATTTCTGAATGTATCGCCCGAAACACAGTCAGCCCCGAATAAAGCACCCCCGCACTGATGAAAGTGACTGCACCGACAGCTTCATGCTTCCAGGCAATAACGAGAAGGCCGGTCAGGATAAATACCGGGATGTTGTGCATAATCAGACCGATTATGATATCACCGACGCTTCGCCCAGGCTCGATCACATCCAAAGAGAACATGGCAAGAAATAGGATAAACAGAATCGACAAAATCCTCGGTGTCCAGTAAATAAATTTTCCAACCTTAACCGGCATTTCAACCACCTCTCTTTCACGTGGTTCCTTTTTTCGTACTTTTTTGTTTCAGCATGCTAAACAGGCTGATACTCAATCCTATCCCCATGCCAAATGACGTAATAATCGCGAGAAAATTTAGATCAATAGGTCCAAAAACAGCAAACAGATTTTCAAATGTTGCTTTTACGGGATCTTCTGAATTAAATAAGCCCACTAATACTCCAAAAGGAAAAGCTACTACTCCACAAACTACTGAAAATACCCAAATAGATTTGCGGCCATAAATGATCGTTCCAAAAATTGCGCCGCAAATTATACCCATGAATATAATTGCTATCATATTCTCTGTGTTATAAATATTGGGATTCTCAGTATTAACATTGAACACAGAAAATAATAAATCCGCTCCTCCCGCCAGAATAAAAGCACTCCAAAAGCCAATTGGTACTGCAACGAGACCTGCGAGCCCCATTTTTTGAATCTTGTGATGATTCATATGAAAGAGGCCAAGGAAAAGCCCCCCGATTCCCCCGGCAAGGATTGTGTCAATAATCGCAAAATCTAAAGGTAATAGAACCATGGACGTGATCACAGCGCTCGCAAAAAAAGATATCGTTCCAGTGAGCATTGACCAAAGTAAATAAGTTGTTTTGGTTTCAGACATTACATTCGCCCCCTAAGAAAATTATTGCAATGCTGATCTACATAATCTGATCAGGGCCTAATGCGGAAATGCAATCTCAGCTGTCACCCAAAATATGATCAACAGACCAACCGGAATGGATAGCAGCGTAAATAACGCTCTATCTTTATTTTTTACGATTGATACAATGCCGAGTGCAAATCCAACAACTCCTATTACCGCAAGTATTGGGCTTGGAAAGGGCAGTCGGATGTGGATCGCTAAAGCTGAAACTTTTAATGACATAACTATGATAAAGACCAGTGTGAGGATAGCGGACCATTTTCCAACTTTTGCTTTTGACCAAAATTTTATCTTCATGTTATCCCCTCATTTCTTCTGTTTAATATAGAAATCCAAAGATATAACTATGTTATAAGTATAATCTCCAGAATGGTAAAACGCAACAAACAGCAACTGGATATGTCTGCCAAAGCAAAGTATATTCGCCAAAGTTTCAGTGTCTTGTAAAGCAGTAAAGAACTGCAACCCTCAAAAAAGTCTGCAGTCTTTCAATTACCTTTTGCTGTTCAATTCCATCCCATTCTGGAACCTGAACACCAGTGTTCCGTTGCCCTTTACTGTGACGGTATACGGTTGCGTCAAAGCTGCAGAAAGCACTGGAAAGCGGGAGTCCTGAATCAGGTGAGCTTTTCAAGGAATTCAGGCAGATATTTGAACAGGTAATGCTTTATATTTCTTAACTGGGGTAAAAAAGAGCGCCAAAGGCGATGACTCTGTCTTTGGCGCTTTCCCATTCCTGAAACTGCTTATTGTTCGAGACTATCCCGGATTATGTGTAGAATAAGATGTGTAAATTCAGAAAAGCACAAAAAAAGTACAAGGGAATCATTTTTCCGCTGTTTTGAAGCGCCCATTTTACCGCGTTTTCGAACCCGCCGCAGCAGGGAACTGTCATTCTGACTACCGTGACGTTTTATGTTGTTGTTCCTAATGATCTCCGTGAGTTTGTCCCTGCAATCTCTTTCGTCAAGCTTGGGATAGTCGAAAGGGGTCACTTGGTTCCTGATAAACCTGTTGTGAAAATCGCCATTAGCATATCTCTATTGCTGCTGAGTCTGCTGCTCTCGATGATAACGGGATTTATCTTGGTACATGTTTTCATCTGCCTCTCTGAGCAGATTTGCTATTCTGTTATTTGCTTTTTCAGTCGATATCGCATACCCAGCGCTGACGGTAAGTAGGAACGGAAACTGCTTTGACCTGTTAAAAACATCGAAGTTGTTTCTAATTTTCTGTGTTATTTCCTCAGCAGTACTCTCTTTACCTTCCGGCATGACAATAACGAACTCGTCTCCGCCATACCGTGCCAGAAAAGCAGAAGTCCCGTTAAATGTTGACCTCAGGATATTCGCTGTCTGTATCAAGGCCATGTCACCTGAGTAATGGCCATACTGATCGTTGATGTGCTTGAAATCATTTACATCCAGCATGATCAGCGTCACTGGGCGATTCTGACCTTCTTCATATGTTCTAAGATGTCTCTCCATATTTCTGCGATTATTCAGACCGGTTAGAGTATCCTGTGATATTACTTGACTTTCCCTATTAAGTAGAATCATCAGACTGGAAACGACCGCACAGGGCCATACCATGCTGAGTCCATAAAAAACTGTCTGCGCAACTCCGCCCAGAAACGGAGGTACTGCAAAAAAAGCAATTGTCAGCAATTCTTTCTTACGGCCAATAAGTACCTCTTTTCTATACTGTGACAGAGCTATTACAGATACTGACAGCAGATATGCAAGTATGACAACAGACATTGGTGCAGACAATACTCCGCGATGATAATAATTGGCATCATCCAGATAAAAACACCAGCCGTTAAGCGGTGAAGCAATGACAATCATGCTTAATATGATAAAAGGAACAAGAACGTAAAAAGCCTCATTCTTTCTTGGTATACTGTGACCAAAAATTCGATACCATGCATATCGTAGCCAGAATAGTGCAACGACAATCTGCATAATAAAGTAGATAATGATATCTATATAGCTCAAAGCACGTACATAGTCGCCGCTTTTGCCATTCAATATCCACATAACAATATCAGTCAGGAGAATCAGTAATACTGCTGTTTCTATCATGCGCAGCAGCCGGATGCTATAAGTGTCAGCGAAATCTCTTTTGTAGCTGTAAAGGATTATCAAAGTAATAATGCTTGAAAAAACATCAATGCCGATATTAAAAAACAATGTCTCGCTAATATCGAATATGATCATGGCTTTGCTCCCCTCCCTTTTTTATTTCCCCCGGGAGTGCCTGTAATGATATCGCCGATCATCCTCAGCAGAAAACACGGTATAGACTTAAAAAACACAGATTCCAGTCGATCAATTGGGTGAGCTATATTTATTTCGAGCCTTTATTAGTTTTATTATACAATGCCGGTTGCAAGAAGTAAAGATTGCATTCATGAGAGGAGGCGGCGGTATGCCAAATGGTGGAACGTGCATCCAGCCCCACCATAGCAGCCACCAGCATACCACCTTTGAGAATAAATATGTCCCGATACTCAGAAAGAGAAATGCGCTCTAAAAAGCGCTCCATCATATAGTTTCGCATGAGAATTTGTGCGTCAGCAGCGTTTTTTCGGGATAGGTTTCGGATCAAATCTTAGAGTTGCCTTGCTGTTTGAATTATAGGAGAACCTCCAAATATTGCCTTAACACTTTTTTTACGCGGAACTGCGCTGCGTACCGCATCAGAGTACTCAGGTTTTTGTCGGTTCGTTTCGCATATCGTTTCAAAGCATCTTGAAATGTCTGTGCTTCCGTATCGTTCCGACACCGAATCAAATCGCAGATCGTGCGTTCCATATCGTAGGTCGGTACGGTATGTCCAAAAGGCGTTTTGGCACTGGTAATGCCGATGGGGTACAACTCCTTTTTCACTGTATAAACGGTAATTCCGTCCGCTTTTAATCGTGTCGGGCTATATCCTCTTTGAACCGAAACGGAATAAGGCGACGGCTCGCGGTCAGTCAGGTCATGGAAGAACAGTGCACTTTCGTGGGAGAACACTGCCGGTGCGCAGCACAGGTGCAGCAGATACATTCCATCAACCCATGCGTCTTTGGAAACATAAATTCCATGTGCAGCCTGCTCTAAATTATTTTGCCGGATGTATTGGTAAAGCACCGGCTTGGTAACGCCTGCGGCAATCACAGCCGAAGTTTGGAGAATCCCATCACCTTCGGCAAGTAGTTTGTCGAGCTGCTCCTGTCTATTCATTCAGATCGCTTCCTTTGGTGCTACAATTATAATCCAATGTAGCACCAAAGAAACATAAAAATTGAGAAAGGGAAGCATACAAATCCACCCCACGTACCCGCTCTTGTTCACCAATAAGTTCAAAATCTGACCGGCTGTAAACAAAAAATACGCTGCCGTAGACTACCTGACAAGCCCGAAATCTTCAAGATTATCGACAAACATTCTAACTATATTTATAATCATTGCTGCAAATTTTGAAGATTCGGGTTCTAAAAGTACAGTTCTTCTATCACAGGTGGTTCTTAATCATGTATTGATGTTTGCTTTTCTGGCCTGTGACATCAGCTGACGGACAGGAAGCTGATACAGCTTTCCATCCTTCACGAAATTGCTGCCGCACTGGCGGAATTCAAACTTCACACCCTGCCGCAGGCACTGCTCCCGCACATCTAAGACCCAAGCATAGTCCAGTGGTCTTGCATTTCGGTCGGACTCGCCGCCCACTACCACAAGCTCCACATCGCCCAGATGCCGCTCAATGTTCATCTTCTCCAGCATGGGCTGAATGATGATGTTTTTATGAACAATAGGAAGCGTATCAAAGAGGGGCAGCCGTCTATACGACTCCGCCTGGTTTTCCACGGTACAGCCCACGGTCACATTCTCGTAGCCGTCGCCCCAGTCGGGTGGGATGCAGTCCATAAACCGCTCAATGCGTTTGGTCAGAAAGAGGAACCGCAGGTCAGACCGATCTCGCATCATGCGCCAGCACTCAACCCGCCACTCATCCGCGTCGGGCAGCAGGAAGTCGGAGGAAAAGCAGAGATAGACCGTTTCTCCGCTTTTCATCTTGTATTCGCCCTTCTTTTCGCCCCGCTTATACCGCTCTACGGGCGCACAGAAGTTGTCCGCTTTCGTCACCACATTCGTGTCCACGCCCCGCCGGGCGTCCCCCTTGTGGATGTAACAAAACCGACAGCCCTCGCTGTATTTGTGGCAGCCCCGCCACGGATTCCACATTGCCATGTTGAACCTCCTGCGCTTACAGCCAGACCGCCCAGTCGCCGTAGTCAAACGTGCCGTTGCCGTGATGCAGCTTGCCCTCAGCGTCAAGCTCGCGGAATGCGTCCCGCATACGAATCAAAATCTCGGGCTGGATATCCAGCGTGTGGTGGGCGGGAAACACCTGTTTCACCGGCAGCGCCGCGACTTTTTCAAGGCTTTTAAGATACGCCTGCGGGTCGGTGGAGGGATAGTAGGCAAAGAGCGTGTCCTTATAGACCAGGTCGCCGGTGAACAGATACCCTGTCGCCGCCGCCCAGAAGCACATGTGCCCCGGGGAGTGGCCCGGCGTGTGGAGCACCGTGATTTCCCGCCCACCAAGGTCGATGGTGTCGCCGTCATGCAGTACCCGCGTCGGCCTTCCCTGGAAAAATTCATAAGTACCCACATCATAGCCCTCGGGCAGGTCGCAGCGGTCAATTACCATGCCGCGAATTATATCCATGCTCAGAGGAAACTCGCCGGAGAGCCAGTTTAGCTCCGCATCATGGGCATAGAAGTCGGGGTAATATTTGTGGCCGCCGATATGATCCCAATGGATATGCGTGGCGACCGCCGTCACCGGTTTGTCCGTCAGCTTTTTTAGCTCCGCTGAAATGTCGCAGATGCCAAGTCCTGTGTCGATGAGCAGCGCCCGGTCGTCTCCCTCCAGCAGATAGCAATGGGTCTCCTCCCAGTGGCGGTATTCGCTGATGATGTGCGTCTTTTCATCAATCCGGTCGATGGTGAACCATGGTTTCATATGATAACCCCCTCGCAGTGGCCGATTTCATGCTGAATAATCTGAGCTGTCCAGCCGGCGAAGGTCTTGATACGAACCTGAAAATTCTGGTTCTGCCAGCGTACCTTGATGGAATTCCAGCGCCGCGCCTTGCGTGTGCCGATTAGCGACAGACAGCCCTCCTCGGCGTCATAAGGTTGGGATTTTTTGATGATTTCAGGATTGAACATCACCATGTATTCACCGTCATGATCAATGGCGATGATGCGCTTGGAAATGCCGATCATATTCGCCGCCATACCCACGCAGCCGTCCTTGTGGGCGATCAGCGTCTCCAGCAGGTCGTCCGCCACCGGAATGTCCGCCTGTGTCGCAGGCTCCGAGACCTGTTTCAAAAAGTCCTCATCTCTCATGATTTCATATACCATTATTCATCGCTCCTTTTGTGTTGCCAAAAAGTCTGCCTTTTGATAGAACCCTTTGCGATTCCGACTCAACATGGGTGAGCTGACGGTGATCGCAAACTCCTCCACGGAGGAGAAAAGCGCCGCCACACATAAAATCACGCCGGACGCGGTCAGCCCCAGCGCCGCGTACAAAATCGGGAATGCAAAGATCAGCGCACCTGTCGCCTTATTCGCATAAGTGTGCAGGGCGGAAAACGTGCGGTATTTGATAAAGCCCACGCCATACCCTGCAAGCCGCACCGCCGCAATGCCCCCGGCGCATACCCAGAGCCATGCGGGAAGCTGAACATTTCGCAAAACCACAACGGCAATTGCCGCCGCAAATACCAGATCGGCGGCACTGTCCAGCGTTGCGCCGACATCGCTCTGAATGTGCAGGGCGCGGGCAACCGGGCCGTCCAATAAATCGCTGACCCCGCCGCCCAGATAACAGACCCAAAACACGGGAGAAAACGGGGTTGCCAGCACCATTCCCACGGCAAACAGAAACCGCGAGGCGGTCAGTATATTCGCAATATAGTTCATCACTGACATCACCGCCCTTTTTATCATTCTATCACACTTTGCCAATATCATCGTGAAAAATCATCTAAGTGTTTGGGCGCACAATATTCTCTATTCCCACCGTTGACTTTTGCTATTACTTCAAGCCTTAGGCATTCCAACAGTGTCTTGGGCGCATCGTCATGCCGATTGCTGCGCACAGGGCGCTGCGCATTTTCGGGAATATTCCAAGTCTTTCCCGTCAGAAATGCTTCAGAAATTTTCCCGGCAGCACAACAATTTCGAACGGTACGCTCGGATAGATCCCATTGTTTTGCGATTTCCGCTACCGAACGGCACTTCATACTATATTATGTAGATTTGAAGTGTCCGGGAATTCCGGACACTTCAAATTTTGTGAGATGTCTTGTCCGCCGTAGATTACCATATCGAACTAAGATGTCTGGAAATTCTTTCCCAATTTTCGTCGCATTTGATTGCAACTATTCGCCAACGGGTATATAATAAATAGAATAATGAATTATCGGCAAAGCCGTTGAAAGACGGCGACGCAAAGCTACGAGGGCCTTCCAACGTCAGGTGGCCGCCAGCTGCGCCCCAGGCATACGCCCTACGAAAGTAGGGCTTTTTTGCATTTTGACATGAGGCGTGAAATTATGGATTATATTTCAATCACCGAGGCCGCAGATAAATGGGGCATTACCCGCCGCCGTGTGTAGGTACTCTGTGCTCAAAATCGCATTCCGGGGCTGACGAAGTTTGGCAAAGCCTGGGCCATTCCGAAGGATGCGGATAAGCCAGCGGATGCAAGAAAGCAAAAAAGGAATCCAGCATGAATAAGGCAATGTACCATTATATATACGATGAAGAGACCGGCAGCCTCCTGCTGAACGATAAAGCCTCTTTGATGTCCAAGGAACCAAGACCTGTCTATGCACAGGAGCTTGATTTTCTCGGTGTTGATACGATTTGGGATCATGTGGAACAGCAGGAACTGCCTTATATGTGGGCAGAATGCAATCATTATATTTATAAGGACAAAAACATATTTAACGACTACCTAAAAATGGTTATAAAAGTATCGCCATCTTAAGGTAAAGCACATATTGAGAACCCGCTTGTGACGCAAGCAGTGATATGTTGCACAGCTTTTAAATCCAGCAAACTTGAAGGTTGGGGGATGGAATATCCGATGAGTCAGGAAAAAAATGAGCTGAAACCAGCGGAAGCGGAAGTAAACTATAACGTAGTAAATTTAAAATGGCTTAGGCGGCAAAACCTCCCCTATGTTTTGATTTGGATTCTTTATTACGCCTGGATCATTGCTTTTGCAACATGGTGGACAGCTTCCCCTCTCACTGAAAATGTCTTCAGTACGCAATTGCGTGAACTGATGCACTCGATTACTTTGGTCTCCTCCGCAGCCTTTGTATTTATCATCCGAAAAGAATGGTTCGTGAAAACTGCCCGTATCGGAGCAGTCCTGATTATCATCGGCATGAGCGTCTTTTTTACGGTTCCGAATGCAAATGTTCAGACTTTGTCGGCCGTCATAAGCTCGATTGCTATGGGCTGCGTCAACATCAGCATTTTGATCCCTTATGTCTTTTTGCTCAACAATACCGAAAAGCTTTATGCAGTCGTAGGCAGCAACCTTCTGATACAGTTGCTCTCATTGTTTCTGGAACTCAATACGCAAAGAAGCATTGAGTGGGTTCTCTCCGCCGTGATCCTCGCCGTTTCTCTGGGCACCATTGCTTTTTTCAGGAAGAATGACATTGTAGAATATATTCATGTGCCGAAGCCGGATCAGCCTCATTTTCAACGGAGGATCTATCTTTCCCTGCTTTTTAACTGTGCCGTCGCGATTTTGTGCAAGGGCGTGGGCAAGGGTATTCTCAACGTAGTGGCGGAAACCGTCGGTGCCTCCGTTTTAACGTGGTATTACATCGGGGGCTTGGCGGGATGTCTCCTCTATGTCCTGATTTACACCTTTACGAGGAAAGCGTATATCTGGCTCGGAAACATGACCTTCGCCAGTGTGGCGATCAGCTTCATGCTCAACGCCTTTCTCGACCACATTCCGGGGCTCACTGTTCCATTTGCTGCTTTGCTCGGGCTTGGCAGCACGATGGGAATGATTAATATGTATTATATACTGGGCGTGATCGGGAAGAAATACGACAGCATGCGATATGTGAGGCTGTATATTCTGTTTATCGGCGTCTTTGGCGGGGGATCAGGAATTGCCGTGGGGACTCTTATCAGCATGGGCCGAACCCTGGAGCTTTCCGTTTTCGCCTCCATCTTTTCTGTTGTGGTCATGATCGCTTTTATGTTTATATCCCCCATTATGGAGCGCGCGGAATATGTCAACGTTTGGGGACTTGATTCCCAGCAGGCTGAGGTAGACAATGAGCAGCTTCACGCTTTCCAGAAATACCGATTGAGCAGAAGAGAGATTCAGGTGTGCAAACTGCTTTTGCAGGGATATACCATGCGCCAGATATCAGGCATCCTTTCCATTGCTTATCCGACAGTGAATACCTATTGCACCAGCATTTATCGAAAAACGAAAATCAACAGCCGTACCGAACTGCTGCAGGTTTTTAAGGACTATATAAATAACTAACGTAAATATAGCTGAAAGCTACGCCTCATTAGTTCTAATGAGGCGTA
>JGI2065J20421_1001743_pt1 | contig 14086 bp, 13 predicted proteins | sample Biomet5_FD_20421 | JGI IMG/M metagenome (IMG submission 20421)
TCGGCGGCCAGGGCCGCTTCCAGCCGGCCGGCGATGGCCGCCCAAGGGGTTAAGAGGTCGGACAGGCTTACCACGGCGAAATCCTGGGTGAGCGGCGCCCCAAGCAGGGCGGCGGCGGCGCACACGGCCGGAATGCCGGGCACCACCGTGAAATCGACGGCGGCGTCCCCCAGGTGTTCGAGCATCTCCAGGGCCAGGCCGGCCATGCCGTAGACCCCGGCGTCGCCGCTGGAAACCAGGGCCACCCGCTTGCCGGCGACCGCCGCCTGCAGGGCCGCGCGGCAGCGGTCCACCTCGCCGGTCATGCCCGTGGCCACCACCGGCTTGCCGGCCCGGAATTCCGGCGGCACGAGGTCGATGTAGGCCGTGTAGCCGACCAAAAGCTCGGCCGTCTCCAACGCCTCGGCCGCCAGCGGGGCCAGCAGGGACGGATCGCCCGGCCCGAGGCCGACCACGGTCAGACGGCCAGGGCCGCCGTGACCAGGGACGTCCGGGTTTTCGGTGCCACCAGCCGTCCGCCGGCCGAGGCCAGAATCGCCGCCGCTTCGCATACGCTGCCTACTCCCATGTGTTTGGCGACCACGTCCGAGGGATGCGGCACGGACACGGCCGACAGTTCCCCGGCGGAAAAAAAGCGTACCGGCACGCCCAGGCGTTCGCCGGCTTCCAAAAGCCCCGGCTCGTCGCGCTTGGCCTCGATGGAGGCGAGCCGGCCCAGGCTCTTGAGACTTGCCCCGTGTTCCCGGCAGATCCGGGTGACAAGCGCCAGGATGGCCTCGGCCGGCGCGCCTCGGCGGCAGCCCACCCCGACGGCCAGAACCGGCGGCCGCAGGTAGAGCCGGTCCGGCGACGCCGGCCCCAGCCGCCAATCGACGACCACCAGCGGGGTGCCGGCCGTGGTCGGCTCGGGCGCGGCCAGCCATTCGAAAAAACGGGCCTTGGCCGGATCGGTTATGGGGAAAAGCCCCAGGGGATCGAATACGGCCACCGGACCGCCGCCGGCCAGGACGGCGTTGATCCGTTTGGTCGCGTCCCTGTTTTCCACGGCCAGTCCCAGCTCCCTGGCCAGGACTTCCACGGCCGGGGCGCCGGCCGCGTCGGTGGCCGTGGTCACCACGGGCGTGGCCCCGATGGCCTCGGCCACGGTCCGGGCCAGGGCATTGGCGCCGCCCAGATGCCCGGAAAGGAGGCTCACCACGAACCGGCCGGCATCGTCCACCGCCAGGACGGCCGGGTCCACCGCCTTGTCCCGAAGGTGAGGGGCGATGACCCGCACGGCGATGCCGCAGGCGGCCACGAAGACGTGGGCCCGGAAGCGGCCGAAGGTGTCGGCCACCAGTTCTCCCAGCGCGGCATAGGGTTCGGCCGGAAAAGCGCCGGCCAGCCGCTCGGGGACGAACAGGACGGCGTCCAGGCTTTCGGCGAGACGTCGGCCCAGGCGGGCGCCCTTGGCGGTGACGGCGTAGACGGCCGTGGTTTGCGCGGACATGACGGCCCAGCATAGAAAATTTTCGCCCGGGACTAAAGAACCTTCTCGCCTTGGCCGATAAGCAGAAAAGAGAAGCTGCGATGGGTCGGGAGGCTGGTCATGGTCGATGCGGTGCAAAGCGGCGGATACGGGGTGCTCGGGCTCTATGCGGCCCAGGCCCCGACCGTGCCCGAACCGGCGACCCGGCCGGCGGCCGCCGCCGGCGGCACTGCCGCCGATCCGCTGGCCCTGGCCGCCGTGCCTACCGCGGAGGCGGCCCAGCGGGTGGGGAGCGAGCCGGTGCCCGCCGCCTCCGCCGGGGCCGACAGCGGCCAGACCCTCAGCCGCGACTATTCCGGCGAAAGCCAGGCCCAGATGCGACAGGCGACCGTGGCGGCCAGTTTGTACGGCAGCGTCCAAGCCGGCGGCACCACGACCTCGTCCACGTCTTCTTCTTCCGCGACGCCGTCCGGCCGGGCGGCCCGCGCCTACGCCAAGACCGGCGGCCTCACCGCCTCCGGCCCGACCCGGACCGGCTCCATGCTTTCCTCGTCCGTGTAGCTGGTCCTTCCGCTGGGGGGCTGGGAACGCCTTCGGCGGCCGGGGCCGGACACCCGGCTGGCAGGCCTCAGGGCGTAGCGCCGGGGGGCGCGAAAAGCGAGCCGGAGCACCGCCTCCTGGCCCAGGGGGCCGGGGGGAATGATTCCCCCCGGCGGGTCCAGGGCAGCGCCCTGGCCGCCGGAGGCTTAAAGGCCGGCTCCCGGCCTGCCTTCTTCTCCTACACCTGCCGCAGGCGGTGGGTCGGCTGGGGGCGACCCGGGCGGAAGGCCCGGGCATCGTCCAGCCGCAGGCGGTCACGCAGCGCCCCGACGGCGGCCTCGACCTCCCGGGACAGCCTGGTGGGCGCGGCCTCGGCCCGCAGGTTGATGGCCAGCGTCCTGGGGGCGGCCGTCCTTTCCGGGGCCAGGGTCGTTTCCACCGGGCCGTCGGAGCGGGTGACGCTGACCGAACCGGCCGTTTGGCCCGTCTCGTCCGTCAGGCTCAGCTTGAGATGGGCGATGGGCACGACCTGCCGGTGCAGCCGGTCGCACAGATTGCCGGCCAGCCGGGAGCGGGGAAAGTTTCGCCGCAAGCAGAAGGCCACGGTCACGGCCGGGTTGAGATGGGCAAGGTGCCGGGGCCTTCGGCCAAACAGGCGCCGCCGCATTCGCGGAGCCGGTTTCGGCGGTCTCCCGTTCGGGGATGGGGACGGAAGACGGACGGGACACGGGCCGGGCGGCGGTGGGGCGGTGCGGCGTTTGGCCGGGGCCGTGTCGGCGTAGTGGAATTGATGCAGTCCACTATATGATTTCATCAAGTAGATGGCGGCAAACTGCCGCCCCGCGGGCGGCTTGTCACGTCCGAGGGGGAGGGGCGCCTTGGCCCGGAATTTCAGGAGGCCTGGGGCTGCGCTTGTTTCGGGGCGTCTGTCCGGGAAGCCGACAGACGCGTCTTGGGGAAGAAGACGGTCACGATGGTGCCGCGCGCTTCGGAGGTGGTCATGGAGATCTTGGCGCCGTGGGTTTCGGCGATGAGGCGGGCGCCGTAGGTGCCAAGGCCGGTGCCGTCCTTTTTCCCGGCCGTGGCGTATTTATCGAAAAATTTCGAGCGAATGGATTGGGGGACCGCGCCGGCGTTGGCAATGGCCACGTTCAGGGTGGCCCCCTCGGTCAGGAAAATGGTCACCTGACCGCCGCGGGGCGAGGCCTCCAGGGCGTTTTTTATCAGATTGGACAGCATGGTGTAGAGCAGCATTTCCTCGCCGCGCACCGTGAACGTATCCGCGACTTCGCGCGGCTTGCCCCGCACCTGGATGTCCAGGGCCAGATCCTGGGCCTCGACGACGCCGCGCAGCTCGCCGGCGATGTTGTCCAGGAGGGCCAGCACGTCCACCGGGGCCGGCGTCAGTTCGTAGACGCCCCGCTCCATCCGGTAGAGGTCCAGGGACTGGTTGATCATGTTGAGCATCCGGTAGCCGGCATGCTGCATGAGGCTTAACATGTCGTTTTGCCGGTCGGTCAGGTTGCCGTCGCGGCGCAGCAGCTGGGGCAGGGTGAGCACGGCGGTGAGCGGCGACTTGAGGTCGTGGCGGGTCATGCGCTCCACGTCCTCGCGCAGGAGTTCGGCCTTCTTGCGGTCCGCGATGTCCACGATGGCGTAGCCCAGGATGTCGGCGAAATGGGAGGCGAATTCCGAGCCTTTCTCGCTGGTGTAGCGGTCGGGATTGGCGTCGAAGAAGCTGAGGATGCCGATCAGGTTCTGGGGGCCGAACTTGTCGCGCAGGGGATAGATGAAGCACGAACCTAAAAGCAGCACCTTGCGTTCGGCGCAAAAGCCCGGGCCGAAAAAGCGCTCCGGATCGGGCACGGCCTTGATGGAACCCATGAAGGACGCCGGCCGCTTGGCCTTGGGCAGGAGTTCGGCCAGGGCCTGGCGCAGTTCGACCGGGCTGGCCAGCCGGGCTCCCGGCGGGGCGAAGTCGCCGAACTCGTCGGCATCGAGAAGAAGCCCCACGGCGCGCAGGCCGAAGAGCTCCTGCACCTTTTCCAGGATGGCCGGCAATTCCTCGTGGGATCGCATGGTTTCCACCACGCGAATGGCCTTGCGGAACTTCTCGAAGGCCGTGAAGCTCCCTTCGAAGCGGTCGACCACGGTCTTGAGCTTGTTTTGGAGGTCGATGCACTGCTTGCGGGTGCGCTCCCCGTCCTTGCGACAGTCGAGCAGCTCCTCCCGGGCCAGGGCGGTGGCGTTGGCCCGCATCTTGACCGTCCGGCGCAGTTCGCCCATCAGCCGCTTGAACTGATAGGCGTTATGGTCCTGGAAGGCCTCCTCCAGCTTGGCGAGGCGGTCCTGGATATCGGGAAAATCAAGGTCGGACATGATCGGGTATACGCTGCCTTAGTCCGCGAATTGCGCGTGTGTTCGGTAGACGCCGTAAACCTGGACGTCGCCGGTGGTGCGCACGGTCGCGTCCGGCGCCGATCCCCGGGCACAGGCGGCGAGCAGCAGGTATGCCACGAAGCACACACAGCAAGCCAGTCGGAACATGCTTTCTCCCTGGTTGCCCGCATTCGGCGGCCTGGCCGACGAACGCGCTCTTGCGGCTACCCTACGGCAAGCCAGCTTCGGGCGCAACGTCCTCCGGCCTGGCCTTTTGACATTCGGACACGGCGCAGGTACAAGCGCTGCCGTCGTCGCCACCCACAGAGCTTCAGTCCGCCGGACGGCGTCCGGGAGCCTCGACTCGCGGAAGCCGGAGCGGGTGTTTGCGGTCCTTGCCGCCGGGGAGGGGAGTGCATCCCTATGAAACAGCATCATATTCTTGTCGTTCTGTTCGCGGCCGTGCTGGCCCTCATCGTGGCCCCCGTGCTTGACTCCGGGGTGGCCCTGGCCAAAAAAACGCGCCATGTCGAGCAGGTCGACAAGCCGGCCCGGTCCGCCAAGCATGCCGCGACGTCCAGCGCGCGTGGCTCGACGACGAAACACGCCACCTCCGTTCAGAAAACCAAAACCGTCAAGAGCAGGAAGGCGGCCCGTCCGGCCCGCGCTTCCCGCCACGCCCGCCGGGCCGCCGCCGAGGCCGAGAACGAGGAGGGCAACCTCGGGAGCTGTACCGTTCCGACCCTGACGGTCAAATCGGCCATCCTCTACGACGTCAACACGGGCGAAGTGCTCTACGAGCAGAATCCCGATTTTCAGATTCCGCCGGCCTCCCTGACCAAGATCCTCACCCTCTATATCATTTTCGATGCCATTCGCCAGGGCCGGCTGCGCCCCTGGGACGTGGTGGAAGTGTCCGAACGGGCCAGCACCCAGGGCGGTTCCAACATGCACCTGCGGCATGGCGAATCGGTCAAGGTCACGGACATGATCAAGGGCATCGCCATCGCCTCGGCCAACGACGCCTGCATGGCCATGGCCGACTATCTGGAAAACGGCAATGTGGACGCCTTCGTGGCCCTCATGAACGCCACGGCCAAGCGGCTCGGCATGACCAATTCCGTCTTTTTCAATCCCAACGGCCTGCCGGCCGAGGGCCAGCTCACCACGGCCCGGGACATGCTGAAGCTGGCCACCGCCTATCTGGACCAGTTCCCCAAGGCGCTGACCATCCACTCCATGCAGTATTTCACCCATAACAACCGCCAACGGCACAACGCCAATTCCCTGCTCGGCCACTACGCGGGTGCGGACGGGCTCAAGACCGGCTTCGTCTGCGCCTCGGGCTACAACATCATCGCCACGGCCAAGCGCGGCGATACGCGGCTTATCGCCGTGGTCCTCGGGTCGCGCAATCCGATCGTCCGGGAACGGGAGACCGTCAAACTGCTCAACAAGGGCTTCAGGATCGCCGAGACCAGACGCGCCGCGCCCCCGGCCGCCCAACCGACCCTGCAGCAAGTGCCGCAACCGACCGCCCCATCGGCTGCCCCGCAAGTGTCCCAACCGGCCGGCCAGCCGATGTCCCTGCCGATGGCCGCGACGCAGGTGCCCGCCCAGGGACAGGTGCGGCAGTAAGCCCGCCGGTGCCACGCCCGGTCCGTCCGTTTGACGCCCGGGCGCCCATGCTCTACATGCCTCCGGCATGAGCACTCGCGTCACCTTGCACGCCCTGTCCAAGTCCTACGGCGTGCGCACGCTGTTTTCCTCCATCACCCTGTCGGTCGCCGACAAGGACCGGATCGGCCTGATCGGTCCCAACGGCGCGGGAAAATCCACGTTGTTGCGTCTTTTGGCCGGGCTGGAAACGCCGGATAGCGGCGAGATCACCCTGGCCCAGGGCACGCGTCTGGCCTATGTGGCCCAGGAGGACCGCTTCACGCCGGGACAGACCGTGGAAGCCGTCCTGACCGAGGCCCTGGATACGACCGCAGATCCCCGGCTGACCGGAGAAGATCGGACCGCCCGCCTGGGCGCCCTTCTCGGGCGTTTGGGGTTCTCCGACCCGACCGCCGGCGTCGACACCCTGTCCGGCGGCTGGAAAAAACGGTTATCCGTGGCCCGGGCCCTGGTCGTCGAGCCCGACGTGCTGCTTCTGGACGAGCCGACCAACCATCTGGACCTGTCTTCCATCCTGTGGCTGGAACGTCTGCTCGTCGGCGCGAGTTTCGCCTTCGTGGTGGTCAGCCACGACCGTTTTTTTCTGGAAAACGTGGCGACCCGCACCATCGAGCTGTCCGCGATCTATCCCGAGGGTTGTCTCAACGTGGCCGGTCCCTACAGCGCCCTGGTCGAGGCGCGTCAGGCCTTCCTGGATCGGCAGGGCGCCCTGGAACAGTCCCTGGCCGGCAAGGCCCGCCGGGAAATCGAATGGCTGCGCCGCGGCCCCAAGGCCCGGGCCACCAAGGCCAAGGCCCGCATCGAGGCGGCCAGCGTCCTTATGGAGGAACTGTCCGCCACCCGGCAGCGCAACCGGGAAGCGGCCAAGGTCGGCATCGATTTTTCCGGTACCGGCCGGCAGACCAGACGCCTGATCGTGGCCAAGGGCCTCGGCAAGGCCTACGACGGCCGGACGCTTTTTTCCGGCCTCGACATGGTGCTGTCTCCGGGAATGCGGCTGGGCCTGACCGGCCCCAACGGCAGCGGCAAATCCACGCTCCTGCACCTTCTGGCCGGCGAGGAACGCCCCGACGCCGGTACGGTCAGCCACGCCCCCGGTCTCAACCTGGTGGTCTTCGACCAGAAGCGCGAACAGCTCGACAAGAACCAGATCTTACGCCGCGCCTTTCGCCCCGGACAGCGACAGCGTGATCTATCGGGGCCAGCCCGTGCATGTGGTCACCTGGGCCAAACGCTTCGCCCTGCAGCCCGGGCAGCTCGATTTGCCCGTCGGACTCCTCTCGGGCGGCGAGCAGGCCCGTGTGCTCATCGCCCGGCTCATGTTGCGCCAGGCCGACGTGTTGCTCCTCGACGAGCCCACCAACGACCTCGATATCCCCACCTTGGAAATGCTTGAGGAAAGCCTGCTCGATTTCCCCGGGGCCGTGGTGTGCATCAGCCACGACCGAGCCTTTCTCGATCGGGTGTCCACCGTGCTGCTCGGCCTGTCCGGCCAGGGCACCTCCGAGGTCTACGCCGACTATGCCCAATGGGAGGCGGATTTTCTGGCCCGGGAACGCGAGGCGACCCACCGGGCCAAGGCCGACCGCCCGGCCAAGCCCGGCCGCGAGCGCTCCGCCCCCGCCGGCAAAAAGTTCACCTTCCGGGAACAACGCGANTGGGACGGNATGGAAGCGGCCATCCTGGCNGCCGAAGGCCGGCTGGCCGACTGCCAAAAGGCCTTGGAAGACCCGGCCGTGGCGACTGACGGGACGGAGCTGGCTCGCCGGCTGGAAGCCTCCCAGGCGGCGGAAGCCGCCGTCGAGGCCCTCTACGCCCGGTGGGCCGAACTGGGCGACAAAGTCGGCTAGGAGGGGGCCTCCGGCGTCCGGGGGGCTGTGCCCCTCCCTGGACCTTTCCCCCGGCCCCCCTAGTTTCGGTGCGAGGGGTCCGGGGGCATCATGCCCCCGGCCGCCGGAGGCTCTTTCTTTTATGGCTTCAGGCCAAGCGCCTGGCGTTTGGCGCTGATGCGGGCGTCGATGAGGTCCGCGGCCTTGAGCGGATCCGGCTCCACGGCAAAGGTGGCGCCCAGCACGTTTTCCAGGCCGGAGACGGCCATGTCGGTCACGGTTTTGGAGCCGAGGATGGGCGGCGTGACGCCGAGCACGGTGAACACGCCGCTGGCCACGGCATAGAGGCCGATGGAAACGGCCTTTTCCGAGTACCATTCCATGGCCGCCGCCGCCACGGGCAGGTCGGCGATGTCCACGCCCAGGGCGTCGGCCAAAAGACCGCACAGTTGCATGATGCGGGAGTTGTCCACGCAACTGCCGACGTGCAGCACCGGCGGGATATGCAGGGCCTTGCACACGGCGGACAGGCCCGGTCCGGCCAGGTCGGCCGCTTCCAGGGTCTTTAGGCCCGACATGCCATGAGCCGTGGCGGCGCAGCCGGTATCCAGCACCAGGATGTCGCGCTTGATCAGTTCCGTGGTCAGGCCGACATGGCCGGCGTCGTGGCGCACGCGGGGATTGTTGCAGCCGACCACGCCCACGGCCCCCCGGATGGCGCCGGATTTGATGGCGTCGAGAAGCGGCGTCAGGCTGCCGCCCAGGGCCGCAACCACCGCCTCGTTGGAGAAGCCGGAGATAAGCGACACGGGCTTGCCCGGGATCTCCACCCGGTCGGGGTTGCGCTTGGCGTAGGCCGCAATCGCCAGGGAAACCACCTCGCGCGCCCGTTCACGGGCGTTCTGGATGGAGAATTCGATATGGGTGGCCCCGGCGAAATGGGCCTTGGGCGAGGTGGTCACCACCTCGGTGTGGTAGCAGGAGGCGGCCTGGACCATGCCGGGCATGATGCACTGGTAATCCACCACCACCAGCTCGACCGCGCCGGTCACGATGGCCAGCTCGGTCATCAGGTGGTTGCCGGCCATGGGGATGCCCTGGCGCATGAGGATTTCGTTGCCCGTGCAGCACAGACCGGCCAGGTTGATGCCGGAAGCGCCGGCGGCCTTGGCCTTGGCCACGAGTTCCGGATCCTGGCAGGCCCAGGCGATCATCTCCGAGACGATGGGATTGTGGCCGTGGACCAGGATGTTGACGGCTTCCTCCTTGAGGACGGCCAGATTCACGGTGGAGGCGCGGGGGGTCGGCGTGCCGAAAATGATGTCGGAAAGCTCGGTGGCGATCATGGAGCCGCCCCAGCCGTCGGACAGGGAGACCCGGGCGGCGTGAAGGAGCAGACTCACCGCCTCGTTGTCCACGCCCATGTGGGTACGGTGCATCATTTCCACCACTTCCCGATCGATGCCCCGGGGCATGACGCCGAGTTTTTCCCAGAGTTCCCGGCGCTTTTGCGGCGCCCGAGCGGCAAAGGCCACGGATTCGCCCCGGCAGCCGAAATCGTCGAGCAGCCGGTTGGCCAGATCCCGGGCCACGGCGAGCGTGTCCTTCCCGGCCTCGTCGATGCCGCACTCCTTGGCGACACGGCGCAGCTTGGCCTCGTCGCGAATGGCGTAGTCCTTGGTTTTTCCCTCGCCGATGGCCAGGAGGGTCTCGGCCAGGTCGCGGCCGTGGTCGGAATGGGCGGCCGCGCCGGCCGCCACCATGCGGCCGAAATTGCGGGCCACCATGACGTCGGCGTCGGCGCCGCACACCCCGCGCGAGGGGCCCTCGCCAAAGGGATCGATGCGGCAGGGGCCCATGGTGCAAATGTGACAGGACAGGCCCAGTTCGCAAAAGCCGCAATGGGGCTCCTGGGCGCGTTTGCGGTCAAAGACCGTCTCCACGCCATCTTCCCGGGCTTTTTCCAGCATCCGGACCATTTCCGGCCGGATGGTCAGCTCGTTGAATCGTTCCTTGCGCATATCCTACCCCCCTTCACGGGATGCTGTGTGTTTTTTGGCCTCCGGCGGCCGGGCGCTGCCTCTCCCGGACCCTCACCGCCAGGGGGAATCATCCCCCCGGCCCCCTGACCTCTTTTACCGTGCCTTTGGGCGAGGGGTCCGGGGGCATCATGCCCCCGGCTGCCGGAGGCATCTTTTCTTTTCTTATGGGTAGGCGACGCCGGCGGCGGCGTGGGCCACGGCATTGGCGCCTTCCCGAAGCGGAACATTCACGTCACCGAAGGTGAGCGCCCCGGTCTTGCAGGCCGTGACGCAGGCCGGAACCTGCCCGGCTTCCAGCCGCTGGTAGCAACCGTCGCACTTGATGGCGGCCGGCCGCCCGTCCGCCGTCTCGCGAGAGGCGTGGTAACGGATGGCGTAGTAGGGGCAGGCCATGGCGCACATGCCGCAGTGGATGCAGCGATTGGCGTCCACGATCTTGAGTCCGGTGTGGATATCGGACCGGATGGCCCCGGGCATGCAGGCTTCCTGGCAGGGCGCGGGTTCGCAGTGGCGGCATTTGTTGGGAAAGGGGCGACCGTCCGGGCCGGTCCCCAAAAAAATCCGCGGCTTGGCCAGCACGGCTTCGCCGATGGCCGTGGCCAGGTCTCCGGATGCGGAATGCGCCTCGGCGCAGCGGATGGCGCACTGCATGCACCCCACGCAGAGCGTCGGCCGGACAATGACGGTTTTGACGATCATGGGGCCTCCCTTTTGGCCTCCGGCCCCCCTGATTTGGTGCGAGGGGTCCGGGGGCATCATGCCCCCGGCCGCCGGAGGCATCTTCTCTTTCCTTCCCTCTACCGATGCACCATCCCGGCCGCCGCGAGCGGGGCCGCGCCGGCGGGGTTTCTGAGCCAGACGTCCGGGATATCCGCCCGGCGCAGGCCACGGCGGATGCCGGCGGCCAGTTCGCCGAGCCGGGGCGGAGCGTCGAGGCCGACGGCCCCGATCAGCCGGTCGTCCCGGAAGACCAGGTTGAGATAGCTTTTGCGGCTGGGCGAGACGGTGAGGAACGTGCAGCCGCCGGTGTAGCGCGGATTGACGGTGCCGACCGAGAGCATCAGGGAGTCGAAGACCGGGACGGCGTTTTGCGAAAGCGAGCCGGGGTAGGGGCTGTGCTGGCCGGCCATGTTGGCGGCGGCGTAGCGTCCCTGCTCCACGGCCATGGGCCAGATGGCGTTGACGCGCGGTTCCCCCAGGGAAACGTCGTTGGTGATGGCCACGTCGCCGGCGACGAAGACGCCCGGGGCGGCCGTTTCCAGGAAATCGTCGCAGGGGATGCCGTCCGGGGTGCCGATGCCCGTGCCCTGGAGCCAGTCCGTGGACGGGATGACGCCCTTGCCGGCGGCGACCAGATCCACCTCGTGGGCGGTCCCGTCGGAGAGGAGCAAGCGGTAGCGGCGTTCCCGGCCCGGTTCCATGCGGCGCACCGAGACGCCGGTATACAGTTCCACGCCGGGGCGGTTCGCCAGCATGGCCCCGACCAGGGCGCCGGCCGTCGCGTCCACATTGAGGGACAGGGGCCTGGGCGAGGCCACCATGAGGCGCACGGTCATGCCCCGGGCCAAAAGTCCGCAGGTGAGCTTGAAGCCGACCAGTCCGCCGCCGAGCACCGCCGCCACACCGCCGGGGCGGATGCCGGCCAGAATCTTGCTCAAGTCGGTGCGGCCACGGAAATAAAGGATATCCCCGGCCAGCGGCCCGCTGACGCCGGCCGGCCTCGGAGACGCGCCCGTGGCGAGCAGCACCGCGTCATAGGGAAGTTCCCGACCCGAGGCCAGGGTGACCAGCCGGCAGTTCGCATTGAGGCCGACGGCCCGTTCCCGGCAGAGCGTGACGCCGTGATCGGCAAAAAAATCGACATCCTTGAGCAGGAGCAGCTCGGGCGGAATTTCTCCGGCCAGGACGTGGCTGATGAGCGGCCGGGCGTAGGGGGGCTCGGGGCCCGGGTCCACGCCGATGATCTCGGCCGTCGGGGCAAGGCGGCGCAACCAGTGGCAGGCGCTCCGGCCGGCGGCGTGCAGTCCGATCACCACGAAACGCATGGGCATACCTCCGGGCTGGGTTACGGTGCTCCCGACGCCGGCCGGGAGGATCGGGTCAGGGCGGCCAGGACCTTGGCCAGGGCCGCGTCGATGCGGTCGCGTTCGGGCAGGCCGAGGACCGAGGCGTCGGTAAGCTGCCGGGCGGCCAGGGAAGGGAACAGCGGCAGCGAGGCGGCCAGGGGCGGCAGTCCCGGCAGATCGGGGAGTGTCGGCACCGTGTCGCAACGGTTGAGCACCAGGACTTGGCGATTGAGCCCGAGGTCCCGGGCCATGGCACCGATGGAGGCGGCGGCGACCAGTCCGCGCAGACTCGGTTCGGACACGACGATGAGGCCGTCGGCGGCGGCCACCGTGCCCCGGCCCAGGTGCTCGACGCCGGCCTCCAGATCGACGAGCACCCACTGGTCGGGGGTGAGGAACAGGTGGGCGAGCAGGGCTTTCAAGACGGCGTTGGCGGCGCAGGCGCAGCCGCCGCCGGCCCCGGCCACCGTGCCCATGACGAGCAGGCGCAGACCGTCCACGTCCAGGGACAGGCGGTCGGGCAGGTCGGCCACGTCCGGGGTCAGGGAAAGCAGGCCGCCATTGCCGGCCCGTTCGGCGGCAAGCGCGGCGTCCTGGGAGAGAGGCAGGGGAATACGGGAAAAGGGCAGCCCCAAGGCCGGGCCCAGGGACAGGGTGGTGTCGGCATCCACCAGCCAGGCCTGGTGGCCGCCGCGTCGCAAGTAGTCGCCGAGCCAGGCCGTCAGAGCGGTTTTGCCCACGCCGCCCTTGCCGGCCACCGCAAGTTTCATGGGCGCTCCTGATTCGTTCCGAAAGTGCGGTCCGAGACCTTTGAATACAAAAAGGCTAGCGCGATTGGGGCAGAGGCGTCAACGGCCGGAAGGTGGCATGATATTTTCGTTTTTCAGCGCTATTGCGATATTTTCTGGAACATATGGCAGAGGCCGGGCCTAGGCCCGGCCTCTGGTTTGGTGGAGCGTCGGCGCTCGCGGTCTAGGAATGCGTGCCCGGAAAAAATTCCGCGCTCACGAAGTACAGGACGACCAGGAGCACGACACCGAGACTGATGCTCCAGCCGATGAGCTTCTTTTCGATGGGGAGCAACGGCTCCCACTCCATGCTGGCGAGCTCTTCAGTCATGCTCGTATCTTTCTTTTCAGGTTCCATGAATGCTTGCCTCCCTTAGGATTCGACGGTTGGTCTACGAAGCCAGGGGCGGCTTGACCCCATGGAAGAAGAGCCAGGAGATGAAGAGTCCGATCCAGATGATGAAGCCGAACAGACTGACGATATAGACCAGGGCCAGACGGCCGATCCCTTCCTCCCACAGCTTCTTGAAGTTGGACACCACGCCGATGGTGAAAAACGTCAAAATGAAGAAGATGGTGCGGAATGGTCCGGTGTCACCGATGGCCGTCTTGCCGATCTTGAGGAGCTCTCCGCCCTTGGCGCACAGGATGAGCATGACGAGGAAGGTGACGACATAGCCGATCACGAAGCGCGGGAACCGGTCGACGATGGCGCTGAACTTCATGCGCTCGCCCGGCTTGCACTCGATCATCGTACACCAGATGAACGCCAGCACGAAGGCCCAGATGCCGATGAAGACGTCGATGAAGATCTTGATGGTGGTGGCCGCCATGGTCACCCAGCCTTCCTGATACCGGACGCCGTCGACGGCCAGGGCCTGCGCCCGGATGAGGGCGTCGGTGATGACGCCGGAAGCGACGGCGCCGCCGTCGGACTTGACGGCCAGGCCCATCCAGGCACCGGCCACCATGGGTTCATTGTACATCCAGTGCTGGGCCGCGAAGGGCAGAATGAGCATTTCCACGCAGGTAAAGACCACGACCAGCGAGGAGACCATGATCGGGACGATGGGCCGAGCCCTGATAGCACCGCCGGTGGCGATGGCGGCGGACACACCGCAAATCGAGATGCCCGAGGCCAGGGGGGCCGCCCATTCACGGCTGAACCTGAAGTATTTCCGGGAGATGTAATAGACCAGCGCCCAGTAGATGAGGTAGGCTTCGACAATGGCGCACAGGCCCCGGAAGATGACCGAGGAGGCCAGTCCCAACGCGTCCACGGACTTGACGCCGA
>JGI2065J20421_1001753_pt1 | contig 14032 bp, 22 predicted proteins | sample Biomet5_FD_20421 | JGI IMG/M metagenome (IMG submission 20421)
GTTGGGTGCAATACTAAGAAACAGACAGACTGCAAGTTCGTTAGTAACTTTTAAAAACAAAAAGATAAGGATAGTAGGATTTTAAGTACCTTTGCAAAAAAAATAGGACATTTTGATGAAAAAAATAATAGCAGAAAATGCGATAAAAAACAGACAATATTGGATTGAAGAAATCCGAAAATTGAGTGGTAATTTTGGAGATGACTCCGACAAATTAGAAAAGGAATTAGAAACAGAAATCAAAAAAAATGGAATATCTTCTTTGATTGACCATTTACGTCTTTGTGGTAATATTCCTGAAAGTTATGGACACGACACGAGTGAAGAAAAACTTTACTCAAAATATACAGATTGTTTGCTTTCTTTAGCTTATTCTTCATTAGGACTAAAAAGTTTAGTATTAAAAGAGAGAGCAGATGCCGCAGATGTTGAGGCTTTCGCTAAAGATTACAGCTTTGTAGCAGACGCAAAGGCATTTAGACTTAGTAGGACTGCTAAAAATCAAAAAGACTTTAAAGTGCAAGCTATGCACGGTTGGAAACGAGGGAAACCTTATGCAATGGTTGTTTGTCCAATATATCAACTGCCAACATCTTCAAGTCAAATTTATCAACAAGCTACAACACAAAATGTGTGTATTTTTACATATTCACATTTAGCATTACTTCTTTCATATTCGCAGGTTGAAGGACAAGTAAAAGCACAGCAACTTTTAAAGAAAATATTTGAAACAATAAAAGCTCTAAATCCCTCTAAAAATGCAACTGATTACTGGTTGGCGGTCAACAAAACAATTCTTTCTTTTTCAAAGAAAATTCAACCAATATGGGATATCGAGAAAGGTGTAGCAACTGAAAGTATTTCAATTGCAAAAGAAGAAGCACTAACATTTTTAGCCCAAGAGAGAGAGAAAATAATGCGAATGAGTCATAAAGAGGCATTGAAAGAACTTATAAAAGTTCACAAAATTGAGAGCAGAATTAAAACAATCAATGCAATTACGGACAATGGTTTGTTTACATTAAAATAAGGAAATACAACATGGACAAATATTTAAATAAAATAGTAGAAGGTAATTGTGTTGAAGTTATGCGACAGTTTGACGACAATGTAATTGACCTTACAGTTACTTCACCGCCTTATGACGATTTGCGGAATTACAAAGGATTTGTTTTCCCTTTTGAAGATATTGCAAAAGAACTTTACAGAGTTACAAAACCAGGGGGCGTAGTAGTTTGGGTTGTTAATGATGCAACGATTAACGGCAACGAAACAGGAACAAGTTTTAAACAAGTATTATATTTTCGGGAAATTGGTTTTAATCTTCACGATACAATGATATTTAAGAAGGCGAACCCAATTCCTCAAATTTATCGCAAACGATATAATAACGAATTTGAGTTTATGTTTGTGTTTAGTAAGGGAACTGTTAAAACACATAATCCCTTGATGATTGATTGTTTACATGCTGGTTTAGAGCTTAACGGAACGACTTACAAAAACTTCTCTAAAAACGAACAGACCAGAGAAAAAATGGCAAAGCCAGTTAAAGACAAAAAAATTAAAGGGAATATTTGGGAGTATGTTGTTGGAAAAAAACAAGAAGACCAAGAGGCAAAAGGACATCCTGCCCCTTTTCCCTGTCAATTAGTAAGAGACCATATTATTTCATGGACAAATCAAGGTGATATTGTATTAGACCCTATGAGTGGAAGTGGAACAACAGCAAGAGTGGCAGCAGAAATGGGTAGAAATTACATTGGGATTGATATAAGCCATGAATACTGCGAACTTGCAAGGAAAAGAGTAAAACTAATTGAAATGCAACCAAAATTATTTATTGTTGAAGAACCGGAAGAAGTACTGCACCCAACATCGTGTATAAGTAATGGTGGGGATTGTAGCGATATTTAGCATCCTACCTCGCATCAAGTTCAGTGTAATTTGACAGAGCAGTGCTCCGAAGTCCGCCACTACTCATACACGCGACCGTTAGCTTGCATTAAAACGACAAGCTAACACGGTATATAGTGTATGGCTATCCGTACTCCGTATTTAGTTCTGTGCGTACTTGACCGTAATTTAAAATAGCCCCACGCGCTTCGGTTTTTTCAAAACCGTTAAGATAAGAACGGCATCTAAATCCTTTACGTGGTTGAAAATCTTCAAAATCACAGCTTTTAAAAGTCCACATCTTATTTGCCCATCGTGCCAAGTCTTTTTCATATTTCGATGGAACACGGTTGTTTTCAAAATCCCTAAAGGGTTGAACAAAAGGAGTTATTCCAAGCTCTTTAATTCTTCTAAGCCTAAACATATCTTGGTCTATCGAAGAATTGAAACCTACAAGCACATAGCAACAAATCTTATTTGGATTTATGTATTTGATAACCTCTTTAAGTTTATCTGTTAAATCAAGTTCAGGCAAATCCCAAGCAATATGAACATTCCTTTTAAGTCTCAATTTATTCAACCAAAAAGCCTGTTCTTCATTCATTATTCGAATATCAACACCATGTAAATTTACAGGCTGGTTTTGGCTTAATAAGTATTCAACTGATGCTTTCCATTCTGGATTAGCAAAAAAATTGTTATCCAAAACCTCAATCCATTTTCCATTAGGGTTTAATTCTACCGGTTCGGCAGGGGTTATAAATCCTTCTTTTTGTCTTACAAGGCAAAACTGGCATTTGCGAATACATCCACGGGAAAGAAACTGAATTGAAAAGTTGTGTTGTGGGTAAATGGAATAGTCCATTAATTTAGAGTTATCAATCTCGATGGGGAGCTTTGAAGCAATATCATAACCTGTTCCACCTTTTACTATCTCTCCATATTGGGCAAATCCTTTTTGAAAGTCAGGAGAAAAAGTAAATATCTTGCTCAAATAAGTTCGATCATATATGCCAATGTCTGCCCATCCAACTGTATCACCTTTTGATTTGTGATAAGCTGCGATTTTCATTAAAGCATAATTAGGAAAATTATGACCATCAACATCTATTAATCCAATATTGCCCACGCTTCGCTATTTTAAATTACTAATTCAGTTCTTCGATTAAAATTTATGCGTATTTGAACGCCACGCACCACATACCCATTCGTTAGCCGTCAGTTTAAGAACGGCTTATCTGTTAGCTTATAGCTTGTTCCAGTACTTGTTTTAGTCTTTGATTTATCAATTGTCAAATACCCTTGTTTTACAAGTAATTTAGCTCTTTGATTTATAGTAGGCGTTGACAACTTCGATTTTAATTCAAAGTTTTTAGAATTTAACCACCAGCTTTGGCAATAATCTGTTTTCGCTCTAACCATCGCCTCTTTAATAGCGAAGTATATTTCTTTTGCTTCTTCCTTTATTTGAATTTTATTTTTCATAATATATTGTTAAAAATTAGTTGATTAATAATTCAAATTTTAAAAAGTATCTGCAGGGACGTTAAAAAAATAATTTATAATTTCCATTAATCGTTTCAGGATCGTAGTTTGTCCATAAGCATTCACTCCTTGCAATTTTACCTACGTTCGATTTTGTCGGCCGGTCAATTGATTTATAAAAGCCGGAGAATATTTTATCATATAAAGGAGAGTCGTAACCACTAATAGCAATAAAACTTTTTGCATTCTTTACTTTTTCTGCTATTAAATAATGAAATTCATCATCGACCTCATGAAAATATCGTTTTTTACTTTTTCTTAAACTTAATAGATACGGAGGGTCAAAATAAATAATATTACCTTTACGATTAACACTATCAAAGAGTTCTAATGCATTTCGATTTTCAATCTGAAACTGTCTTAACTTTGCAACGATTTTTGCTAATCTCTCCAATTTAACGTTCCAGTTATCTACCCGATAATAATTTGTTTTTTGGATTACCCACTCGAATCCACACCCGTGATGATTGTTTTGAGATCCATTGGCGCCAAAGCCTAATTGACTTCTCACGAAATATCGTCGCGCTCTTTCAACTTCTGATAGTTCAACCTGGTTAATGCTGTCAGTAATTATCTTATTTAGCTCTTCCCTGGAAAATGGAGTAAAATATAGTGCCCTTAAAAAATCATCGTAATGATTTCTGAGCACATAAAACAGGTTTATGATTTCACTATTAATATCATTTACGGTTACAAGTGGATAATTGACATTAATTGCTACGTTAGCACTGCCGCACATAATATCAATAAAATGATAATTACCGGCCGGAAACTTACTGATCAGCCATTTTAAATGAGGGTACTTACCCCCATAATATGATACTAAATTTAAATATTTTTGCATTTATATTTAATACTTTAGATTTTTCTTTTTTGTTTTCATTTACTTTATTTTAAGATAGCAATGTTCACCTTCAACAAACTGCATGAATTCCTCCATCCGGGTATCATTAGTTACAGTATAGCTGCTGTATAATCCCGAATAAAAGCTATGGATAAGTACCGTTATGTTGATATCGTTTTTAATGACATCATCAAAGTAAAAATCATCCTTTGTGGCAAGTCGCATGCCTTCAGGAAGTTTCTTATATATCCATGCGCCGGTGAGATCGCATCGGTATGCTATTTTTTCACCATCGTTAATGGCCTGTGATGCTTCATCGCATCCGGTTACACATCCTATGCATTTTAATTTTTCCATCATAATAAACTAAATTGAATGGCATAACCAAGATGGCTAAGCCGGGTTTGTTGATTTTTTTCTATGTCCATTCCTGCCGGTAATATCAGCGTCCGGCTTTTGTAATTTATATTGAATCCTTTCCTGCGCATGCGGTAATTCATATTATACCGCTGTTTTATCGTACGAAAATGATTTTCAGTCTGTATCTGAATTTCAATCCAGGATCCTATACGCTCAAATTTATCCCGGAACTCCGGACTGGTTTTCGACCAGTCGCGGCAATTTTTAAGCGCGAATAAAATAGTCGTATGCGTTTTTTTACCAAAAGCCCTGGCTAATTTCAACGAGGATTCTTTAAGGTAAAAATGGCGGTAATACATAGCCGTTTTGCGGGCATCAGAAATCAGTCGTTTATGCGACTTTGAGTACATTTTCTCTAATGTGATACCGTAGATATCACAAACAATCTGATCAATTTTCACTGCTTTCATTGTTGCTAAAATGGAGGTGTATTTGTGTTGTTATCAGTATTAATTGGTTCTTCAGTATTATTTTTAGATGAAATGAAAAAACATTCCCTCGAACTTCCATCGATTGTTTTGATGATTCTTCGAACTGACTTATCGTTTCCATTGCATAACTCGATAGGATTCAGCGTGAATCCATAATAATTTGCCCACGCTTCCACATGGGTTTTGAACTTTCCGCTACGGTAATCGGCCTGCTGTTTTTTCGACAGCTTTTCCCTGAAGGCATTGAAAGCATTCTCACGGATGATGTAAGTGTTCAGGAAGCCATATTCAGCGGGCGAAAAATCGGGCTTTGAAACATTGTTGGGCACGGGCACAAAATATTCATTTGCCCAACTGAAGAAGTCTTCATCTTTTCCCAGTCCCTGGCTCATTGCCCGGCGGTATTGCCGTTTCTCTAAGTTACCCAGCGGCGGCTGTATCTTATAAAATCGCATGCTCAGCTGTATGCAATAGGCAATCAGATTATAAAATCTTACCCATTCATCCTCTGTGAAATCATCATACAGCCTGCGGCCAAATTTTGTGAGCGGCGTACGCGTTTCTTTATAATCGTTATATTTCGTAGCCTCGTGGTAATAGTCAGATACTCCACCATTCAGCAATCTGGCCAGCGTGCTGCTGTTTACATTCTGCAGCTCATAATTGGAGCTGATCAGCATCTTACCTGAGTTCTCATACTCAAGCGTAAACGGAGCATAGTTTTTCGGGTTTATTTCCCGCTTGCCCGTAACCTGGGTGTAAAAAAATGAAAAATCTGCAAATTCATGCAAATCATCCACCTCGATAAAATCGTGGAATTCGGTCATACCGTCATAAAAAAACTGGTATTCATTTTTATTGTCGAGCGTACGGCCGCCCTTATAGAAGGAAGTCCGTGCGTAGGTTATTGCTTTCGTAAGAAGCGATTTACCACTTCGGCCAGAGCTTTGACCGACTTCCGAAATCTTCATATCCTGCAGGAAGGTTAGCCAGGGCTTTCCCGGATCCTTATACTGCGAACAGTGGTATCCCAGGATGAATAAAAGATTGGCAAGCGACAGATTTTCCTCTTTTTTCTCTTCATCCGTCAGGTTTTTTTTCTGCTCAAGATCTTTGCGCCAGTAAAGCCTGGACAAATCTTTTAAAAAACGGATAAAAATAAAATCATCGTCATTAATTTTGATCTCGTATTTATCCGGATCGGGAAACTGAGCTATTGTTACATTGATCGTTTCACGCTCATCATCCGTTTTAGCCATGGCCAGCTTATCAATCAATTCCTGATAGCCGGCTGTGGCCGTTACTTCGATAGCCGGCTTTTGTATGAGTCGAATATCCTTATCAATAAGATGGGATATCGACTTATTATTGATTTCCAGTTTCCCTAAAATGAAATTCGGAATGTCTTCATGCTTTATTTTCTCAATCTTATCATTCATTATTTTGAACGATCCATTTTTAAAATGAAGATATTCCGTTGATTTATCGTAGTTTTTAAAATTTATTTTAATTTCGTCAATGGACTCCAGGTTGGCTTCAGAAATCTGGTTACTCGTATTGATTTTATTTAAAATCTCAATACAATCCATCAGGTTTTTTCCCTTCAGCCATTCCTTTGTGAAACGTTTTATTGTCCGTTTCATATCATCCGGGTGTATAAGGTCAACTACCTTACCGCGTACGCGGGCGTAGCAATATCCGGCCTTTTTATGATAAATGGAATCCATCTGATAAAAGCCATTAACCTTCAGAAAAAAGAAGTAAAATTCCATGTTGATAGAATAGCTGTATTGCTTATTCTTATCAATAGTTTTGTTCCAGAATTTCACGCGCCTGGCATTTCGTTTCAGCACGAGGAAATTATGCTTTGTATCTTCCTCATTGCTGCCGCTCAGGTTCAGGAAATCCTTAAGGTCCTTACAAGGATTACCGCGGAAATCCTTTTTTATCTTCAGCCATTCCGGTAACTCGATGGAATAAAGGCTGATGTGCTTCAACGCATTTTTTACAGCCTGGCTCCTGCCGGTGGCATCCAGATCCATAATTTGGTAATGATTTTCGCATAGCTGGTCAATCATTTTGTATTGACCGGGAGCGAAGTCCGTGGTTTCGCTGTTGAGCCAATACACGTGAAAACCAAGACTTGCCAGGTTCAGTGCATCGCTTTCGCCCGAGCAGCGAAAGATATCTTTTACCTGGGCATCCGGTTTATCTTCCGGCTTTTTAATTTCTCCGCCATCATCATCTTCCGCGTCTGTAAACTCACTATCGGAATCCTCTATCTGCTTCAGACCGTAGATGAAATCTTTCGGTTTTTCGCCGATGTATAAAAAGCGGTTTTTTTTCTCCTGTTCGTGAGGCCGGTATAGCTTTTTGAAATCCCCATAATCAAACAGAAAAATGGGGTAGTCCTTATTCGATTTAAAAATATGGACTACATCCTTGTTTAATTTTTTCGAATGACCGCAATAGCTGTAATTGTCTACAGATTTGCAGTTATAATCATTTAAAATATCCTGGGTAACGTAGCGGCCTATGGCCGACAGATCCTCCGGAGAAGCCGACTCCTTAAAGGTGAATTTATACTCACCCTTTTTATCTTCGGGAAGCATTTCCCGCATTTCGTAATCGGGCGTCCACCGGCATTTTTGGAAGGCCCCGGCTTCAATGGTTTTGCCGATGATCACCTGCTCAATAAACAACAGGGCATCGTAATACGGCAATGTTTCCTTCCACTTCACAAAATCTATCGCTTTCATACCGTTAACCTGATCCTGATTGCCGAAGTCGGTAATCCGCCAGTAACGGTCGTACCAATTAAGCTTGGCCGAAGCCGTCTTATCTTCCGACCGGATCCGGAAGAATTTCTTTGAGTCTTTAAGATCTTCACCCGGAAAATAAAATTCAAAGATTGTTAATCCTTGTTCGGTACTATCATAAATTTTGTCCTGGTCTATATAGCGCATTCTTAGTTATTCTGTTGTAAACAAATAGATAATCGGAGATTTTATTTTGAAAACTTATATATATTGAGCATTCATTAAAATTTCACAATCACAGTATCCACCATGAGATTCCATCCATTCTAATGTTTTAATCCTATCAATCTTAAACTGCTTTAAATCTTCCAAACGATTACAAGCTTTTTGAAAATTATCGTGAGTATGATTACAACCGCCATTGGATTCCATCTCTTTATCAATAGAGTACATTAACCTTTTAAAATCAGGATGTTCGTTTGTTATTACTTCAATACTTTGATTTTCAGAAGGAACTTCGGTTTCTATAAATCCTATTTTTTTGAATTCCAACATGGCCTATTCCACGTAGTCTTTTAACTTCCATGGACTTGAATCACCTGTATATTCAGTTGTAACTGATTCTCCATGTGCTTCTACCATCCATTCAATCATGGATTTTAGATATTCAACTTGTTCCGTTAATACATCAATTTTTTCTTCCATTGTTTTAATTATTAAGTTGTTAATTACTATTATTTTTAATTAATAAGTAAAGTTTATTTATGGCCATTTGAAAATTTGTATGGTTCTTTTCTTTTTTGCTCGATCTCTTCGAGAACTTCGTCTATTTCTTCTTTTTTTTGTTTTGCTTGTTCCGGCAATTGTTTTGGTTCCTCAGATGTATTTTCCGGCAGGGAATTCATAAAGAAATTGCTCTGAAACTTATCGGTATGCTTCAGAAAATCAAGTTCTAATTTAGCTGAATTCAAAAGCGTCTGCGACACTTCCTGTATCGCTTTTGCCTGTTCGATTTCAATATTTTTATTTTTTAGCTTTTCGAGAGTATCGAAAAGCGCTTCTCTAACTGTATTAATGTCTTTGCTCATATTTTTTTATCTCCTTTTTAAGATTTTTATTTAGATAAATAACTTCTTTTATTTCCTGTGGGTAGTTATGAATTGAATTGCGAAGCATATTCTGCTTGCGTGTAATAAGTTCAAGGTTGTTTATGTCAAAGCAGTTGTTTGGATTACCATCTTTAACGGCTACAATCATACCTTCAGGTACGGGCCCTTTATGTTGTTCCCAGGTTATGTGGGTAGCTTCTTTCCATATCCCTAATTCGGTACGAATAACAATGTGAGGAAAACCGTTTTTATGAAGTCGTACCGAAATACAACCGTCATATTTTGTATTGTGCGGCCGGTGGCCTTTTGTGAAAAAGGTATTCTTTACCTTTTCATATGTAGCTTCGGCCATCTTTTTACCCTTGTTAGATGGGATGTGGCCTTTTGGATATCTATTACAAAACTGATCGATTATTTCCCTGGGTATTATGATACCCAGTTTTTTAATCCTTCCTCTTACAAAGCAAGATGATCGATTAATTGTCCTGGCTATTTCTTTGGCCGGAATTTTCAAACAATTTTCGCGGATGTAATTATCCTCTTCAATAGTAGCAGATGATTGATTATTTCCTCTCCTTTTGTTTGTGATTTCAACCGGGATGAAAAGGTGCAGCACCATCCTTCTGTTTTTCACAAAAGAAGGCGTGCGCTTCAACGTCTTAGCAATCTGCTTTTGCGAAATGCTAAGGTAGTTTTCGCGTATATAAGCGTCTTCTTCCGCAGTGGCTTGCAGGCGTCTCATTTTACTTTTGTTTTTGCGGCATAATTGTTAGCGTCCAGTTTGCTTTCTGTAATTATTTCCATATTTTTTAATTTTCTGTTGTTTAACTTCTAAAATATTGCATTCTAACATTTTGATTTTCATGCAAATATCGACAACCCTAAAAGCTCTGTAAATAGTAGAAGTAATATCAGTTGTAGGTTTAAGCTTAGTAATCCTTATTACTTTTTTCATCTCCTTCTGTTTTTTTTCCTGAAGTGATGAAATTATTTTTTGCTTTTCTTCTAAAGTCATCACTTTTGTTTTTTTAGCTTACCTCTCATAATGTCAAGAGTAAGTTCCACATCCATCCAGCGAAGGTCGTTCCTGGATTTATGTTCCTGAAGGTCGGAATCCGTTATTGAAATCTTTTTTCGATCGGTTGCGCTGATTTGTTCCAATTCATAGATCGATTTCTCGCCCATAATGGTAATCGTTAAAATTTCTTTTACGATTACCGGCTCCGGAATAGGTTCTTTTGTTTTTCGTGGCATAATTACTTTTTATAAGGTTTACCATCATTAGGGTCTGTATATCTTACAGAACATGAAACATAAAAGTTTTTCATATTTTGCTATTTTACTTCATTTAATTGTTGGGGGTGGTGGATTTGAACTACCGTGTTGTTTGGTCTTGACAACTATTCAGCCTCTACCGCTTAACCACTCGTTTTGGTTTAACCCCCAATTTGTCCAATGGCCATTTATAATCCCAATTCTTTTTTAAATTTTTCTTTTAACTCGCCAATATTTTTAACTAAGGAAACTACTCCTTTGCATGTTGAATATGGACATTTTCCATCATCAACATCGTTTCTTTTTTGGAATATTCCATGTTCTGAACAATCATAAGTTGTATAATTATCGTCAACTGTTGCGATAATCATTTTCTCTGTTTTTTGTAATCTCCTCATTTTGTTTTGTATTAAATTGTTAATAATAAATAATTTCCATTTTTATCCCCCGAAGGGGTTCCGGTCTGTTCCCGGATGCCAACCTGTATGTCGTTACAGGATTTTTTCTCGGCGGGGGCATATTCTATGAAACATCGCACTTTGTTGGTACTTAACAGGGGAATAAGTGCAAAACTTAAATGACATTCCTGTTCTCTATTATTAGCAAGAGGTACGCATACTAATAATCCCACTCCCTAACCGTATTCAAAGAACTTTTAGCCCCCTTTCATCAAGGGTTGTAGCGGGGACCGGACTCGAACCGGCAACCTGTAGGTTATGAGCCTACCGAGCTTCCATTGCTCTTCCCCGCGTGTGGATTATGTAACCTGCAGAATCCTATTTTGTACCGATGCCAGTTCCTGCCGGGCAAAAACTATCAGATCGGTTAATTTATTTCGTTGATTTTCATAGCTATTGTTGGAAGGCGCCGGAAGAATATTCCTGAGATGCTTTTCATATTCTATGACCGTTTTACATGCCTGATAAAGCGGCATCTCCCTCAATTGGTAAATAATATTTAAACAGAAATACAGGCTCTGGCAGCGGTTATGGCTGCTATAGAATGAGCGATCGCCACGTTCGTGTAATATTTTTTTGTGATTCACCCACGTGGTGAAAGAATTTGTAATAAAATCCTTTTTTATCTTCCGGATACAAACGTCAGCGTTCTGCCGGCAGGTAAATGATATTTTTTTATCATCTATCCCGTTGTTGATTATTACATCAACAAAACCGGTTACCGGATTTTCTTCATATTTTTTTATCACGATCACTGGCTTAATTTTTGAATTTCAAAATCAATATCACTGATTAAACTTTTTACTACTACCAACTCTTTTTCCATAATTTCCGAACCATTTATTAAAGTGTCCGGATTTGTTATGATTTTAATTTCTAACATAACCTTGTAGCACCTAAGCGCTCTTTTCATTTGCCTTAAAATCGGGAGGGATTGTATAATCATGGCATGTAGATGTTTGAAAGCGGAATACTATCATATACATCACCAACCTGATCCGTAATCTTAAAGGTTCCATCTTCGTTTTTATCAAATATGTTTCCGAAAAACTTTTCTTCTTTATCGTAGAATCTTACGAAACTCCCTGGTTCAAGATTTCTTAAAAAATCTTTTTCCTTTTGCTTCATTTTCATACCTTTAATCAGGCAGAAAAAAGAAAAAATCATGATGATGCTTAAAATTATTTCGGATGTTGACATTGGGTTTGTTTTTTTGATGATATGTTTTTACTTAATTCGTGAACGCGTTTAATACGCTCACGGCTTTCTTGTTCATCGGTCAACATTGTTTGGTAGGGCTCCGGATGTTCAATTGCGATCGCAGGAGGTGTAGGCTTGGGAGGGGTTTCATATTCTTTATCAAATAATGTTAACTCAATCATACTAAATTGTTTTTATGAGCCCAGGCCACAATGGCCGGCTTGCTTGATAAATTCAGTTTGTGCTCGATATTTGCCCTGTGGGCATGTACCGTGTGCTCGCTGATGAAGAGCCGTCCGCTGATTTCAGCATCAGATAGCCCCTCACAAATTAGTTTTACAATTTGTATTTCTTGCTTAGTAATTGGAAATGGATTACTAAGTTTTTTGGCAAGAAAATCATTGAAGGCGGTAATGTCAGAATATTCCGGATTGAGTTTCATATCCGATGTGATATCGGGTACAAAATCAAAATTCCCATATTGGAACATGGTCCAAATTTTAACCTGTTCCTGCTGATCGGTAATACCACCTTTTATTAATGCTGTTAATTTATCGGGATGATCAACCAGATCATCAAATAAGATATTGTAAAGCCATATTGGCAATTCCTGCCAAGTGTGTCGTTTACCGTTGTGGATAAAATCACAACCATCGCTATCCGGTGTGTTGTAAAATTCCACTGCCATATCTCCGGGCAGTAAACCTGCCGGCAATTTAGGAACGTTCTTCTCCATTTTTTAAATTGTTAATTTCGTTTTCGATATCTTCTTTTACCACTTTACATTCTTTTGCATATAAAATGGCTTCATCGATAATGATTTTATTATATCTCTTATTTTCAGGATTTAAAACCCAATTGATATATTGAGTTGAAAAATCCAATCCTCTGTTTTCTTTAATCCGTTCCTGTAAATTTTTTACGTAGTCCGGATCTAAAGAAAGCAGGATGTTTTTTAAATCATTTATTGCTTGATTACTAATTCGCATTTTTAGTGTTTTAATACTATTGTTTTTGTTTCTATTTTGTAGTATTTTTGTTTCAGATAAGTTGCGTAAAAATATTACGTTTTTACGTAACTTTTACAGAAAGGCGTAAAATATTTACGTTTTTCTGTAATTTATAATCATTCTAAATAACAAAATTTGGTAAGTATTCTCGGTCAGCGGATTATGGAAATTCTTAATTTATTAGAAACTAATAGATTAAAATTTTCTAAGAAATTAGGAATCAGTAAACAAAGCATTTACGATTACGTAAAGGGAAAATCTGAACCTAAGGCTGATTTTTATGATTTGCTGGAGAAAAAATTTCCCCAGATCAACGGAGATTATATCAGGACCGGAAAAGGAAAGCCATTCAAAAACGAATATTCAACACATAGCCAAACCAACATAGCCGAAGAAGAGATGAAAAATTATGAGAAAAGAATCCAGGATCTTGAGTTGAGAATTATTGATCTTGAAAAATTAAATGAAACTCAAACCAAGTTACTTAATTTTTACGAAGAAAAATATGGAACTCAAAAAAGAAAGAGCATCTCCTAAAATTAATATATAAATCCCCAGATTACAAAGTAAGTATAAAATATTCAAATAATATAAAAGGGTTATAATTATTTTTAGATAAATAGTAATTTTTTTGAGACAAAAACTGCGACAAAACCGGCAAAAACGCTAAAATTTTGCCGGTTTTTTAAAAGCTAATCAATTGATAATTAAAAGGAATTAAAAATAATGATAGTCTCGTCCACGCTACAAAACCTGAAGGATAATTCTTTCAGGTTTTTTTAATGCATTGCTGCCATTAGTAAATCAATATCCTGAGAAGGGATATGGAAATAATTGCCCATATATTTATTAGTAAGTATACCATTATAAAGATATACTCCCTGTCTGAACCCATAGTCGATACGAAGCAGATTCTCAATTCCACCTTCTTCTCCTGTCCTTAATAGTGTGGGCGCAAAAAAATTACTGAATGCAAAAGAAGCCGTGTGCGGAACTTTAGAGGCAATGTTGGGTACACAATAATGTGTTACTCCGAATTTTTCGAATATCGGATCAGAATGGTTGGTTAAATGCGAAGTTTCAAAACC
>JGI2065J20421_1001756_pt1 | contig 14018 bp, 4 predicted proteins | sample Biomet5_FD_20421 | JGI IMG/M metagenome (IMG submission 20421)
GCCCTCGTCACGGCGGCGGCGCGCGAGCTGCCCGACAGCCGCCTGACCGTGCGGATGCTGCGGGAGACGCTGGTCCTGGCCGAGTGCTTCTTCCACACGTCGCTTCTGCGTCTTTCCGAGGTCCCGCCCGATTTTCTTGACGGCTGCCATCAGAGCATCATGGCGGGGGGCCTGGGCATTCCGCAGACGTACGCGGCGCAGGCGATGTACCGCGCCGGCAACCCGGCGGGGGCGGCGCGGCTCTGCGAGCGGCTTGACGCGCTGCCCAGCGTCTCGCAGTGCGCGCGGCTGCGCGCCCTGATCCTCACCGCCCTCTGCCGGGAAACGCTGGACGGGCCGGGCAGCGGCGTCCCGGCGCTGCGGGCGGCGCTGAACGAGGCGCAGGAAGACGGCGTCGTCCTGCCCTTCGCCGAGAGTCCGGAGCTGCTCCCGCTGCTGAAAAAGCTGAAGCGCGGCGGCGCGGACGAGGTTTTTCTTTCCTGCGTCCGGCTCCAGTGCGAAGCGTACCGGGCCGTCGCCCCCGCCGCGCCGCAGGCCGTCCCCGCCCCGCTCTCGGAGCGGGAACTGGCGGTGCTGCGGCTGGCCGCGCAGGGCAAATCCCGCGCCGGGATCGCGGCGGCGTTCAGCGTGCAGGAAAACACCGTCAAGGCCCAGCTCTCCTCCGCCTACAAGAAGCTCGGCGCGCGGGGCAAGACCGAGGCGGTGCGGCTGGCGAAGACCTACGGTCTGCTCTGACGCCCGGCGGCCGCGGCCGAAATTTCACCCGTTTGGGCAATAGACGGATTTTTATGGTCTGCTACACTGACAGTGTGGCAGACCATTTTTTGTGTTGAAACGAGGAGGACCTGAATATGAAAAAGAGGCTCACATCCCTGCTGCTGGCGCTTTGCATGGTTTTGTCCGCCGCTCCCGCGGTATCTCTGCCTGCCGCCGCGGCCGGGGAGACGGACAGCAAAAACGTCAGCAATACCTCCACCGATACGTTTGAAACGCTGAACTTCAACACGGACACCGGCGAACTGACGTCCGACGTCCGTTCCGGCAAAAGCCCCACCGGCCCGGGCAGCTTTGCCATCCGCACCATCTCCGAGCTGCTGCTCTCCGGCAAGGGCTGGAGCAGCGGCGACATAGCAGAGTGGAACAGCAGCCTGAAAAACAATCTGGGCTACGGGCTGTACGACTACGACAGCAGCGCCGTAAATTTCAGTTCCAAAGACAGCTCTGGCTATATGCACAATCTGAGAAAAAGGACAGAGGCCTCGGCCTACACTGGCGGCCTGCCCGCCAGCTACGACTTTGTCAAGGCCCTGGCCTTTGACCCCACGGGCAGCGGCAAGGATGACTTCGTGGCGTACCTCTACGCCAAGTATACATGGAATCCCACCGAGTCCACCTTTACGCTCTATGTGGCAAGCAAGGACGGTGTCGTTTCCTCCGTGTACGATCTGGGCACAGCCCCCTTTATTCTGCGCACGCATCAGGCGGACGCCTATATGCCTCTGGCCGCCGGCGACTATGACGGCGACGGCAGGGACGAGCTGGCGGTGTACTGCTTCGGCGACAGTACCAAGGCAGCGCAGTGGGGCTCCGCCACGGACACGACAAAGCCCTATTATAAAACAGACACCGCCGGAAATCCGGTGGACAAAAACAATAAGCGCATCAACGCCGACGGCTATCTGATCGACGCCGCAACAGGGCTGCGGATCGACGCCGCGGGCAAGCTCATTGCTGCCGACGGCTATTCCTACGCCACCACCTCCTCCGGCCTCTCCTCCTTCGAGGGCGGCAGGACCACCATGGGCTCCTCCGGCAACAACTGGGTGGGCGTGGGCACCGGCGGCACCAGCTCCGTGGGCAACATCACCCAGACCATCTCCAGCGAGACCACCAACGCATTTTCCGTGACCGTCGGCCTGAATTTCGAGTATGAGGCGACGGCGACGGCCTTCGGCGCCACCGCCGGCTTCACGGCCAGCGCCGGCGTGACGGCGGGTTACGGCCACGCCACCTTCACCGGGATGTCCTTCTCCGGCACCGTGGACAACCTGCCGCAGGACGCCGCCGCCGGCTACGACTTCCTCTGGCGCTTCGGCTGCTGGAAGGATTCCCTCAGCTATACCACCTCCAGCGGCAAAACGGACTCCAACAGCGTCTATGTGCTGGGCTATCTGGTAAAGGACGTGGAGAGTCTGCCCAAGCCGCCGCAGGATCTGGCGGTGGTGGACTTCACCGAAACCAGCATCACGCTGGAGTGGAGCCACCCCAACGTGGTGCCCGTCAGCTACATCATCTACCGCGAGGAGGCCGGCGGCCTTGTGCCGCTGCAGATCGTCCGCGCGGATGCCAGCAACGGGAAAACCACCCAGCAGTACACCGATACCACCTGCGAGCCGGGCACGGAGTACCGCTATGTCATCGCCTCCGTGCGTTATGTGAACGGCTTTGAGACGAAGGGCCCCAACAGCCCCGCCGCCACGGGCAGGACCCTGTCCTCCGACGCGCCCAGGGTGAGCATTGAGCCCCTGCGCCCCGCGGTGCAGAGCGGCGACGATGTGACCCTCACCGCCACCGTCACCGGCGTCCCCGGCGGCAGCGCCCCCACCGTCCAGTGGCAGAAGTGGAACGGCGAGCGCTATGTGAACATCGACGGCGAATCCGGACTCACCTATCAGATGCTCCGCGTCACCGACGAGATGAGCGGCAGCCGTTACCGCTGCTATGCCATCCAGACCGTAAACGGCAGGTGGAAGGCAGGCTACTCCGTCTACTCCGAGCTCACCGTCACCAAGCGCGGGAGCGCCACGGAGCTGGCGGCGGTAGAGGCCAGCTACGCCGTCAACACCGGCACGGTGAACCTCAGTGCCAGCGTGAAGGACGCAAATAACAACGCCATTACGGACGGCAGCGTGGTGTTCTCCATCGTCAACACCTCCACCGGCGGCGTCTGGAACCTCAAGGGGAACCTTAACGGCAGCGGCGAGGTGACAAACAACACCTTCAAGCCCACCGTGGAGGGCATTTACACCGTCAGCGCCCGGTATCTGGGCACCACGGTCTATTCCGGCTCCGAGAGCGGGGAACAGACCTTCACGGTCTATTCCGCGGCCGGCAAGGTGCTGATGATCGACAGCAAGAGCGAGATGACCTACGGCGAAACGCTGCCGCTTGCCGCCAAGCTGGTGGATAATACCGGCAGCGAAAGCCCCGTTGCCGCGGCCTATAAGGTCACGGACGCGAGTGTATTCGACGCCCAGACCACCTCGGTTTCCACCGGCGACTCCTTCAACCCCATCACCTCCAGCAACGCGCTGTTCTCCTTGAGAAACGGCCAGCAGCGCGGCTACAACGACGCCTGCGGCAACTATATCATTCAGGCCGCCTATATCGACAGCGGCACCACCTATTACGCCACCAAGCTGGTGACGGTGAAGCCCCGGACCCTTGAGATCACCGTGGGCGACAAGACCATCGAGGGCTTCAGCAGCGTCACACTGGACGGCACCTATCTCAGCGGCGTCAATGTGGCATACAACGGGTTTATCGATTACAATGACAGCGGTGCCACCGTGGCAAATTACAAGGCGCTCTTTGAGGTCTACACCGACACGCCCTGTTCCGACCTGTTCGTGGGCGACCACGCCATCAAGCTGCGCTACAAGGACGCGGCTGCGTCCGGGCTTGCCAACTACGACACCGTCGTGGCCCAGCTTCTGGCGAACTACAACGTCACCTGCAAGACCGGCACCCTCCACATCACCGACAACTGGTACACCGTGACCTATTCCGTAGCCGACGGAGACGGCAGTCTGGACGCGCGCACCGCCAGCCGCGCCAATCTTGCCAGCAACACGAAGGTGCTGAAAAACACCCCGCTGACCTTTGCCGCCGCCCCCGCCGTGGGCTACGAGGTGGAGGGCTGGACGGTCACCGGCAGCGATCTGGATGGGATGCAGACNCAGTCCGTCGGCGCTGCCGCCAGCACCAAGTCCGGCGCCATCACAGCGGATACCGACGTGCNCGTCGCCTTTGCCGCCAGCTATCCCGCGCTGCGCTGGAGCGTGGTAAACGGCAACGGCACGCTGACGCCCTCCATCTCCGCCACCAGCCCCGCAAACGTCAACGCCACCGGCACCTATACCTTCACCGCCGCGCCTGACAGCGGCTACATGGTGAAGGAGTGGAAGGTGAATGAAGCCGTAAAAACAAACACCGACGGCAGCATCTATCTGGGCAAGACCCTCACCGTCAGCAACCTGGAGGGCGACACCGACATAACCGTTGAGTACATGAAGAGCGTCAGCTACACCGTCTCCGCGACCGGTACAGACGCCGCGGACGCGGCCCTGGGCAGCGTCACCGTCTCGCCGCGCTCCGGCAGCGTGCAGGCGGGCACCGCCCTCACCTTCACCGCAAACGCGCCCAGCGGCTATATCATCAAGGAGTGGCGCCTCTACACCGACGAGACCCATTACACCGTTCTCCAATACAACGTGCCCACCTGGTCCATCGTGTCCCTGGCCGCAAACACGGATCTCCGCGTGGTGTTCACGCCGGCGATCAANTATNCGCTGACCTACGGCGTGAACAACGCGTTGTGGGGCGGCATTGAGGCCGCCAGCGGCGGNACGGCGCTCACCAGCGGCAAGGCCTATTTCGCGGGCATCCCCGTGACCTTCACCGTGACGCCGATAGACGGCTGCCGCATCCTGTCCGTGACCACCNACGACGCCGCCAATCCCACCCTGACGCCGGTTTCCACCGCCAACGGCGTGAGCACCTATGCCATCACGCTGAGCAAGGCGGTCACCGTCACCGCCAACTTTGTCAGCAAGGGCACCGCGCACCCCGTCACCGTCACGAACGGCAGCGGCGGCGGGAGCTACTATGCAACGGACGTCGTCACGATCACGGCCAACGCCGCCCCGGCCGGACAGGTGTTCAGCGGCTGGACCAGCGCGGACGGCGTGACCTTCGCCAGCCCGGCCTCGCCGACCACCGCCTTTGTCATGCCGAACAGGGCGGTCACCGTGACCGCGCATTACTACACGCCTTCCGCCCCCGGCCCGGTCAGCCCGACGATGTTCACCCTGCGCTTTGAGCCCAACGGCGGCAGCGCCGTTGAGCCCGTGGCGGCAGCCAAAGACACGGTCATCGGCCTCGCTTCTTACAGGAGCGCCAGATCCGGGTACACCTTCGCCGGCTGGTACGCAGACGCCGCGCTGACCGCGCCTGTGACCTCGGTCACGCTGACGGCGGATATGACGGTCTACGCCAAGTGGACGGCGTCCGGCATCAAATACCTGAACGCCGCCGACCACATCGCCTATCTGCTCGGCTATCCCGACGGCAGCTTCGGGCCCGCGCGCGGCATCACCCGCGCGGAGACCGCGATGATGTTCTGCCGCCTGCTCAGCGACCGGACGGCGGGCGGGACCAAGTCCTTCGCCGACGTCAGGACGGCTGCCTGGTACGGCGCCGCTGTCGAAAAGCTGGCGGGGCTCGGCATCGTCGACGGCTATGCCGACGGCACCTTCCGCCCGGAGGCGGCCATCACCCGCGCGGAGTTCGTGACGATGGCGACCCGCTTCACCGCGCTCTCCGAAGCCGACAGCCTTTTCTCCGACGTGAGCCCAAATCACTGGGCATACAAATCCATCGCCTTCGCCGCGGCGCAGGGCTGGATCTCAGGCTATCCCGACGGCACCTTCCGCCCGGACGGCGCCATCGCCCGCGCGGAGGTGGCGAAGATCGTCAACCACATGCTCGGCCGCGCGGCGGACCAGGCGTTCATCGGCAGCCACAGCGTCAGGACCTTCCCCGACGCGGCGAAGGGCCACTGGGCCTATGACGAGATCGCCGAGGCCGCCAACGCGCACGACTACACCAGGGACGCCGCCGGCGCGGAGACCTGGACCGGACTGAAGTAGGCCCCCGTTCGGACCCGGGCGGCCAAAAAAGTTTCCGGGGGCGGCCGGATTTTTCCGGCCGCCTCCTCGGCAAACTGAACCCGCGGCCGGCAGCGATCCGGCCGGTCCGCCCCGCGCGGCACTTTTGCGCCCCCCTCCCCAAACAGGGAGGGGGGCCGTTTGCGTCTCCCTCCCACAACTGGGATATTGCAGCGCGCGGGGACCTGATGCAAAATGAATGAAAATCATAAGGGAGGATCATTATGAAGCAGCATAGGTGTTTGAGAGCCTGTCTGGTGCCGGTCGCGGCACTTCTGGCGACCGCCGTGATGTCGACTGCCGTGTTTGCGGCCCTGCCGGAGGGCGTGCCCTCCGCGCTGGAGGCCCCCTCTCTCCGGCAGATCGAGCTGAAACGCCGCGAGGACGGCAGTCCCTACTTCGAAGCGCAGGTCTATTTCCCGCAGAGCGTCCTCGATCTGGACAGCGCGGCCCCCGGCGGCGGCTCTGTTTTCTGGGACTATTCCGTCAAGGTGGACAACGGCGCCTGGGGCGAGTTTGGCGGGGGCGGGTATATCAACGTTTACACCGGCGGGGAGGACGGCGCGCCGCCCGTCCGCGCCGGGACCTTCGCGATCCCGTTCGACCCCCTCGACGAGGGCGGGCTGACCTCCGTCGACATCAGGAGCCACCTCTATTCTTACCGGGTCCGCGTCTGCTACGATTACTACGAGGGCTGGCCGAACGTACAGCCGATCTGCTCCCCCGCCTCCAACACCGTGACGATCGGGTCGGGCAGCTTTTACTCCAACGCGAGCTTCTGGGCGGAGAGCGAGCTCAAAAAGGCGAATGAGCTGGGCCTGATCCCCGATATCCTGAGGGGCGCCGACATGACAAAGCCCATCACCCGCGAGGAGTTCTGCGAGCTTGCGGTCCTCCTCTACGAAACGGTGACGGAGACGGAAGCGGCGCCCGCGCCCCGGAATCCGTTCACCGACACCGCGAACAGCCGGATTCTCAAAGCGTATGCGCTGGGCATTACGGACGGCACGTCGGCCACTGCCTTTTCGCCGGCCCTGCTCATCAACCGGGAACAATGCGCCGCGATGCTGTTCCGGGCGATCCGGGCCGTCGCGCCCGCCGCCGACTACGACGTATCCGGCATCCGGGACTTCCCCGATCAGAAGAGCATCTCCGCCTGGGCCGTGACCGCAGCGAAATATATGGCGAAGCTCGGCATCATCAGGGGCGACACGGCGGGCAACTTCATGCCGAGGGCCGTCACCCCGGCTCAGACGGCAGCCGGCTACGGCATGGCCACCCGTGAGGCGGCGATCCTTATGGCGGTGCGGTCCCACGACGCCATGAAGTGACACGCCCGGAGCAGCGCCGGTTAAAACAAAGTCCGCCCGCGGGCGGCGCACACGCCAAAAATACCCATAGGGGAGCGCCGTCCCCTATGGGTATTCTGCCGCCCGGCCTCTTTTCCCTCCGTCTCATGCGTTTGCACTTGTAAAGCCATAGCCCAAGTGCTATGATGATTTCGCAGACATTGAAATCATCATCAAGCTGCCCTATTGAGCGGGGGGAACAACGATGAATACAGTCAACAATGAAAGAGCGATGAAAAAATCCAAGGCTCAGATTTGTTCCGCGCTGATGACGCTGCTGCAGACGAAGCCGTATCGTCAGATCACCGTTTCACAGGTATGCGACGCTGCCGGCGTCTCCCGGCCGACCTTCTACAAAAACTTTGACTCGATGGACGCGGTCGTCCGCTATCGGCTGCTGCAGCTGAAGAAAATCTACGACCGGGATCATTCCCGCTCCGGGGATATCTGCGCGCATCTCACGGACTTTTACGCTTTCGTCAGAAGCAATCCGGAAATCGATCTGCTGCTGACCAAAGGCAAACGGTTTTCCGTCTTTGAAGAAATCATCCGGGAGGACTACCAGGCCCATCTGGCGGCCAAAAAGGGACAGGCGCCTGACAGCACCGTCCTCGAGTACCTGCCGGGCTACCTGTCCGCGGCCGTTGTCTCGCTGCTGCGAAAATGGGTCGAGTCCGGATACCGGCAGACGCCGGAGCAGATGGGCGAACTCGCGGCGAAGATGATCGACGGGTATGAGGTGCTGCTCTCGCCGGAGCCGGCCGCGAAAGCCGAAGGCGGCCGCAGCGAAAGCCTTTCGGACATTCTCAACAACATCCCCACCGGCGTGTGCGTGCTGTTCATGCCCGACGAGACGCACCAGGAGATCCGCTTCGCCAACACCCAGCAGATGCGGCTCATCAACCCCAATATGTCTTCGCCCGAAAAGGCCGACCCGCAGCAGAGCGCGCTGCGCGCCGGCTATTACAAAAACGCGTTCAGCGGGGTCCATCCGGACGATCTGCCTGCCGCGCTGGAGGCATTCCGGAAAAACTTTCACGAAAAGCGGTTCCGGATCCCGCCGATCCGGCTCAGGACCGGCGGCGGAGGTTATATCTGGGTCTCCATGGACGTGATTCTCCGGGAAGACCTGCCGGACGGCAAGCTGTTCTACGCCTCCTACCGCGACGTCTCCAAGGAGGTCCAGCTCCGAAAGGAACTGGAAGATCAGCGGCAAAAGAATGTGGAAAAAACGCTTTTGGACACGATCGGGCATCTTCCCGCCTGCTCCATTCTGTATCGGGAGGAGAAAGACGGTACGATTGTTCCCGAGCGCTTCTCCGGTGAATATCTTCGTTTCAGAGGCTATCCGGAAGGAGAAGCGCCCGCGGCCGAAGAAAGCAGCTTTTTGCAGACGATTCATCCGGATGACCGGGACCATGTCCTTCAGGCGCTGGAGGAAAGTCACGGAGGGCGCGGGCTGTATCCCGTGATCGTTCGGATCCGCATTCGCGGCGACGGGTATAAGTGGACCAGCGCGAATTTTTCCCGCTTTTCCATTTCGGAGATCAAATATCTCTACGTCGTATTCACGGATATCGACGATCTCAAAAAGCAGGATGCACAGCTGCAAAGCCAGTACGACGCCGCGCAGTCCTTCCTGGACTCGGTCGCCGACACGTATCTGATGACGCAGCGCTCCAATCTGACGCAAAACAGGATCGAATCGCTCCACGGGCGGGGCGCGCCTCCCGCGGGCTGGGAGGGGCGTGAATACGATGCGCTCACCGAGCGGCTCATGCAGGAGATAAAGGAAGAAGGGGACCGCAAACGCTGCATGGAGCTGCTGGACCGGTCCTGTCTGCTGAACGCCTTTGAAAAGGGAATCCAAACGGTGACCAGGGAATTCCGTTCCTGCCCGGCGGGGCAGGAAACGCTCTGGCTCCGGGGCGTCACCACGCTTTCCAGGCACCCGAAAACCGGCGATATATTTGCGTTTTTTGCGCTCAGCGACATCCGGGAAAAGAAGCTCACCGAAGCGATCATCAATAACATCATTCGGGAACAGTGCGACTACGTCTGCTGCATCGACGCCAAAAGCCGGCGGTTCGTGCTGTTCATCCCCAACAGGCGGTGGCACGGAAAAGAGCTCGTCTCCGCCGGTTCGGACTATGCGGAAATCCTGAGTTCTGTCTTTGTCAAATACGTGGTGCCGGAGGAACGCGAAGCCTACCGGGACTTCACCGACCTCTCCCACGTACTCGCGTCGCTTGAGAACAAGGAGAGCATTTCGGCCCTGTTCCACAGCAGCGAGGAGGACGGCATCCGCGTCAAGCAGCTGGAGTTCTCGTTCCTCGACCGGGCAAACAGCCTGATCTCCCTGGTGAAAACGGATATCACGGAGGTGCAGCAGCAGCAGCTTGAACAGGAGCAGCGCCTGCGTCAGGCGCTGGAGCTGGCAGAGACGGCGACCGCGGCAAAGTCGGAGTTCCTGGCCAGCATGAGCCACGATCTGCGCACCCCGCTGAACGGCGTGCTCGGCTTCACGGCCTTTGCCCTCCGGGAGGACGACCCGCAGAAAAAGCAGGCGTATCTTGAGCGGATCGCGTCCTCCGGACAGATCCTGCTGGATCTCATCAACGACACGCTGGACCTGTCGCGGATCGAGAGCGGCAAGGCCGTCCCCGAGCCGGAGGCCGTGATGTCGGACGAACTGATCCCGGCGGTCGTGACCGCGCTCAGGCCGTCTGCCGAGCTCAAAGGCGTCCGCCTGGTGGAAAATCTCGGCGAATACCGGAATCAGCCTGTCTGGGTGGACAAGCTGAAGGTCAACAAGATCGCGCTGAACCTGCTCTCCAACGCGATCAAGTTCACGCCCGCCGGCGGAACGGTCACGGTGACGCCGTACTGTTCCTCCTCTCTTCCCGGCCAGGCGGGCTGCGGCTTTATCATCGAGGATACCGGCATGGGCATGAGCGAAGAGTTCATGAAGCACATGTACGAGCCGTTTTCGCAGGAAAAACGGTCGGAGGCCGTACAGACGCCGGGCACCGGCCTCGGCCTCTCCATCGTGAAGCGGTATGTCGACCTTCTGGGCGGCACAATCCGCGTGGAAAGCCGCCTGCACGCGGGTACCCGCTGGGAGATCATGCTCCCCGTGACAACGCTCCAGCACGGCCTGCAGGAAAGGCCGAAGGCGGAAAGCCTGGAGGCCCTGAAGGGACGGCGAATCCTGCTGTGCGAGGACAATCCGATGAACACCGAGATCGCGTCGATCCTGCTGCGGGACAAGGGCATGCTGGTGGAGACCGCCGAAAACGGCGCGGTCGGTCTGAAAAAGTTTGCTGCTTCCCCGGAAGGCTATTACGACCTCGTGCTGATGGATATTCGTATGCCGGAGATGAACGGGCTGGAGGCGGCAAAGCGCCTCCGCGCCCTGGATCGTCCCGACGCCGGCACCGTCCCCGTCGTCGCCATGACGGCGGACGCTTTTGAAGAGAGTATTCGCGAAGCGAAGGACGCCGGCATGAACGCCTATATCACCAAGCCGGTCGAGCCGGGGAAACTGTATTCCGTTCTGCAAAAATGCATGGAGTAAGAGGCATCATGAGAAGAAAAGCCAAGAACGCTGTTGCCGTGATTCTTTTCTTCGCCTGCATGATCTCGCTTTTCCCGCTTCCCGCTTACGCGGCGGCCGGCAGCAGCCGCACGATCCGCGTCGGCTTCTTCGCGTTTGACGGCTACCATATCCAGGACAAGGACGGAAACCGCAGCGGTTACGGCTATGATTTTCTGCAGCTGCTGGCCCGCTACGGCGACTGGACGTACGAGTATGTCGGCTACGACAAAAGCTGGGCCGAGATGCAGAACATGCTGGCGAACGGGGAGATCGACCTTCTGACCTCCGCCCAGAAAACGCCGGAGCGGGAAAAGACATTCGCGTTTTCGGATCGGGCCATCGGCACAAGCTCAGTGATTCTGACCGTCAGAAGCGGAGACGAACGGTACGCAGCGGGCGATTACGCAACCTATGACGGCATGCGGGTCGGTCTGCTGAAAAACAGCAGCCGGAACGAAAAGCTCGCGGAATTCGCCGCGAAAAAGGGCTTTTCCTATGCGCCGGTCTATTATGACACCGTGGATGAAATGACAGCCGCCCTGCAAAACGGCAGCGAAATCGACGCCACCCTCTCCAGCAATCTTCGCTCCATCCACAACGAGTGGATTCTGGACGAGTTTGCCCCGTCGGATTTTTATGTCATGGTGCGGAAGAGCGATACGGAGCTGCTTGCCGGAATCAACCGTGCGCTCAGCCAAATGGACATCAATCTGCTCGACTGGCGGCATGATCTCTGGAACGAATACTATACGGCGGATTCCAGCGGCGAGATTGCCTTTACCGCGGAGGAGCGGGCGTATCTCGGCGAGATGAAAAAGAGCGGCGCCGCCATCCGCGCCATCGTGGAGCCGGACCGGGCCCCGTACTCCTACTTTGAAAACGGCGAGGCGAAGGGGATCATCCCCGAAATTTTTTCACGGCTCGCGGAGATGACGGGGCTGCGCTTTGAGATCGCGGAAACAAAAAACCGCACGGATTATTTCGGCGCGCTCGACCGCGACAAAAGCATCCAGGTGCGCATCGACGCATACGCAGACTTCTCCGACGCGGAGCAGCGCGGCTATAAGCTCACCTCGTCTTACCTCTCCGCATCGGTCGAGGAGGTCGCGCGCAAAGCTTCCTCCGAGCCGTATGCGACGGTGGCGCTTGTCAAAGCGGCAGACCCGACCGATTATCGCGCGGCCGTGCTGAACAGCGGCGCCAGAATCCTGGAATATGAATCGATCGAGTCGTGCCTCAACGCGGTGAAGCGCGGAGACGCGGACGCCACCTATGTGCTGACCTATACGGCACAACAATACCTGAATCGCAGCGACACCGCCGGCACGCTGAAGTCCACCCTGTTCCCGCAGTACAGCATCCCGTACGCCGTCGGCGTCTCGAACGCGGCGGACGGCCGCCTGCTGACCGTCCTCGACAAGGCGGCGGCGAATCTGAGCCGCCGGGATGTGGAGGCCATCATCCTTGCGCAGACGGCGACCGAACGGCGCGACATGACCCTGAGAGAGTATCTTGTGACGCATCCCGCCGCAACAGCCGGCGCGTTTGCGGTTTTCGCGCTGCTTCTTGCCATGGCTGCGCTCCTTCTCTATCGCCAAAAAAGCATGGCGCTGATCGAGAAGAAAAACCGGGAGCTTGAAGCCGAGGCGCAGCGCGCGGACAAGGCCAGCGCGGCCAAATCCAAGTTCCTGTCCAGCATGAGTCACGATATGCGCACGCCGCTGAACGGGGTGGTCAGCTTTACGAGTTTTGCGNTGCAGGCCGACACGCTCGAAAAAAAGCAGGAATATCTTGAGAAAACGCGGCAGTCCGCCGCCATCCTTATGAGCCTGATCAACGACACGCTGGAGGTGTCGCGCATTGAAAGCGGAAAAATGGAGCTGCAGCAAGACTGGACGGCCCTCCGGGAGCTGATCGGCGGGATTGCGCTCGTCATTCAGAGCGCGGCCGCGGAAAAAAGCCTTGTATTTGAGCAGGAAATCGGTTTTCCCGAGCATGATTATGCCTTTGTGGATAAGCTCAAAGTTCAGGATCTCATCCTGAATCTGCTGACCAACGCGGTGAAATATACGCCGGCGGGCGGAACCGTGCGGCTCAGCGTCATGCCCGCCGAAGCGCCGGAGAATGGAAAAAATGTCCGGATTGTGGTGTCCGACAACGGCATCGGCATCTCCGAAGCGTTCATGCCGCACCTGTATGAGCCGTTTGCGCAGGAGTGCGATTCCCGCCTGAAGAGCTCCGGCGGCACCGGGCTCGGGCTTTATATCGTGCGCAGGATCGTCACGCTGATGGACGGCACGATCACCGTGAGGAGCGCAAAAGGCAAGGGAACGGAGTTTACGGTCTGCTTGCCGGTCAGGATCGAAAAACGTCTCGGCGGAGAAGCGCCCGAATCGGAACCGGCCTTTGATTTTTCCGGGAAGAAGATCTTGTTGATCGAAGACAATTTTGTCAATACAGAGATCGCCAGTACCATTTTGAACAGCCGGGGCATCACGGTCGTCTGCGCGGAAAACGGCGAGAAGGGGCTGGCCGCGTTTTCGGCTTCCCGCGAAGGAGAGTTCGACGCCATTCTGATGGATATTCACATGCCGGTCATGAATGGGTATGAGACGACCGCGGCGATCCGGGCCCTGGAGCGCCGCGACGCCGCGCAGATTCCGATTATCGCGATGACGGCCGACGCCTATGAGGAGGACATCGCCCGCTGTCTCGCGGCCGGGATGAACGGCCATACGTCCAAACCGGTGGACCCCGTCCGGCTGTTCGGCGAGCTGGCAAGGACGCTGGGCGTCCGGCAATCTCCNGACGGCGGCCGCGGAGAAGGCGGGCAGTGTGCTCCGCGCAAATGACAGATCCGNNCCGATGCTCGCGGCTNTTCCCTGCCGGCGCGCATGCGCCGGCTTGTTTCCGGGCAAAGAAAAGTCGGCGCCCTTCAAAATCCGCCGCAGTCCAAAAGCCATCCCCAATTTGACTCCGGCGGATTTCCGGTTCGCTCAAACGGTGATGAAAAAGCGTGTCGTAGGTACACTTTGTGGCCTGTGGAGTTTGACGCCGGTGCGGGACCGATCAATGGTATTGTGCACTGAATCCATAATCAAAACAAAAACGTGTTCAGCAAAA
>JGI2065J20421_1001778_pt1 | contig 13814 bp, 16 predicted proteins | sample Biomet5_FD_20421 | JGI IMG/M metagenome (IMG submission 20421)
AACACCGGGTCCAGGATCGGCTTGTTAACCTTTCGGATTGTTTTGCCCCGGTCGGTCATACCGGCTTCAAACAGCATGGTCTTATAGCTGGTTCCAAGACGTGCAATCGTTGCATCCGTCCACGACGCGACTTTCTCATCCTGAACCTGTTTGTTCCTGAAGAAAATGCGTACATCACTATCCGAAAACTCATTGCTGCCAAGGATCATTTTTTCGCGAATGACCTCATACACAAAATCAAAAAACAAAGTGTCACTCGCTAATATAGACGCGAGGACAAAGAGCTTTTGTGTAGCAATATCACTGTCCGTGAAGATACGCAAAAAAGAAGAAGGGATGCAGTTCATGCGGTTGGCAATCGTATTCATAATTTTTTCGGCGCGATCTTTTGTCGGAGCGCCAAAAATATTTTCTTCGCTGTTCAACTTCTTGATGTCATCCAACGTTTTCCCTTTGTTTAGCAGTCCAGCCACCTTGCGAAACTCCATGAACCAAAATGATAGCTTGACAGCACCAGCGCTGTATTCTTTTCTCTCCATCGTTCAGGCCCTCTTTGGCAATTCTACTGCATCTGCTGTACCATTATCAGGACCGGGAACAATGTCAAGAATATCATTCACCGTACAGCCAAGGAAACGGCAGATGCGGACGATGACGTCAAGGGAAACATTTTCATTATTTGACAGCTTTGCCATGGTGTTCGGGCTTAGGCCGACGGACAGACGCAGTTCGGACTTTTTCATGTTTTTATCAATCAGCAGCTTAAATAATTTATTGTAGCAAACGTCCATCGTCTTTTTCTCCTTCATCAATGTCACCAGAGCTACCATTATACTTGCATTGCAACCAGTATAGCATGGTCCGTTGGCAAATGGAACAAAAAAATATGCGATCAGGGATGTTTCTATTCTTTTTGAAAAATACAATTTGCACTTTTGTAGGATTTTGCGTTGAATTGGTATCGAAGCCCCACTTTTTTTGCAAAGAACAGTTCGGCAAGCAGGGCAAGGTGGTACCAACCTTGCCTTTTGCTTGTTGTGGGCGACGCCCCCAATCCCCTTTGATCGCATGATTGGACGGCGGTTTCTTTTCCTCAAAGGAAAGGCGCACCGTGACCCTGCCCGTATTGGGATCAACGGTACGCCGACGAACCTGCTTTTTGGGGATTCTATTTTCCACCTTATCCAGCCGATCAGAAGCGCGGGCAGCCTTACCTGCAGCCTTTTCAACCACCGGCGGCTTCAACTCATCCTCCGTAAACAGCAGACGCGGTGTCCTTTTGCTCATGAATAATCACCTCCAGTCTGCATGAGCAGGACATTCAATCCTCCATATCATCGCCGGAAGGGACCTTTTTCAGTTCCGCATCGATCATCTTGAGCAGACGGCTCAGACAATCGTCAAAACGATCCTTCTCATCTGATTCATCAGGCTCAGTGTCCTCCCGCATATCGTCTGCCAGCTCATAACCGGCCTCATCGGGTGTGAACAGCTCAGCATCCATCAGATCATAAAGCATACCGGTGTCAGAACTGGTCGCATAGCTTTCAGGAATGTCCCAGTTCTTGAAAGCGTTTTCGGCAACGGCGTCAACAATTTTGGAAAAATGCCGCGTGCCGTGATTGGCCGGGCAATCAGGTAGATCAGAAACCGACTTCGTCAGCTCCTTCACCAGAAGGTACATCCCGACCTTATCGTTGATATGACGGAGATAATCTTCCCCGTGAATCATAAACATGGTTTCGTCATCCATTGCAAAATGCTCCTTTTTCTCTTTTGCCAGCGGCCTATTACAAGCCGTGGCGCTTTTCTTTTCGGTACTGCAATCCTCGCTCTCGTCCTCTGCCATATAGGCAAAGAATTCAAGAGCAGGCAGAAGTTCCTTCTTTGCCCAGCTCTCAAACGCCCTTGCCTCCGGGGTGTGGCATCGAGAGATCAGCCGAAGAAAGTCAGGAGTATTCAGTACCGTCATATACTGAATCCCACCGTCAGTGGGCAAGGGACGCTTCTGACGGGTGGCGTTGATTCGTGCCAGAGCTTTCCGCGAGTTCTGATAACCAAGAATCGCGGTTACATCCGAGCCGCAAAGCAGAGGTGTTCCGTTTTCCACCAATACGCGGATGTTGCCAAAACGTTCGCTTTCGCAAATAATCAAATTCTCCATCATTTTTAGCCTTTCTTTTCAGTTATTTCCGAAACTTCATTCGGTTTGGTTGTCATGATGTGATAGAGCTGCGTCTCCTTGGGGAACCGGTCAACGAAGGGAAGAATGACACTGCCATAAAAAAGCAGCCCTTCACCCTCCGCCGATTTCGTCACATACGAAAGCTGGTGCGTAGAGATGTTGAGCTGCTTGGCGAGAATCTGCCGGTCACCGGATGCCTGATTGAGCATATAGACGTAATCGGAGTTTTCAAAGATATTTTCTACCTCGCGGGAGGAGAGCAGGTCCTTGACATTTTGGGTGATCCCGGTGGGAATCCCGCCCCACTTTCTAAAACGCTTCCAGATTTCCACGGTGTAGGCCGCCGTCTGCTCCTCCTTCAGCAGAAGGTGCATTTCGTCGATATAGTAACGTGTGGATTTGCAGGCTTCCCTATTGATGGTGACGCGGTTCCAAACTTGATCCTGAACAATCAGCATACCGATCTTTTTGAGCTGCTTTCCGAGTTCCTTGATTTCATAGCTGATAACACGGTTGTTTACATTGACGTTGGTCCTGTGGTTAAACACATTGAGCGAACCTGTGACGTAGATTTCCAGCGCCGTGGCGATGTACTGGGCTTCCTTTTCGTCCTGCTGACGAAGCGCGTTATACAGGTCCTCCAGTACCGGCATGTTTTCCGGTCGCGGGTCATTGAGATAATTGCGATACACCATGCGGACGCAGCGGTCGATGATCGTTTTCTCCACCGGCTGCAAGCCGTCCTTGCCGCCGACGATCAGCTCGCAAAGGCTGAGGATAAAATCAGATTTCAGGCTCAGCGGGTTTTCATCGTCGGAATAGTTCAGGTTCAGGTCCATGGGGTTGATATGGTCATCGGATACCGGCGAAATATTGATTACCTGACCGTGGAGCCGCTTTACAAGGGGTCCATATTCCGCTTCAGGATCACAGATAATGATGTCATCATCTGTGACAAGGAACACATTGGCAATCTCACGCTTGGCGGAGAAGGACTTGCCGCTGCCCGGCGTACCGAGGATCAGGCCATTCGGGTTTTTCAGGAGCTTGCGGTCCACCATAATGAGGTTGTTGGAGAGAGCGTTCAGACCGCAATAGAGGGCTTCTTTACCCAGCTGGAAAAGCTCCTGCGTTGTAAACGGTACAAAGATCGCGGTGCTTGATGTGGTAAGTCCGCGCTCAATTTCCACCTGATTGCAGGCCAACGGCAGGCTGCTCATCAGTCCTTCTTCCTGTCGAAAATCGAGGCGGGTCAGCAGGCAGTTGTGCTGCTGCGCGATGGAGCTGGCCTGCAGGAGAATGTTGTCGAGCTGCTGTTTGGTATCGGCGGTGTTGAGGAGCAGGAAGGTGATGAGAAACATTCGCTCGTTATGGCTCTGCAGGTCCTGAAGCAGTTTTTTGGCCTCAGTGCCGTAGGTGGCAAGGTCCGACGGGATAATGTCCATATCGTAACCGCTGCGAACGGCCTTCTTCTGCTCCTCTATCTTCATTTTGTCGAGGTCGGTGATTTTGCGTTTGATGGTCTTGATGGCCTTCATCTGATCGACAGTGCGGAAGTGCATCGTAAGAATCAGGCTGGATTCCATATCAAGGAATTCCTTGATCACGCGGTCGTTCATCTCCGGTGCGAGAATCTGAAGGAAAGAGACAGCACCGACCTTATTGCCCATCCCAAACATGTTGCCTTTTGCAAACTCAAAGGAAGAAGGGGCAATGAAGTCCTTGACGGACAGGCCGGAAGGCACCAGCCAATCCCACGAAAACCGGAATGGTGCCTGTTCGCCTGTGTGGAACATATCATAGAGCAGGTGCAGACGCTCATATCCATTCAGTGTTTCAGCAGCAACGCCGAGCTGCTTGAAGTTATTCAGGATGTCAGTTTCAATACGCTCCAAACGTGGCTTTGCCAGCTTTGCGGTGTCCGCTTCAATACCAAAGGTGAGATATTTGGTTTTTACCAGACCGTTGTTCCCCTTGGCCTGCTGATTCTGAAGCATCTCAGTGTACTCACGCCGAATGTCGTCAAAATCATCGCCCTTTGGCGCGATGGCAACATTCTGGCTGAAGCTCTCCTTGGAGGCCGTCGCGTCAAAGCAGGTAATCTGACACCGGACGGACGGGTCAAAATAATTCAGGAAATCGCACCAGCCGTCAAACACGGCGGTCTGGTCCTCCGGTTGACTGAGCTGATAGTTGATGTCCTGAAACTGAATGGTTTTTGAATAGAAATGATCCGTAACGCGGCAGATGCCGTCCGCGTACATCCGCTGGAAGGGAATACTGTCTTGCGCTGACAGCTTTTTCTTATCGCCCTGCCGCTTCGCCTTTGCGATTGCGGCCTCGATTGCTTTTCTGTCCGCGCGTGTTAGCTTTTTGGACAATCTGTTTTACCTCCTCGTCAAGTTTTTCCTGCCGTTCCAACACGGCATAGAAATTGTTCGTTTCATACGGCCTTCGTTTGGGGCGCAGGAAGTAGACCCGGAAAATGTTGCGGAGGATCTTCTCCAGCGGCAGCCCGTTTTTTTCGTACATGGCAAGTAAAAAGAACGGCACCATCACAAGAATCATGCTGATGGACGCCGCACTCACGCTTACCTTGCTTCGGATTAAAAAGAAAAGCGGCACTCCCACAAGGATGCCGCTCCCGAAGCAGATCAGTTGTCTTTTGGTAAGGTTGAGCATGACCTTTGTTTTCACGGCGGTCAGGTCTTTTGGTACGGGAACGTATGCCATTTCATCACCTCCATCAGTGCGCGTTAAAGATACTCTTGGAAACGGAGCCGGTCTTGAACAACGTAAAGGCCAGCAGTACGGTATAACCCATGCATGTCCAGATCGCCTTGCTCACATCCGTGTCAACCGCAATGTTCTGAATCAGGACGGCATAGATTGCCACGCAGACAATAATCAGGAATGCCTGAAATGCCAGCGCGAACAGGGATCGCAGATAGTTTTGGCCCATCTGTCCCCACTCTCGGTTCACCATGGTGGCCATCGGGATCGGCGCGATTGACGTGACAAGATAAATCTCGATCATTCGGCCATAGACAATGACAAATATACAGATCGTGAGCACCCACATGGTAATGCCGACAAAGAGGCTCTGGAACCACAGCCCAAACAGCGGGCCAATGTCCATAGCGTTCAGCCGAGCTTCAAGGTCCGTTACAACGGAAGTAATGTCGATAGACGTGTTGGCTACGATGACGCCGCCTGCACGGTTGACTACACGCTGGCCGAGGTCAAACACGCCCATCACGATATTCCATGTATTCGACACAATCGTTACGGCGCAAAAAGTTTTGAAAATCCACTTGAAGAACATCCATGTATCGACATCGTGCATATTGTTCTTTTCCGTAATGAGCTGGATGAGTTCTATGGTCATGACAAACGCGAGAATCACGCCAGCGATTGGCATAATCACCGTGTCCGACAGGTTCCGAATCATCGAATAGATACTGCCGTTCCACGCCTGTGGCGTCGTGCCGACCTGACCGCTGATTTCCCCGACCCTCTGATTCACAGTATCGAAAAGGCCAGTAAGATTACTGATAATACCGCCGACGAGAATCTGCCGCAGCCAGTCTGTAATGGCCTGTTTGATAATATCCAAGTTTTGTTTCCCTCCTTTCTCCCGGCCCCTCTGCGTCGAGAGGCCGGGATGGGATCAGATTTGTGTGTCAGGCGTGAGTGAAATCAGGTGTGGAGCAGGTTGGACAGCATGGGAACGAGGACGAGGCCGATCAGAGCGACGCCGCCGCCAGCCATCAGCTGCTTGATGCCCTGGGACTTTGCTTATGTGTGATAAAGAAGCAATAGAAGTGCAAAAAATTTTGCCGTTCCTATCCGACACTTGGCCATTGTGTCGGATAGGTCGGGCGGTTATTCGGGCAAGTCAATCTTGCCGACAAAGCTGTAATAAATCTCAATGTCCTGCCTGCGGGTGCCGTTCTCATCATAGCTGCACTCATGCACCACAATTTTCTCGATCATTTCCCGCAAGAGAGTGGGGGTCAGTTCTTCAAAGGCAAGGTGCTTGCGGACAATGCCCATAAATTTCTCGGCGTTGACGGTAGCTGCCTGTGACTTGTCCAGTTCGGCTTGCAGGGCGGCGGCTCTCTTTTTCAGCTCCGCTTGCTCGGCTTCGTAGTCAGCCGACAGTTCCATGAAACGCTCATCGCTGATTTTGCCGTTTACATTGTCCTCATACAGCCGCTTGATAATGCGGCTGATTTCAGAAATGCGTTCCTGCGCCTGTTCAAGCTGCTTGATGGCTGCGGCGGTCTTTCGCTTGCCGCCGATCTCGTTCTGCTGGACAAGTAGTTTCACAAACCGGCTCTCATGCTTGGCTGCGTATTCGGTCACTTGCCGGAGATTTGCCAGGACACCAGCGGTCAACAGATCGGTGCGGATAAAGTGCGCCGTACAGTTGCGGGTGCGCTTCTTGTAGCTGCCGCAGATGTAGCAGTCCTGTTTGCGGTCTTTGTTCTGATACCGCTGCTGATACAGCACATGGCCGCAGTCGGCGCAGAACAAAATCCCGGAGAACAGCCCCACTTCATCGTAGCGGTTCGGGCGTTTGCGCTGTTTGCGTAACTCCTGCACCCGTTCCCATGTTTCCTTGTCGATGATCGGCTCATGGTGGTTCTCGAAAATGGCCTGCTTCTCGACGGGGTTCTCTATGCTGTGCTTGACCTTATAAGAAGGCTTTTCCGTTTTGAAGTTCACCAGACATCCGGTGTACTCTCGGTTTTCGAGGATATGAACGACGGTGTTGGTCGCCCATTTGCACTCATAGCCTGGGTGATAACGGCGGGTGCTGCCTGTCCGCTGATATTCCAGCGTCCCCGGCGTGGGGATTTGCTGCTCCGTCAGCATACGGGCAATCTTGGTCGGGCCGTTCCCGGCAAGGCAAAGCTGGTAAATCTGCTGCACCACCGGGGCGGCTTCCTCGTCTATAATAAAATTCTCGTCCTCGTCCATCACATAGCCGTAAACCGGCTTGCTGGTAACAGGCTTGCCGCTCATGCCTTTTGACTTTTTCACTGCCTTGATTTTCTTGCTCGTATCTCTCACCAGCCATTCATTGAACAGATTTCGCAGCGGGGTAAAATCGTTGTCCATGCCCTCGCTGGCACTGTCCACATTATCGTTGACAGCGATAAAACGCACACCCTTTTGAGGGAACAGCATTTCCGTGTAAAACCCTACCTGCAAGTAGTTTCGCCCTAACCGGCTCATGTCCTTGACGATGACCGTACCCACTTTCCCGGCTTCAATGTCCGCAAGCATGGCTTGAAATCCGGGCCGCTGGAAGTTCGCGCCGGAAAAACCGTCGTCGGTGTACCAGCGCAGATTGGTAAAGCCGTTCTGTTTTGCGTAGGTTTCGAGTATCCTTTTTTGGTTCGATATGGAATTACTCTCGCCTTGCAATTCATCCTCGTGGGACAATCTCGGATAAAGGGCGGTAATGAGGTTTTGGGTGGCTTGTCTTAACATAAAATCCTCCGTTTCCGACAGCCAGCCCCACTATTCCGTGGTTTCATTGTACCACGGAACGGCGGGGGCTGTACAGCGGCAAAAGCGTTAAATTTGCTTCTTTACAGCTTTTCAATTTTCCGATTTTTATGGTATGGGTTGTCGTCCCATATTTGCAGTAGAAAAGTTCATAACTCCGTGGTATACTCTGATTTAACAAAAAAATCAGAAGTTAAAGGAGAAAACATGAAGTATACAATAGATGAATTAACCGCGGCCAAAAGGCAAATTGATTCAACTCTGCACAAGCTAAGAGAAACAGTAAAAACATTTGAATCAAAGGATAATTCCGAGCGTTATAAATCACAAATCACATTGGCAAAGAGAAGAATAAAAGCCTTTGAAATTGCAAATTATTTTATAGAGAATGAGATTAAGAATTGCTAAAGCACTTCCGATTTTCGTTCCAGCGGTCATGCTCCCTGGCATGGCCGCTTTTCCATGCCCCGGTTCACGCCGGATAAGTCGGCTCCTGTGTAGCAGCGGCTTCCGCTTCCAGTACCCGCGCCATTTTGTCGGCGGCTGTGGTTGTGGTGTCTTTCTTGAAATAGCCGGACACGACAAGGACGGAATTGCCCATGCGGATTTCCGTCACACAGTCAGGGCGGCGGGTGGTGCGGGTGTCGTGCTGCTTGTTATCTGCCATAGGCAATACTCCTTTCAGTCGGTAATCAGTTTCTTCATGCTCTCCATTTTCCGCTTGGCGGTTTCCTGCCGGAAGTTGTCGCCGGTAAAGCGTACCGGGACGCACATGGAAAGCAGGCGGTCATAAATCCGGGAATGGGCGGTGTCCTCCGGGTTGTGCAGGTCGTCCAGCGTAAGGTTGGTCGTGACGATCAGCGGCTTGCCGCTGCGGTAACGGCTGTCAATCACATTGAACACCTGTTCCAGCCCGTATTCCGTCCCGCGTTCCATGCCGAAGTCGTCAAGGATCAGCAGCGGATAACGACAAAGGCGGGAAATGTACTCGTTGCGCCCCTCAAAGCTGGCGGCAAGGTCATTGAGGATAAGAGCAAAGTTCGTCATGCGGACGGGGATTTCTTTCTCCATGAGGGCGTTTGCGATACAGCCTGCAAGGTAGCTTTTGCCGGTGCCTACGCCGCCCCAGAACAGGCAGCCGATATTGTCTGTCCGCATATCTTCCCAATGCTCCACATACCGGCGGGCAAGCCCGGTCTGCGGGTTCCTGCCGTTGTCGTTCTCGAAAGTCCAGTCCCGCATGGTGGGGTCGGTAAAGCCCCGGCGTTTCAGTTCTTCCACGGTGTCAAGGTGTCTGCGCCGCTTTTCGGCGGCTTCCCGTTCCTCGCGGGCGGTTCTCTGGCAGTCGCACTCTGCCGGGTGGCGGTCGCGCCCGAAGATAGCGGCCTTATCCGGCGCAAAATAGGCTTCTTTCGGCTTGCGGCACTTGCCGCAGTACAGTAAACCGTCCTCGCCGGTGTAGTCCTCCGGCTCCGGGATGGTGGTCGTCATATTCTCCAAAACCGCGTTGATTTCATTCTTCATAAACTCTCGCCCTCCTTGCATGAGTAGTCTGGTATGCCCTTTTTAGGGGCTTCCTTTTTGTCGTTCCCCGCCCATATCCGCAGGGCGGCGGCATAGTTCTGGTAGCTTTTCCCGTTGGCGGCAAGGTAGCGGCTCATTTCCTCGATGAACCGTTCCAGCCTGTCAGGGTACTCTGCCTGCAACTCGTCGTATTCGGTCTGTGACAGAAAAATATTTCCATATCGGCCATAGGGCGCGGACGGCCCCCCACTCACTCCCTTTGTTTGGCTCTCTGTAAGGTTGTTTATAGTAGTTTGGTTAGGGGACGGTTTTCCGACCATCATAAGGTCGGTTTTCTGACCATCAGTAGGACGGTTTTCCGGCTCTATGAGGGGCGGACTTCCGGCCATCAGTTGGTCTGAAAACTGTACCTGTGGCACTGGCGGTACTTTGACATAAAGCCGGTTCGGTGCGGAGAAGCCGCCCCGTTCCCGTTCCAACAGCCCCGCCGTGTCCAGTTCATTAAGCGCCCCCTTGATGGTGGTGCTGCCTTTATCCAGTATTTCTGCTATCTCCGCGATGGGATAGATAATATAAATCCTGCCCTCGTCGTCCAGCCACTTGTTTTTCTGGGAGAGGGTGGAACGGTCTAACAGCAGCGAATACAGCAGCTTGGCGGTCTGTGAAATCTCCATTTTCAGCAGGAAACGGGGATACGGCAGATAGGCGGGCAGCCGCGTGTCTGCCCTGATATAATCAGCGATAGGATCACCTCCCTGTGTTCGGGTTGATTTTGGCGTATTGTCACGCATTAAAACGCCGTTTCCGGGGGAAAAGGATAAATGTATCGCGTACCCTTTGACACCCACGAAAAAAGCCTTGATTTATGCGGGTTTGAAAGGCTCTAAAGCGTGACATCTCTGCCTTTGTTTCCGCTTTCTCTCGGCGGCTTTGATTTTCTTCATGCGCCCGGCGCAGTCGGGGCAGTATTTTCCCCGGTTGGATTTGGGGACAAAGGCCGCCCCGCAGACGGCACACCGTTTCCGGCTTCCCCGGCACAAGAGGGCTGCGGCCAGCTCCCCGTCAAGGGGCAGGACAGCCACACGGAACCAGTGGCACATGAGGGAAAAGGAAATGCTCTGGACGCACACGCAAGGCTCCCCGTCGTCCAATAGCAGGCAGTTCCCCTCATCGTAGTTACAGCACTCATGTACCAGCCGCCGCGCCCGCCGGTGCTGGCGGTAGTCCATGTGGGGCAGGTTATCGCTCATGGCTCTGCTCCTTTCTGCGGTGCGGCTCGTCCCGGCGCAAAATCTGGTCGATGTTCCGCTTGACGGTCTGCAACTCCTTGAACCGCTGTTTCTGTTCGTGATAGGTGTTATACAGGCCGTCTTTCTCGGAGATAAGCTGCTCGATCTCGGCCTGCAACGCTTTCCGGGCGGGCAGCTTGGTAATGCCATGCGCCTTGAAATACCGGGCTGCTGCGTCGGCTATGATAAAATCGCTCTCATGGGCCTGCCGGTATGCGGCGCGGGCTTTCTCGGATTTCTGTGCCCGCAGCCCGTCGCGGGCGGCCTTGGTCTGGGCGTAGGCCAACACCTGCCGCTGCAACTTCTTTTTCCCTTGCAGCTTCGTTTCCAGTGCTTTCAGTTCGCCGCTGGTCTGGCGCATTTTCTGATAGGCGGTGTCAACGGCGGCTTCTAACTGCTCCGGGGAAGTAAAGCCGTATTGCTGGTAGACGGACAGCGTTTTGGCGGCCTGCTTCAGATTGTGTATCTTCGCCCAGCGTTCATAGCCCCGGCCTTTGCCCTCGGCCATTTTCTGCTCAATGTCCACAAGCCGCTGCACTCCGTCCTGTTTCGGGGCGGCTATCTCGGCTCTGGCAACCTGCAAGCGGTCTTTTATGGTGCGTGGGGGATCGGGGGATCTGGCTGGCGCTTCGGCTGCTCTGGCGGCGTTTTGCTCTAAAACGGCAAAGACAGCGGCGCGGTCAAAATCGTCGCCCAGCTTCCGGGCGGTAATTGGCTTTGTCCTGTCCGGCGTGAGGTAGGAAAGCCGCCCCCGGCTCTCCTTGACGGTCACACCCTCCTGCAGCAACAGAGAGGAAAACTCGTCAAAGCTGGCGGCGGTGGCAAGGGCTTTCCGTAGGGTCTGCCGCAGCTTCTCCTTGTTCGTTTCAAACTTGGTCTGCCGGGGCGTGATACTATCGGCAATCATGGGGGCGTTCTGCTTGTCCAGCGCGGCCTGTCCCTTTTTCTGCGCCCAATACTCCCGGTCGGTGACGCGGTTCTTGCTGCCGTTCAAGAGGTCGATTTGATAAAGCCCCTCCCGGTGGCACATCTCCATGACTTCGGATTTGAAGTAGCGCAGGGCAGCGTCGGTACATCGGTGCTTGCAGCCGACTTTCGTATCGGCCGGCCTGTCCATGTAGGGCAGGAACGGCACTTCCTCAATCCGCAGGCTGTTTATGACGATATGCACATGAATGTTGCCGCTGTGGTTATGCCCGTCCGGGTGGGTGCAGACAAGGGCCTGGTGGCCGGGAAAATGCTCTTTACAGAATTGTTCCCCCAACGCCTGCGCCCGGTCTACGGTCAGGCCGTTGTCCGGCCCGTCCCGCGGGTCAAAGCTGATGATGTAGTGGTGGCTTTTCACATCTTCCCGCCGCTGGTTTTTCTGATAGCGGAGATTGGCCCGCATACACGCAACGGCAAAATCCTCCCCGTCGCAGTTCAGCGTGGACAGCCGGTAGTCCTCGCGGGGGATAAGCCTGCCGGTTTCATCAAGGACGGGCTTCATGGTAAACTCGTCATGCTCAAAGAGAAGATATTGCTCGGCGGCTCCGTAGTCGGCGTTTTTAGAGTTGATATGCTTGAGTGTTGCCAACCGCGTCACCTACTTTCTTGAGGACTTCATACTTGAGGACGGCAAGGTCGGATATGGCGGCGCGTACCTCGCCGGAAAGGGTGTTGTAGGGTACGCCGTATTCGTTCAGATACCGGGCAATCTGATTGAGGTTGCCGCCGATCCTGCCGTACTCGGCTGTCAGCTTCCCGACAGCGGAAAGCAACTCGTCATTGACCGACGACACATGGACAACCGGGCGTATGGTCGCCCGCCGTATCGCCTGCCGGAGAAATTCGGACTGGCTGATACCATAGGGCGCAAGCCGCGCTGTGAAGTCGGCATACTCATCTTCGGACAGCCGGGTTTTCACAACGCGGCTGCGGTGGGGCGTGTTGTATTTCTTTCGCATGGTGTGACCTCCTTTCTCGCCCGTAAGGGCGCATGAGCAGGGTTTGGGGAAGGCACTCCCCAACAAGTTTCCCGCGAGGGGCAAAACTGCAGAATTGCGGATTTTGGCACCGTGGTAGAAACTTGCTCTCCGTGACTGCAAACTTTCTCTCACTTCCGTCCGCCACTTTTTTGGAAAACTGCAACCACAAAAGTTTGTTTCTCTTTTTCTGCTACTACTAATCCTGTAAAGGGCATTCCTGCCCGCTTTCGCTAAAATGACACCGGACGCAGTGGTTTCTACCCGGTGTTGGAGAAATCCTTTCTCTTTGCCCTCTACTACGGGTAAATGCTCCAAATGCCAAACACCAGGGCAGAAAAATTCCCTCCTCGCTTACTACTACAACCGGCAGGGGGCAAAATGGCCGGGAGCGGAGCCGGACAACAAAAAAAGCAGTAAATCTTTTTCAAGACTTACTGCTTTCGCTGGCCGCGTCGGTGGCGGCTGGTATTCAGTTTTTATGACTTGTCCGGTGGTTCGTCAAGCCGGAACTTGAATTGACAGTCAATTAACCGCTGCTTTACATAGTCCTCCACCTCGGCGTTGACCTGCCCGTTCACTTTTGAGAAATAGCGGATATATCCGGCGTAGTGGAGCAGGACAGCGTTCACGGCTTCTGGGTCGCCCTCACGGGCTTTGAGGATTGTTTCATAGGGGAGAAGTCTACTCATACCGGCTCACCCCCATTTCTTCGCGTAGCCGCTGCAAGGCAAGCTGGATATGCCGCCCCGCTGTGCTGCGTGACCGGCCAATACACGCGCCGATCACGCGCTGCGGCTGGCGCAGAAAGTAATAGCGCAGGATTTCTTCCCGCGTCTGCTCCGGCAAAACAGAGATCGCGTCGGCAAGGGCGGCGTTGCAGAGCAGGACGGTCTGACCGCAGACGGTAAATGGGTATTCCTCGTCCGGCTCCGACGCGGCAAACTGGACAAACTTCTCGTTCATCAGATAGTCAAGGGAAACTTGCCGTTCCCATTGCCGTTTAAGCTTCAAAATCTTGTCCAAGGCGGCACAGCGGATAACAGTCTTGCAAAAGGCGTTGTACCTGCGCTGGATATATTCTTGATAGGCTATCTGGTCGGTCATGGAAATTCCCCTTTCTGAATAATAGTGCGGGGCGGTGGCACTTCTTGCTGTCGCCCCTTGATTGCCTACCAGCAAAGGCGGGCGGGGCTGTCAACGGCTGCGCATATGCGCCGTTCATCTTGACCGTTGACTGGCTCGGCTGGGTTTGCTATTTACCCGACAAACTTGAATTTATTTTAAGCTATCACGTTTTACCTTCTTAAGCCTTACTATCATTACCATAGG
>JGI2065J20421_1001793_pt1 | contig 13656 bp, 9 predicted proteins | sample Biomet5_FD_20421 | JGI IMG/M metagenome (IMG submission 20421)
CGTATTGCGGATTGCATTGATGGCGGAGAAGAATATTTCTGCATAGACTCAAAACCAATAGAAGTCTGTCGCATAGCCCGAGGAAAACGTTGTAAAATGGGGAAGATGGATTACTCAAAAGCACCGAGTTTTGGCTATTGTGCATCTCAAGGTGTATATTACTATGGATATAAATTGCATGTTCTTTGCGGCTTAAACGGGGTTATCCATTCTTATGATCTTGCTAAGGCCAGTGTTCATTACATCAACTATCTACAAGATGTAAAGATGAAATATCATGATTACCTATTCCTATTCCGGATTATCGATGGTGGATATGTAAAAGATATGATGACATAAATGAGTCTTCCTTCTTACAAAAAAGAAAGTATTCTGTTACAAATAAACACTTTAAGTTTTTTCTTTTCTTTTCTTTATCTTAAAATGCTGTTTTTCGGCCACTAAAAAAAAAGAAAGAATTATAACAGTGCATACATTCTATATTTGGATCAACAGCGTTGAAACAAATGCAAATGTCTGATAATAATCAAACTAAAATTGTAGCAACAGCGTTGCGACAATTTCATCTTACATGCTTTGAACTACACTTAGAGGTGCAATTTCTCTCTGCATTGATGAGAGAAATATCCAGTAGAAGTCTGCATGAACCCTTTGCGAACCCTTTAATTGAATACTTGGCATTTTTTCAACGCAAAGATAATAGAATATATCCATTTGCATAAGTTGTAGTAATAGAAAAACGCCAATATTGGCAGATTTTTATTGTTAACTAAAAGAGAATCTGTAAGCTTGCTGTGGTTAGAAGCATCTTATCCGGCAGTGATAACCATATTGTTAAACTTATATAGATAGATTATGGACGAAGAAGAATCTTATATCATTGGAGCAAGATGCTCTTTGATAGAACCCTACAAAGGGTATAATGATGGCATGATTGTAGCCGACTATGGACTACAAATAGTTATAAGGATTAATAGCGGTGCTGAGATTGTGACCTATAGAGACGAAGTCATCATTTATGATTAAAAAAATAATTTACTAGCAATTAAAAAATAACCTCTTGATCGTGGTTTGATTGAATTGTCTTTGCCTGAACACTTTTTAGTCCAATCATATTTTTTATTTTATCGAATATTTTCATATCATTATCGTTTAAATCATTGTTTAATATTAGCGCGTTCAACCTCGTCCACATTCTCAATCTTACTGATGCCTGAAATTGCCTTTTGAAGTTCAGAAAAAGAATGTACTTTAAAATAGATATCACAATCCACTATTGACCTCCTCCCATTTTTCTGGACACAGCCAAATCAAGGTATCCGATACAAAATCCATACTTCAACACTGATCTATATGATCTACCTGTGTATCATTTTCTCGGTGTTGTTTTGCTATGCCCATATGCAGGTTCTGAGATTCGTTAGCGACCACCTCGTGGGCTGCATCTGTCGAAACAGATGACTGCCGGCGGGTGAGTCAGGCTACGCGTTTCAGGTACTCGGAGATATCGTGGAGGTAGATTAACAACTCCTGAACTTTCCGGTAATCGCCAAAGGTATCGGATTCGTTTGCATCAGCAACCTCGCTTTTATCAACAACCGCTTCGGAATCAGAAATCTTGTTTCCATCAACTACCGCCTCGGCATCAGTACTTCCATCAGCGGTGGGCGTACCGATTTCAGCGGCTGCATTGGCGGGATTATCCGTCAGATGGGTGACGGCGGCCATAAGCTCGGTGCTGACAAGCGGTTCGAGATAGGTGTAGAGAAGCATCATCGTGATACGGCTGCGACGCGCGGCCTCAGTCATGAAAAAGTTGGTGAAGAAGTCGTAGATGTGATGCAGCTCATCGCCGAACTTGCTGACGAGACCTTCGGCATCAAACATCCATTCGGGCTTCTTCTCGCCGACTCCGTCCGGATTGGCCGTGTCGCCTGCCCTGCCGACACTCGATGATTCTCCGCCGCCCTTGCCTGCCGATACCGTATCTTCCGTAGCAGGTAGTCCTTCGCCAACGGCATCCCCCTTCATCGTGCCTGTAGTGTACTAAATAAGTTGACAGTTTATTCAACAAGAAAGAATGAGAAAGCATACAGAAGAAGAGATTCTCACGTTACTAAAGCAGTATGTAAATGGAAATTCGAGTAAAAATGAATTTGCTCAAAGGATCGGTGTAAGTCATACGTGCCTTAACCTATGGCTTGCCAAATATGGTATTCCAGACAAAGTAGAAATAGAGAATCTCATGAGGAAAGCAAATATCCCGTCAACAGAAGAAGAGTTGCAAGCCGAGCTTGTAAAGCTACGCAAGGAGAAGTGTCAATTGGAGAAGGATCTGGAGAAAGAAAAACTCCGTTCCCTAACATACGACACACTCATCGATATGGCAGAATCCACCTATCATATCAGGGTGAGAAAAAACTCAGATGCCAGGTAATCGACACCTTGTCACAGAAGGAGATATCCGAGGGTAAAAGACCCTCAATATGGACTCTCTGTGATTTTCTTGGCATAAGCAGACAAGGTTATTATCAGCATACGTCGAAAGAAAACGAAGTGGACATTCTTCGTTCAAGCATTGTCCTCTACTGTCAAGAGATGCGTGCTGAGAAATTGCCGCGGGCAGGGATGAGAGAGCTTTACGAGTTGTGTTGCAGGCATTTTAGCGAGAAGATGGTGGTCGGTCGCGATCAATGTTTTGATGTGTTCAGAGCCAATGGGTTGGTTTTGAGACAAAAGAAACGGCCGAGAACAACTAATTCGAACCATAATTACTACATATACCCTGATTTATTGAACACTACTCCAAAGTTTGTGGCGTTACGCTGCGGACAACTTGCTGTGGTGGATATAACATACGTTGCAACAGAATCAGGATGGGCTTATCTCTCTTTAGCCACAGATGCAGCCACTCGTATAATTATCGGTTATGCGCTTCACCCTTCACTTGATCGTGAGGGGCCTCTCATTGCACTGGAAATGGCTCTTGATTTCTATCGCAATCACGGTATAGACATATCAAATCTTATTCACCATTCTGACCGTGGAGCTCAATACTGTTCTAATGAGTATATTGCCGTATTGAAAGAAAATAGGATAAGGATAAGTATGACGCAAACCGGCGACCCTTTGCACAATGCTTTGGCAGAAAGAATGAACAACACGCTGAAAAACGGCTGGCTCTTTGATTGTGAAGGAGATGCCTTTGAAATAGTAAAAGAGAAGATAAAGAAAGCTGTATATGTGTATAATAACATCAGACCTCATCAGGCTCTGGCAATGAAAACGCCGATAGAAGCATTTGAGGAGGCTAGAACCGCATAAATAAAGATAGGTTTTCTGAGCATTGAAGATCAAGCTAGAACAAAAAGGAAAGGACTGAGGAGCCATTCCTTCAAGACATTGTTCTGTCCTGTACCTATTTCTCGCCGAGTTGCTTCTCAGCAAAGCCTTGCTCTGTTGCTCTTGGCATTGTAATGGTAGCTGTCCTGAATGAATTATCAGTATCATAGATCATGAAACAATAAAACTTTTGGTAATATGACAAAAAAGTAATTACTTTTGCACTTGACACGGATGACAACTTTTTTCGTCCTAAGCCGGATGAACTGTCAACTGATTTCGTATAAATAGCGTAGGACTGTCAACCTACATAGTATTAAATAACAATACTGTCAACTAAATTCAGTATACATCATTCCCCCGTCTGAAAAGTATGCACTTTTAGTTCTCAAAAGTATATACTTTTAACACACGAAAGTATATACTTTCACCACTCAGGAGTATATACTTTTGNTTCGGAAAGTATGTACTTCTTTACCGGGAATAAATCTATTTATTGGAAAATTGAAAAAGACAGGATTAAGAATCCGAACAGCCTCAGGGCCTGCCCAGGTAATGAAAAATAGTCTTCACCTCCTGTGGCGTAAGGACCCTGCGCTGTTCATCCCATCCATTGTGAATGAGCGACTCATGCAGGATCTCGTGTTTCAGCACCCAGAGTTTTAACCTCCGGACTGCCGACTTCGGTTTTAAACGAGGAGCGTAGAGCAGCGCCAATTCTTTCCAGCTTAAAGCTTTGGATAAGGATGTATTATTCATGGCATTAAAAAAACAATTAATAATATCGCAAATATATAAATTGTTTTTATTACACACAAATATTTCACAAAAAAAATCGTCGAATACTTAAATAAAAAAAATCATTTTGTTATAATGTCACTATATTCTATGTAATTCCATACAAAATGTAGTGAAAAAAAACTTTATACTATCTTTATGTACCCTATTCGTCCATATCTACTAAATATAAAAGATGTTAAAATTAAGAAGCCTTTCTCTATACCCCATGTTAACAGACAAAACCAGATCGGCCTGATATTAAAAAAGGAAGAGATTAAAATAGAAGACATTGAAAAATACGCGCTCGATCCCATGTCTTTCGGCAAAAATCAATATCTTTGCAAAAAACATATGGTTATTTTTGTTGAAAGATATAAATAGATAAAGATTCTTCCGGTGGAATAAAACAAACTATAAATTTACATTGATCTGCACTACCATACGGAAAAATCAACGTACAACAGTGGCTAAAGCAATTAGGCCCGGAAAGAAATGATATAAAAATACGGTTATGGATACTCATTCACTATTTCAGAATGGCTCAGTTTGGTTACGTGCAGATTTTCATTTGCATACAAAGGCTGACAAAGAGTTTCTCCATTATGCAGGAGACGATGCTTCTTTTGTTCAAGAGTACATTAATAAACTTGTTGAACAGGATATTCGTATAGGCGTAATAACCAACCATAATAAATTTGATAAAGGAGAATTTGTTGCGCTAAAAAAGAAAGCAAAAGAGCAAGAAGTAGGTTTATTTCCAGGAGTTGAATTTTCATTGAAAGAAGGTATTCATGCACTACTTGTATTTGATGATGAATGGTACAAAGGAGAAATTGATCATATCAATGAATTCCTTAAATCAGCTTTTTATGGTATACCTAATTACGACGTACCCCATTACCCCAACTCAAGTTATGATTTGAAAGAAACAGTTGAGAAACTCGATAAAATCGATCATAACTATTTTATCATTTTGGCTCACGTAGATACAACAAACGGCTTAAATAGAGTCCTTCAAGGGCGAACACGGGAAGCATTTATTCAACATGACTCGTTCGATAGAGTATTGGCAATACAAAAAAGCGGAAACCTTGAACAATATAAAACTCTTTGCCGACTGTCAGGAAGAAAAGTAGCATGTGTAGAAGGATCTGATAATGCTCAAGAAGGAATTGAAGGTATTGGAACGGGTAAAGTTACTTATTTAAAAATAGGTGATTTTAATCTTGAGGCTCTTAAATACGCATTAACAGATAACAAAAATCGCATTAAGCCTAATGATAAACCTAAAATACATAATTCATATATAAAATCAATCGCCTTCCGGGGAGGATTGTTGAACGGTAAACAAATCAATTTCTCTCCGGAACTAAATAACATCATAGGAATAAGGGGCAGCGGCAAATCGTCCATTCTTGAAATAGTAAGATATGCTTTGAATATACCCTTCGGTTCGCAAGCTGCGGACAAAGATTATAAAGATGACCTGATCAAGCATGTACTGAGAAGCGGAGGAAAAGCCATTGTGGAGATTGTTGACAGAAATGAGGACGTTTATAAAGTGGAACGCATATATGGTCAAAAAGAAGATATTTACAAGGATGGCATCCTGCAACAAGTTATTACGCTAGATGCAATACTTCAAAAACCTATCTATTTCGGACAGAAGGATCTATCGAATAAAAATCCGGATTTTGAAAATGATTTGGTGGATAAGCTTATCGGCAACCGGCTAAATGATGTACAAGCAAGGATTGGCAAACAAAAAGCAAACATCCAACGCATCATAAACGAACTAAAGAATTTGGGTAATCTCTCTCTGTTGAAGAAAGAAACCGAAACAGCAAAGGCTAATGCGGAGTACAAGCTCAGGTTGTTTACAGAAAAAGGAGTCGCTGAAAAATTGGAATTGCAGACTTCCTTTGAATCCGATATTAACTGCCTGCAAAACTTCAAGGCGGGTGTAGATGCTTATCTGAGTGACTTACAAGATATCATTCAAAATCATACGCATTCGCTTAACAAAAAACTTGAATCAAAAACAAATCCGGAGATTTTTGCTGAAGCCGGATCTTTAGCTGACAATCTGAAGAATACAATAGAACAGATAAAGACTATCTATGCCGATGTTCAAAAGACCGGAATAGAATTCACGGCTGTCGTTGATAAACTGAAGGCAAAAAAAGAAGAACTAAAAGAAGAGTTTGCCCGGATTAAGAGAGAAATAAATATCCCTGAACTTAATCCAGACGACTTCATTAAAATCAATAGAGAGCTCGAAACGTCAAAATTGAAACTCATTGAAATAGAGAAATCGGAAAGCAAGAGAAAAGAATGGGAGAAATCACTGAATGAAGCCGTAAATGCGCTGGACAATTTGTGGTATGACAAATTTATTCTTCTAAAGGCCGAAGTCAATAAAATAAATGAGATTGGAGGTAAACTGAATATAGAAATCAATTACAAGGGGCGAAAAGACAAATTTCTTTCGAAGCTACAAGAGGTGTTTAGAGGTTCGCGTATAAACGAAGATTCATATAAAGCTATCAGTGAAGATTATTCCGACTTTATTGATATGCGGAAAGATGATTTTCGCAAGCTGTCGGATAGAGTAACGGAGAATCAGTTCATGGAAGCAAAAAACAGATTCAACGCTAATCTGTATGATTTACTGACTTTTGAAGTACCCGATCAAATCATCATAAAGTATGATGGGAAATCGTTGGAGAAGCATTCGCTGGGGCAGCGTGCCTCTGCATTGATATTATTTCTTTTATCTCAAAAAGAAAATGACATTCTGATTATAGATCAGCCGGAAGACGATTTGGATAATCAAACTATTTATGAAGACGTGTTACGAGAAATAAAACGCTTGAAAGGGAACATGCAGTTTATTTTCGCCACTCATAATGCGAATATTCCGGTGTTAGGCGACAGTGAAATGTTAGTTGCATGCCAGTATGTTCCTGACAGTGAAATAATAGTAGAAAGCGGAAGTATCGACTGCCGGAATATTCAGGAAAAGATAATAAAGATAATGGAAGGCGGTCAGGAAGCCTTTGAAATAAGGAAAAATATATATAAAATCTGGAAGGACGAGAAGTGATGAATACCATAGAATTACTAGATATAATCAGTGCGGGAGAAACCAGCACGGTGCAGTTTAAGCAAGAAATGGACGATGATAAATTCGCAGCGGAAATGATCGCTATGTCCAACTCCAAAGGTGGAACTATTCTTGTGGGAGTACAAGATAAAACAGGAGAAATTACAGGCTTGACTTATGAACAGCTGCAATCTTATAATAATCGTTTAGCCAGTGTTGCCAATGACAAAGTGAAACCTCAAATTTATATCGAGACGGAAGTGATTACTGTCAATACGGATAAGGAGGAAAAGAGAATATTGGTTGTTACTATATCAGAAGGTATAGCCAAGCCCTACAAGGATAAAAACGGGGCTATATGGGTTAAGCAAGGCGCTGACAAGCGCAGAATAACAGATAATACCGAAATCATGCGACTCTTCCAGCAAAGCGGCAATCTATTTGCTGATGAAATGGAAGTCTATGATACAAGTGTAAATGATATCGATGAGAGATTGTTTGCAGACTATTTTAAAAAAGAGTTTGCCATGTCTTACCAAGACAAAGGTTTGACCTATGAAGAAGCTTTGAGGGCAAAGCGGATTCTGCGGAATAACAGGATATCGCTTGCCGGGTTATTGTTTTTTGGGAAAGAACCTCAAAATATCAAGCCTGCGTTTACAATAAAAACGGTGTCCTATTTTGGCAATGACATTGCCGGCAATTCGTATCGCAACAAACCTGCTGATTTAAAGGGTACTATACCGGAATTGTTTCAGCAATGCATGGATTTCATGCGAAGCAATCTGCGTCACACACAGCAAGGACAAGATTTTAATTCGACCGGGGTTTTAGAAATATCAGAGACGGTTCTGACTGAGTTATTACAAAATGCCTTGATACACCGTGACTACTTTAAAAATGCACCCATAAAAGTGATGATCTTTGATGATAGAGTGGAGATTGTCAGTCCGGGGAAATTACCGAATAGTTTAACCGTGGAGGATATCAAATATGGAAACACCGTCATACGCAATAGCCAAATTGCGATGTTTTCTTCCCACGTCTTGCCATACAGCGGCTTGGGATCGGGAATAAAACGATCCTTAAATGAACAATCCAACATCGAATTTATCAATGATATAAATGGAGAGCAGTTTATTGTAAAGATCCCGCGAGTTCAACAAGACTGACAGGATGGAGTAACCATCTCGATCAACAGACTTTACATCCATACCTCCGAAGGTTTTAAGGATTCACGAAAATACCCTTACATTAATAACAGTGCATACCATCTACACTGGATGACAAGGTACTCCTTCCCTGAAATGGTAAGAGATTAAGATTCAAATAACGTGCAAACCCTCAAATAAGGTAAACAAATAAGTCACTTAGAGAAAGAATAGTTAATGCATTTAAGATTGGCACTGATTATAGAATAACATGGTTTTGAAAACTCAGGATTAAATGATTTAAAAATATTAAATAATAGAAGATATGTATATTAGTAAATTTGTAATCAAGAACTTCAGGACATTTGATTATCTCTCCGTATCATTTAATAAAGGTGTTAATATTATAATCGGAGAAAATAATACCGGAAAAACAGCTATTATTGATGCTTTAAGAATATGTCTAGGATATGGAAAGGTGGAAAATTCAATATATATTCAAGAATCTGATATATATATAAATCAATCCGATCCGAATGAATCAAACAACGAAATATCATTTGATTTAATTTTCGAAATGGATGAGAGTAATCCTATTGAAAGACAATGTTTTTATGATTTTATTTCTCAAGATCCAAATGACCTGAATAAACAAACTATTCAGTTCCATTTGAAGTTCATATTAGAAAATCGTGAAAAGAAAAAATATTTTAAAAGAATTGTGTGGGGAGGAGACAATGAGGGACAGCAAATACCTTATGAAGCTCTACAAGAAATATTTTTTACATATTTAGGTCCATTACGGGATGCTATCAATGGCCTTCGTCCATATTCATATGATAACAAAACTTCTCTTCTTTTTAATCAATTGACCAAATATAAGAAAGATGGAAATGAAGTTCCTTTAAATGAGGATAAGAAAAAAGAATTAGCAAAAAAATTATACGACATATTTGATGATGAAACCAATGATTGGAAACATATTTTAAAGGCCGGCAAAGAAAAAGTGAATACACATCTTGAAGGAACAGGAATTACTCACAAACATCCGAACATTGAAATGAAATATGTTGGGAGGAAATATTCAGACGTAGTTAGAGGTATTGAATTAAAAAGTCCAGTCTATGAAGAAAATATTTTAGGTGAAAATGAACAAAAATATTTTGAAATATTTCAAAATGGTTTAGGAGAAAATAATCTGATATACGCATCAGTAATACTTGGTGACTTGATAAATAGGTGTGAAGATAATGATTTAGAAATATATAATGCGCTATTAGTCGAAGAACCTGAAGCACACTTACATCCCCAATACCAAAACACTTTTTTTGAGTATCTCAATAAATTACAGGACAAAGGATTACAAATTTTTATAACATCCCATTCCCCAACTATAACAGCTAAATCGGATATTAAAAACGTCACAATACTCCAAAAACAAAAAAAAGTTGTAAAAGCATTTTCTTTTAATAGTTTAAGCGAAGAAGATTTCTCAAAAACCAATCAAGAACATCTGAGAAAATTTCTAGATACAACAAAAGCGCAGATGTTTTTTGCTAATGGAACAATTTTAGTGGAGGGTATTGCTGAAGCAATATTGATTCCTTTATTATCCAGTAAATTTAAAACGGATCCAAAAATTGATCTGGAAAAATATGGAATAGAATTAGTTAATATAGGAGGCGTTGCATTTGAACATTTTGGTAAACTATACAATAATGGAAATGAGAATAAACGATTGTTATCAAAATGTGCCATTATTACAGACAGCGATCCTGTAAATGGAACAAAATCAGATAGAGCGCAAAATGCTCAAGCTTTAGAAAAAAACAATTTAAAAGTATCTCTGGCTCCTCATACATTTGAATACGATTTATTCAGCTCCGAAGTAAATAAAAAAATCATGAGAGAGGTATATAGAGAAATGCATCCTGACACCTCAGAATTAAAGACTGATTTTGATGTAGATACTTTAATGTGTAAATTAAAATCTAATAAAGATAAAGCTGAATTTGCATTGCGACTCTATGATAAATTATTTAAAACTGACTCATTTGACGTTCCTGAATATATCACAGATGCTGTCAATTTTGTCATTTCTTAACTTAATATGGACATGTTTGAAAATTTATCAGAAAGCCAACGTGAAATTGTAGATTGTGACGCATCCCGCATCATTGTAAAGGCTTGTCCGGGAAGCGGAAAAACATATTCTGTTGCAGCAAGATTTGCCAGATTATTAAATAAAAATGATTTGTCCAGACACCAAGGTATTGCCGCTATATCATTCACAAATACAGCTTGTGAAGAAATACGTAAAGAACTTGATACTGAATATTCCATCAATGATGTAAGATATCCAAATTTCATTGGTACAATAGATAGTTTCATCAACAATTATATATTTCTCCCTTTTGGCCATTTGTTAATGGGATGTAAAAGACGTCCTGAAATTGTTGGTACTGAATACAATAAATGGCTTGATTACGATGCTACTATTCGGAACTATAATAGAACAAAAATAATAGATCCTGATTATTTTTTTGATAAAATTTCATTTGATATAAATCAGGAACCAATGAAATTGGTTTCTGAAAAAGAATTTAATTTTTCTTGGAAAAAGAGAAAAAATAAAAATGGTACATTTCGTAAAGATTTACTTCACATAATATCGGCTAAAGAAAAGCATTTTTCGGAAGGAAAAGCCAATCAAGCTGATGCAAATTACTTTGCCTACAAGATTCTTCTTAAATACCCATCAATAGCTAAAAACATCGCTCAACGTTTCCCTATGATAATCGTTGATGAAGCTCAGGATACGACTACTATTCAAATGGGAATTATTGACCTCTTGGATAAAGCTGAAATTCAATCTATAATGCTTATAGGCGATCCAGATCAAGCTATATTTGAATGGAATACCGCAAATCCGTCATTGTTTATAAATAAATATAATTCCAATAACTGGGAACGTCTTGAATTGTCAGAGAATAGACGTTGTTCCTCTAATATCTGCTCTGTATTAAATCAATTTTTCGATGGAAATATGAACTCTGTTGCAGAAAGCGAAAGGTGCTCTGAGTTACCGGAGTTAAGGGCATACCAAAAAGATAACGACTCCATACCTCAAATTGTAACAGAGTTTAAGGAAAAATGCAAAGAAATAGGAATCGCAGATGATTCATACGCAATCGTGTATCGTGGTCACAGTTTTGGAGTAACGCATTTTAAATTAATTAATGAATCAAGCAATATCGATAATTCAATGTGGATTAATGGTAAATATTATGTTCGAGACATTGTTTACGGTAAATATCTAATTGACAATGGTGAGTATAAGAAAGGCCTTCACCTAATTGAAAAAGGTTACCTTAAAGAGACTTGTGATATAAAATACGTTTCCGCCTCAAAATTGAAAGAAGAAGTCGATAAAAAAGGATATAGATCTTTTAGACAAGCCCTATTCAGATTCATTAATAGTTTACCACCAACTACTAATCAAACACTAAATAATTGGATTATTAATGCAAATCGTAATGGAAATAGTTTTTCTATTGAATCTATAAAGGCAAATATTGATATATCACAAATATTCCACAACGAAACAATAACTATCTCACCGTCATCATGTTACAAAACAATTCATTCGGTAAAAGGGATGTCATTAGATGCCATATTAGTATTCCTTACAGAAAAAGACCATTCAAATTATTCAACGATATTACCAAAGAATTATGATACATTACCCCTTTGGGAAAAAGAGCAAATTCGTACAGTTTATGTGGCTTGCTCCAGACCTAAAAAACTTTTATGGTTAGCTGTCCCTTCTGGGGATATTAATTGCTGGAAAATTAAGCTTAAATTATAATAACAATCATTTAATTATTGATATATCCACAAACTAATCTTCTGTCAAAGGAGATAGCGATGTAAAATATCGGCATTGAGTCTGTAAGAAATATTTATTGCATGAGCTTATTTTATTTTCATATCTATTAAAAATGTTTTATTATAACGCCCTGACGTTCTGTTTTTGTCAAACAGATAAATAAAACATAGTAAAAGTGAGATATGTTTGAATAAAACACTATCCAGAGACAGTTAGCTCTTGCAATTACGGAGTTATATGTAAAACAAAAAAGAATTATATATCAAATATCCATTGGTTGAATTAAAAAGTTAATAAATTAATGTATAAAAAAGTTGCATAAAACAATTGATTGTTTTATCTTTGCACTTATTCAACTTTAATGAATAAAATGTGCGGAGTCAGCACTCTTTATTATCGTTTATTTGCCAACGCAGGAAATTCCTTTCAACAGTGATGTGCTAGTTGTCTTAAAACTATATTTAAGGGGCATGACTCAATTTAAATCGAAGAATTCACACAAAGAAGTTAAAGGAGTGACTACTTGGGACGATTCAGTAGGAGAATGGAATGTTAACTAATATAATATGAGCACTTAAATTATTAAAACATTATGAAAGATATGATAAATAAGATTATTCAAGATTTGGGAGAAGACAAACCTATTAACGGAATATTGTTAAAAGCCCAAATTATCGCTTCAAAATTAGATAATAAAGAATTTGAAGTGTGGATAAACAATGAGCAGAATGGATATCCAGATGCAAAAAACATTCCAGATTACAGAATATTAAACGCTACTGTTAAAGCGGATATATCTCAACCTTATGTAAGGATGTGTCAAAATTTATCAATACCTGCAGGTATATTTGGCGAAGAGCTTATTAATGACAGTATGTATCACGTACGTATTACACAGTCACTATCAGAAATAGAGAATCTTTGTGATAGTAAAAAGAGTGGGACCATATTAGCAAATTGCCCTGCTATGGCATATACAGAGGTAAGTAAGCATGTTCGTGGTAATGTGGAAAGGGTATGGCAAGAGTTTTCCACATCCTCTCTTATAGGGATAGTGAATTCATTTAAGTCAAAGCTGCTATCATTTTTTCTTGACCTTGATAAAAAGATTGATGCAGGTATCGATTTTTCAAAAATAGAAGGACAGAATGAAATAAATCAGATTATGAACAATTATTATATAAATTCAGTTGTTGCTAATACAGGTGATGGAACAGTAAGTACTGGTGATATCTCAGATAATAATCCTGTTTTATATATTTCTGACGTGGATCAAAAGGGGAAAATTCAAGATTTGGTTTCTAAACTTATAGTAGAAGCAAAAAAAATTGACAATGAAGATTTACAGATGGCCGTTGATACTATCTCAGAAGAATGTAAGAAGCCAT